>JAEEGL014837626.1_pt1 | contig 34758 bp, 29 predicted proteins | sample 9134231 | NCBI WGS metagenome assembly JAEEGL01 (sample SAMN16246548, study PRJNA631951) | gut metagenome | biome: gut microbiome; feature: rumen; material: fiber-attached | host: Bos | place: Iran: Karaj | collected 2018-10
ATTCTCGATGAAGCAGACTGTGATGACGTTGTTCTTAGCGTCTCTTACTACCTCGAGCTCGAGCTCTTCCCATCCGCTGATGTACTCTTCGACAAGGAGCTGATGGATCATGGAGGCTGCAAAGCCTCTCTCGACTATTACCTTGAGTTCGTCAATGTTGTAAACGAGACCGCCGCCTTCGCCGCCCATCGTGTAAGCAGGTCTGATGACTACAGGGTAGCTGAGTTCGTCAGCGATCTTGACAGCTTCTTCAACGGAGTATGCTTCGTGTGATCTGGGCATCTCGATTCCCAGGGAAGTCATGGTCTCCTTGAACTCGATCCTGTCTTCGCCTCTTTCGATGGCATCGACCTGAACGCCTATGACCTGAACGCCGTACTTTTCAAGGATTCCTGCCTTGGCAAGCTCAGAGCAGAGGTTAAGACCAGACTGTCCGCCTAAGTTGGGGAGAAGTGCATCAGGACGCTCTTTTGCGATGATCTGCTCCAGACGCTTGACGTTGAGCGGCTCGATGTAGGTTCTGTCAGCAACATCAGGGTCTGTCATGATGGTCGCGGGGTTGGAGTTAACCAGGACGATCTCATAACCGAGCTTTCTCAGAGCTTTGCATGCCTGTGTTCCGGAATAGTCGAACTCGCATGCCTGGCCGATGATGATAGGACCTGAACCGATGATAAGGATCTTGTTGATGTCTTCTCTCTTTGGCATAGTATTACGCCCCCTTCTTAGAGTCCATATATATAATTATCGGATAGAATTCTATCATAGGAGCCACATCTTTGCACATCAAAAATCTTGGATTAAAATACTTTCATGAAAAATGTAACAAAGACCCGCATTAACCGCTCTTTTGCCGCTGCAATACTTGGCAGCGCGCTGTTTTGTTCACTCTTTACGGGGTGTATCTGGGAGGTTTCCTTCCCGGAAGAATCAACCGGGAAAGTTTCAGTCCAGGCCACGACAGCCGCCGGGACAACTGCTGTGCAGTCTTCTGCCGGCAGCACGGAGCGTCCTTACGGGGTAAAGCTTAAGGCTGATCCCTCTATCCTCGTCACCTGCAGGTTTGAAAGAGTTGTCGACGGTGACACCATAATCGTCCACGATCCGGACAATAACAGGCTCAGAGTACGCCTCACCGGCATCAATTCACCTGAATCGGTCGCCGAGGATGAAAGCCGGAACACCGAAGAAGGGCGCGTAGCCTCCAAATTCATGAAGGAACTCATGAAAGACATCGATACTGTCTATCTCGAATACGATGAGGGACGGACCGATCAGTACGGAAGGACTCTTGCTTACGTTTGGATAAAGAACGGCTCAGATTATATAATGCTCAATGAGGTAATGCTCGCAGCAGGTCATGCAAAACCTGTTTACATCAAGCCGAACCTCCGCTACGCAGACGATTTCAGAAAGTACGAGAAAAAATCCCATGAGTGATCCCCAAAAAGCGGCCGTCAAAGAAATAACCGCTGACAAGTCAGTCTTGCTCAAGGCCATTGCCCTCATCCTTTTGATGTGGCATCACCTTTTCGGATGCGGATACATAGATTCGTGGCTGTCACCGTTTGACGGGATCGAGTTCGTTACCGGCTATTCGGCCGTCATATGTCTGGCGATATTCATGTTCTGCTCGGGATTCGGTCTTTACAAGTCATACATCAGCAAAGACAGCGTCAAAAAAATGTATATACCCGGAAAGATCATCAGGACTCTGATCCCTTACTGGGTAGTCATGCTGGTCACGATAATAGTTCTCGTGATCCTCGGGAAATTCGAACCTAAATACATCTTTTTCAACCTCTTCGCGTGGGTACATGACGAAAAGATCTTATACGTCTCTTTCAGCTGGTACATAAAGCTCTATAACCTGACCCTTGCTTTCACGCCGCTATTAAGACTGATCGAACAGAAATGGAAAAAGAAGAACTGGATAATCGACCTTCTGATATATGTGATTCTTCCTTTCTTGATCTATTACATCTTCAGAGGATATTCGGACGAATACCATGTCATAGGCATCATCCCTTCCATCATCAGCTCAATACTGCTCGTGCTTTACTGGCTTCCGCTGTTTTCACTTGGTATGCTGTTTGCGAAATACAATGTCTACGGCAAGGTAAGAAATTTTACGGACAAGCTTTCAAGCTGGCTCGTTATCGTCATCTGTCTTCTCATCTGTGGCAACGTACTGTACATAAGGTTCATGTTCAACTTCCCGAGCATCTCTGATGTTCCCTACGCTGCGCTGTTTATAGTCGGATGTCTGCTGATTGCAGACAACATAAAGTTCAAAAGCAAATATGTGCTTCCTTTTATCGGAAAGAACTCACTTTTCTACTGGCTCTTGAGCGGCATCTTCTTTTTCAACACAAAAGAACTCCTTCCCGCCATCACATGGCCCTCGATTCCGGTGTTCATGCTGATCTGGGTGCTTGTGCTGCTCACGCCGTTCGTGTTCGGGTGCAGCTGGGTCTCTGATAAGATACTTGCACTCATTTTTCCGAAGAAAAAGGACTGATCAGATGAGCGATCCGCAAACACAAAAGCTTACCGACATCACGTCCGATAAGACCGAACACCTTAAGGCTATAGCCCTGATACTTCTGATGATCCATCATCTTTTCGGATGTGATTATCTCAAGGACTGGATTTCCCTTGCAAAAGGTGCGGACATCATCTTTGGCGTCGCCGGCAGGATCTGTCTTGCAATGTTCCTTTTCTGTTCCGGATACGGTCTTTACAAGTCCTATGTAAGCAAGGAAAACACATCCAAAACATATATACCGTCCAAGATCGTCAAACTGCTTATCCCGTATTGGGTAGTAATGATGGTTGCAATAGTCATCCTAATCGTGCTCGGGAAATTCAATCCCGTATTTATCCCTGTGAACCTTGTCGCATGGATCCATAACGATGACATGCTCTATGTAAGTTTCAGCTGGTACATAAAGCTTCAGTTCCTGCTCCTGCTCACGCTTCCTCTGATCAGACTGATCGAAAAGAAATGGAAGAAGAACTGGATCATCGACCTTCTGATATATGTGATCCTTCCTTTCGTGATCTGGTATTTCCTTAAAGGTTTTGAAGATGAAGAACATTTCACGGGCATTCTTCAGTCACTGGCAAGTTCGGTCCTGTTTTTGCTTTCCTGGTTCTCGCTGTTTTCCATGGGCATGATCTTCGCCAAATACAGTGTCTATATGAAGATCCGCAAGTTCGCAGAAAGATTCCCGAAGGCGCTGGTGATACTGCTGTCGGTCATCATAGGAGGCTATGCGCTCTTCATGAAATACCTCGTAAACTTTATGTTCGGCGCTGTATATTACTACAGCATGACTGACGTAATATGCATGCCTCTGCTTGTCACGGCATGCCTGCTGATAATGGACAGCCTAAAGCACAAGAGCAGATACGTTTTCCCTTATCTCGGCAGGAACTCGCTTTACTACTGGCTTTTAAGCGGATTGTTCTTCCTTAACACGAAAGAACTCATGCAGCTTATCACATGGCCTAAAGTTTCAGTCCTGATCCTGATCTGGATGTTCGTTATCCTCACGCCTTTTGTCTTCGCCTGCAGTTTTGTATCAGATAAGATACTGGGACTCATATTCCCAAAGAAAAAGGACTGATCCGTTGAAGATCAGCCCTTATGTTTTTCTTGCGGTTTTAAGATCACTCGTAACCCTGGCGTTTCATGCGCTTGTAGTCTTCGTCGTCTGAATCATAATCACTCTTTGCGGAACCGTAGGTTGATGCATAGAATGACGCGTCAATTCCCGAACGTTCCGGAGACGGCGTTATCGGCTGGGCATCCGGATAATCTGCGGTAGGCATCTCAGCCGTAGGATATTCGGCCGTAAGCGGGTTGCCTTTATCTTTTCCTGATTTGCCGAAAGCAACCAGCAACTTGATCATGGTAAAGAGGCTTATCGCGAGCCAAACTATTCCGAAGACAAGCATGAAACCGCTTCCGCCATGTCCGCCGTTAGCCTTGAACATCGTAACTCCGGCTATGGTCGTGCCGATTCCCACCAGCACGAACGGGATAAGGAAGATAATGCTGATTATCTTCGCGACCTTCGGTACACCGGGATCCGAAGAAGCGTAACTTACTGATCTGTAACTGCCGTTTGCTCCGGGCATATTCGCATTGAGCGGAGATGATGCATCGGCGGCATCGAGAGGAGCTTCTTCATAATCGTATTTCTTGTCCTTCTTGTAAGACTTGATCGTAAAGAACAGAAACAAAAAGAAGAAGCCGCCTACGATCATGACCGGAGTCAGGCCTGATATGCTTTCGAATATCCACTTTGCAGTAAAAGGCTTAACTACTTGCGCCTGGCTGTTGGCCTTTTTAAAGGCATTGGTAAATGCCACGTCAGCACCCTTTCCGTCTTCAAGGTCATTCTGGATGGAATTTCTGATCCTTCTGAAGAACGCCTCCGTGATGACCGGATCAGTCTCATCTCCCTGAACGGCTTCCCAGAAATAATCCGGAACTTTCAAATTCTTGTTCTGGACTTCTTTTACCTGTGATTCAGGCACGGAATACACGAACACGAAATGCTGCTCGTCGCTGAAATTGCTCGTGTAAACATACATCGTGTAATCCTTAAGATTGCCGTAAGGTTCCTTGAGCCATTCCTCGTTGGTAACCGTGTAGATGACGGGGCATATCATAGTCGTCTCATGAAACTTTTTCATTTCAGCAAGAAGACCTTCCTCATTATCGATAACTCCGATGTCATCATGGATCGCCGGATCATCGAGATACTTGGGAGTAAGACGCTTTGGCTTATCACTCATTACGCCCAGGAAAGTCATGGTCATAAATATGGCCCCGAAAATAGCAATGAAGATTATTGTGCCGAGTCCGGTCTTGGTCGGCTTGCTCCTGGCATACACGTACTCTTCGACATTTCTTCCGTCATGATAGACTCTTCTGTAACGTCTCGCACCCGGATAATAATGCGTGGATACATGGTTACCGCTGGAACCGTGCGATCCGCCGTGAGATCCTCCGCCGTGCGAACCGCCTCCTGATGAATGTGGCATTTCTATCCCTCCCTATCCCTTACTGTTTGGGAACTATTGCATAGAAAACAAGGTCTTTTGTTCCGTTGTTTATGAGTGAATGCGAATGTCCTTCGGGGCAGTAATGGCATACGCCCGGTTTAACGGCTTCCTCGCCGTCATCATAAAGGACCTTTCCCTCACCTTCTAAGATGAAGATCATTTCGCAGTTGCCCTCGTGCTTGTGGTAACCGATGGATGAACCGGGCTCCAACTTGCCATGCATCATCTTGTTAACACCGTCCGTGAAGACCTTGTTGTAAAAGACGCCTTCGCCGCCCTTGAAAGCAGGATTGGCTGTCCATTCGATCTTACTGTAATCAGCTGTCATAATTTACCTCCGAATAATACTCACTAAAGTTTATCACTGTACTTAATCAAAAGTATCGAGCGCATCCTCTATATTGATGTCCGAATACTCGACTTCGCCCGAGAACATCCTCGCCGCATCCTGAATGTCCTTGCCCTGGAAAACAAGATCAGCAAGAAGATATATGGTTTCCGCTGCAAAGCGTCCCGCTCCTTCATAGCGGTACATCAGGTATGCCGCGATATTCGTAAACTCATTTTCGTGCTCAATGATGACTCTGTCTTCATCATCATTTGAAACCGGCGTTACGATTATCCTGTGAAGGAGCTTGATCCATTCGGGATCCAATACTTCCATCCCCGCAAATATCTCAGCCCTCAGTTTTGAGTTCGCGCGCCTTCCGCGGCTGATCAAAAAAAGCTTTTCTGTGAGCGGTTTTGACTCGTCGAAAACACCCTTCACATAACGGGGCAGTTCAATTTCAGAACCGTCTTCCGATACGAGTTTGAACGGGCCTTCACTCTCAAGAACAAGTCTGCAGGCCTCCTCGCACACAAGGCCGATGCCGGCTTCAACGTGATCTCCAAGATCGTTATAAAACCTCGGGTGCTCTTTGCAGATATTGCAGAGATAATCCTCGCCGTGCTTTAAGATCATGTCGCACAGATTGTCATCCCGAAGGAAAGGGCACCTGCCATTTTCTTTGAGCACAAAACAGCCGTCTTCTATCTTCCCTGATATTTCAGGGTCCTTTATGAATCTTTCGAGAGAATCATCATCGATTCCGATCACCCATCCTGCGCAGCAGGTGTGAAGGCACTTGTCCGCTTTGCAGCGGAAGTCCTTACAGTAACCGGGCCAGTAAACAGACATTTGATCCATCCCCTTTCATATTCCAAAGAGGATTATACCACGACATACCCGCCAAATTTGATTTGGGGTACGCTGAGTGTATAATAAGCACCGGCAGAAAGAGAACGCTTTGCGCCTGTGGCGGATCCGGCACGAATCATTATTGGCTTCGCAGGCAGCCGGTTTGTGTACGATCTTGTACATCCAAGAAATTTCTTGGATTTAATGATTTCTCTTTCTGCTTTTTTATGGATTTCAGTTATTTCCTTACAAACCTGAACACATTACTCTTATCGTCAGGTGACATGTTTCTGATGTAATCCGCATACATATCGGTCACATAGTCATTACGGCCTTCTGAAGCTATTTTATCCAAGGCTTTAAGAGCATCGTCATGACGGCCCAGCTGGAACAGTCTAAGTGATTCGCGGAAATCTGCGGAATTGCCCGAACGGACTTCCTTTACGTTATCATTCAAACAATCCAGGACTTCATATACAGCCTTGACTTCGTTTACGCCGGCAACCTGTATCATGCCGAGATAGCGCAGCGACAGATCCTCAGGTGAGGTCAGACGGTCAACCGTATCCTTGGAGACCAGCATCGCCGTCTTATACTGTTTCGTCAGTGACTCAAGCCTTGAAGAGAGATTTACGGTGTCTGATATGACCGTTCCTGAAAGACGCTCGCTCTCACCTACGATTCCGATCATGGCCATGCCGGTGTGTATGCCGATACCGATGTTGATATCACTTACTTTGAGTTCACGCGCTGTTTCGGGATCATGCACGATGGTTTTGTAAAGATCGATGCCGGCAGCTACAGCGTCATCGGCATTTTCGAAAAGAGCCATGACCGCATCACCGATATATTTGTCTATGAAACCGTTATGCTCTCTGATTACCGGTCCGGCCTTGCCGTAGATGGTGTTTGCAAAAGCAAAGTTTTCCTTTGCCGTCATCATCTCGGAATTGATCGAGAAGGAACGGATGTCGGTAAAAAGAACCGTCAGTTCGCGGTTGCTCGCGTCACCGAGTGACAGATCGGTAAGCTTATTCTTTCCAAGGTATTCACGGAACTTTTCGGGAACAAACTTATAGTAGAACTTTTCGGTACGGTCTTTTTCCTCAAAGGAATTCTCAAGACTTGAAGCCATTTCGTTGACCTGTGAGCATATCTGGCCCAATTCGTCCTTTGAATGGTAATTGACTCTTGCCGTGAGATCGCCTTCACTGATGCTCTTGACGGTCACGGTCGCTTTCTTGATTACCCTCAGCATGCGGACCGTGGAGAGAATGAAGATGATCGTGATGACCAGCATGATCAAGATTCCTGCACCGAAGATCTGGCCGATGAGTAAGATCCTTGTCGAAAAGAGATCACCGTAACCTGCGTCAACCCTGAGATAGTAGTTACCGCTTGAGGCGGCATCCTTGATCTTTCCGTAAGCGGATATTCTGCTGACGTTCGTTGTGGCTATCGTGTTGACAATTGATCTGACGTTCTTGTCAACATAGACCTCTGACTTGAGGGCTTCTTCAGGGAATACACCGTCTGACACTCTCCATACCTGTACAGGTGCGCCGACAGTGCCGGAAGCTGCCACGGTATAAGTAGTGCCGTCGTCTTCTCTGTAAACGACGGAAAAAGTGTAGTCCGGATTGAAAGAACCCAGTACTTTAAGCTTTTCGTGAAGTTCTTTGTATGCCGCTCCGGTATTTTTATCCGGCCTTGATAAACCGGAGAAATCAAATCCTTCAAAACTCTTGGCGGAAATGCCGCATACCATGTTGAGGTCTTTTCCGGTGTCTTCGATCTTTATCTGGTCTGCAAAAACGTACACAACGCCCACGATGACGCCGGACAGCACGATGAATACCGGGATCGTTACTATCAGCTGCTTATAAAGAAGAGTCTTCTTTCTGATGATGAGATTTATGACCAGACCGATAACAGGCAGCCAAAACAGAATGTTCAGCAGGGGATCGATAAACATGAGCGGGGTTATCTCAGGTCTCACAACGATCTTTCTTAAGACAGGCTTGTCACCCGAATACGTTATCAACGCTTTCTCGGCAGCCATTACGATAGTGTCCCGGGAAGCTCCGTCAGAATGGCAGGAGTCCATCGTCAAAAGAATACCCGGTTCTCCAGTAACGCCTTTGATATCGAATTCTTTCGTGAGTTTTCCGTTTTCAAGTGAATAAACGGTGTACGGGTCGGTATCGACTGCAAAGTACAGTTTGCCGTTAGCTTCGGCTGCAGCTGAGAAATACGGGATATCTTTACCGTCAAAGCTTTCGAATTTGTATATGCTCTCGCCAAGGGGCTGGCCGAATTCCACTTTGTAAACGTTGCCGTCACTTCTCATAAAGATAAATGCACCGTCAACCGGAATGATCCTTGCCGTATAAGTGCCGTCAGGATCCGTGGGGTAGACTTCGCTCTCACTTACGATCCGGGTCTTGGTATCGATCGAATAGAGCTTAACGCCGTATATGTCACTTACAGCAAAGGATACCTTGCCGTTATGGTAATGCGGCAAGCCCATTTTCATTCCTTTTTGCTGGTCCTCTTTGCTGATGTCAAAATCGAAGACCGCATCAGACTTTTTGTAATCGGGCGAGATCCTGATGATTGAATACCGGGCGGCCAGCTTACCGCTCATAGTCTTGTAATTGTATGCGTAGATCTCACCTTCATCGGTCAATGCCATTGCGTAAGGCGTAAAAAGAATGTCCGATTCCCCGCTCGTATCCACGGAATACCCCATGCCGCAGTATTCCTGTTCCCAGGTATTCAGATCGAAACGGGCATAAATGCAGTTTTGCAGATCTCTGCTGAAAACGCCCATTTTTCCGTTGTCGTTCATTGCGAAACACTCAATTTCCCCGATCTGATGTTCAAATACGGGAATACCGTCATAACCGCATACGCCGTTAATATAAGGGAACCAGGAATAGTTGGTGTCAATTAAGAAATCCGCAATAAATACCACGACAAACGCCACTATCAGCCATCGAGCCTTGCCGCAGAGTTTACATATGATTTTTTTACATGCCTTCAAAAACTTCATAATCCCGACTTCGAAAAGAGGTTTGATCAACGGCTTATTATACCAACTTTTTTATTTGGCGACAGTTCCTGATTACTGATGTCTGTTTTTGGCGAGATAATCAGCAGCATAATCCAGCTGCGGATCTGCTTCACTGTTTATGTCGCATGTCTTAAGTACAAACTCCTTTGTCATGGGGATCTTGGCCTCAAGCGGTATATTGCCAATCCTTGTCTGATCCGTATCGATAAGGGGAATGCCTTTCGAAGACAATGTAAGAGCGATCGGATAATATACGGAGATGTTCTTTGTAAGATACATGAGTCCGCCGTTGTTTTGGTTAACACCGGCACTTGCCGTTATGCCCATGAGTGTTACGTTATCGCACTCACCGAGGAACTTGGCCATGCCGTCTCCCGCACTGCCGCACACCGGGTTTGTCAGTACGACAACAGGCAGATCTTTATATCTTCCGTCAGGGAAAATGTATTCGTTTTCGGTCGTGTGATAACCGTTCTTATCCTCATATCCGAATCCGGCCATATACTTTTTCTCAGTTGTGAAAAGAGATGCCAATGCACCGGCGACGTTATCGTATCCGCCTCCGTTGTTCCTGATGTCTATTACAAGGTATTCCATGCCCTGGGCTTTGAGTTCCTCGATCTTCTTTGCATAGAATTCAACGAGCTCAGGGTAGTAACCGCTTCTGATCACGCTCAGGTTATCGTAGAACGAGCTGTAGTGCTCTGCTCTGACTAAAAGATAACCGCATTTGTTGTTGATCATCTTTGAAGTAAAGTTCGGAGTGTAATCTCGCAAGTGCAGGAACTTAATGAACACACCTGCCAGGCGGCCGGAATAATCTCCAATTTTATTAAGCTTAGCATGCTTTTCGCTGCCATCATCAGCTATGAAGGTTACATCAACGGTCTCACCGCCCTTGCCGGCAAGGAAAGCAGGCCTGAAGAAATCCTCGTTGCTCTTTACAGGGAACTGGATCATGGTGTTAATGCATTCCGTCTCAGCTATAGCCTCATTTATCTCTTTACCGTCCCAGGCAATGATCTGTGTTCCGTCATGAATGCCGAGTTTGGTGATATCGTGAGGCTCATCGTAAAGCAGTCCTTTCTCGCCTTCGACGAAAGTGGCGATCACTTTGCCGTCATCAAGTTTCATCAAGGAGAGGCCGTAGTCGTTTCCCGTCAGTCGCTTCATGACTTCTTCATTGGTTTCATCACCCAGTACGGCAAAAACATGCGAATCGTAAAATATGTAAGTCACCTCGGTGATCACTGCCGCGTAGGCCGATTCATCGTTGTTCTTTTCTGCTTCCTCAACTCTGGGGAGGTATTCCTTAAGAAGTCCGTCATAGTCGATCTTCTTCCAGCTGCTGAGACAATACTCCTTTTTCATGGTATCCAGCATCTTTTTGAAGCTCTGGGTGTAGCTCATCCTCGTGTAGTTATGGATGACAGGCGTACCCAAAAAGTCGAACAGGAAAAGAAAACATACAACCAAAGCCATGATCGATGACAGGACCGATTTAAGTGCAACCGGAACTTTTTTCTTGCCCGGCAAAAGGTTGATCAGCGGCAGCAGAACTTCGACATAAAGATAGAAGAACTTCCAAAAAGCCTGCGGACCATATATGAAAAAATGGATCAGCGCCGCAATTAAGGGAAGCAGACATAATAATGCCGGTAAAAGCTTCTTTCCGCCCTTCCTAAGCTGCGGGCAGAGTATTGCAAGGATTACCGAATAAAGCAGAACAGCAAGCGAAAACAGCCCGCTGGGCGTTTTCATGGTAAGTAAAAACAAATACATAGATCACTCTCAAAAAAATAAAAAAGCCGACAGTACGTTCCAATTATATAACAAAGCCGGAAGATATACTCCTCGGCTTTCATATCATCAATGTTTATCCTGCATTATTACGGTCACATAAAACTTGTCTTCATCTGTCTTGATTTCAAGCTTATATTTCAGCATTGCGAGATTATTGTCCGCTATGGCCAAACCCAGGCCGCTTCCATTGTTGCCGCGCGACTCGTTTCCTTTGACAAAGGGTTCTCTTATGTTCTTGATATCATCGATCTTCTCGGCAACAGTATTGATAATGACAACTGAATCCTTATCGCAGCTGATATCGATCTGCGTCCCCTCTTTGCCGTGAAGCACTGCATTACCGATAAGATTTGAGAGCGCCTGTTTGAAAAGTTCCCGGTCTGTATTAACCATTACGTTTTTCTGCTCGTAATCGATCTTCAACGAACGCTCGGAAATTGCATGTTCATTATCAGCCAGGATCTCCGAAATAACCGAACCGATATCCACATCTTCTTTGTTAACCTTCCCGGACAGAGTTTCGGATTTTGAGAATTCCAGTATGTTGTTGATCATGCCGGTCATCTGAGTAACCTTTTCCCCAATCTTTTCAGCATAGTATTCCTGCTTGTCCGTTCCGATATGATAAGAAAGGCTTTCAGCATATCCTCCTATCGCAGCAAGGGGTGTCTTGAGATCATGGGCCATGGCATTGGTCGTATTCAAACGGTATTCAAATATCTCATAGTTTCTCTTTCTTGTGTTGTATACGATGGTTGCAGGAATGAAAGCAAAGATGAAAGCGCCACAGCATATCAGCACAACCGCTAAGATGAGCTGATCCTTATATGCCGTTTCAAAAGATATCTTAGCAGAACCTGTATAGCTGCAGTTAAAGCTGTGATACGTATTACCGGACTCAAATTCGGTATGCCCGATGTTCTCTAGGCTTCCACCGCAAAACGGATCTCCTGCAACGGTGCCGTTAGCAAACATAAACCCGTCATATTCAGGATTTATGAGCGTCATGCCTTCAGTATTTTCCGGTTTGATCTTGAAGGATACGTTTGTTTCATCGCCATTCGCATCTATTATTCTGACGCTTACCGGAATAAATACTCCTTTTTCAAGATCCGCATAGAATTCATTGCATTCAAATTCGATCTTGGGAGAATGTGTAAAACACCCGGTGTAGTCTTTATCAATAAAACTTTTAGCCTGCACTTCCGGAGTGTCAAAATACTTCAGATAAGCTTTGTCAGCCAGCTGAAAATAAGCACGGTCTCCATCCCCGTCCGGAGCTCTGTAAGTATATGTAAGTATTGCGTCCCTGGATGTGTCCAGCCTGTCTTTACCGTCAATAACGACCTCATAACGCTCACCTGTCACGCAATAGTGATTTATCAGATTTTCTTTGGCATAAGCGAGATCATTTCCTGATAATTCGGGTTCAGTAAGTACTTCCTCAAAGAATCTGGCTATTGTTTCTTCATACCAGCGAGCTGATTCCATTACATTGAAATTATACTCGTAGTATTCGGGCATAAAATATATCACGCCTGCAGTCGTAAAGACGGCCAGCAAAACGAGCACGCTGATGAAATACGACACCAGGAACTTAGGTTTCTTTATGGTTGCTTTGCGGGATTTCATTATTATTCCTCCGATATACGGTAACCCCTGCCGATCGCGGTCTTGATCTGACCGGATGCTTCTCCCAAACAATCCCTGAGTCTTTTTATAGTGCTGTCAACGATCCTGTCGCTTACTTCAAGATCGTCACTCCAGACATGTTCCAGGATAGCCTTTCTTGTCAGAACGGCTTCTTTGTTTTCGAGAAGATAAAGCAGAAGGAAATATTCTCTTGATTTAATGTCTATTGTCTTGTTCTTAACCTTGACCATCATGGTCTTTTTGTTAAGGGAGATGTCGCCGCACCTTAACTCTTCACCTTCGTCGCTCTTTCTTGCGCGCTTTAAAAGAGCTAAGCTCTTGGCGTAAAGGTGTCTTAAAGAGAACGGCTTGATGACATAATCGTCACATCCGGTCTCATAACCTTTTAAGATAAAGTTTTCGGTGCTAAGTGCAGTTACGAAGATTATCGGGCAGTCACTCTTTTTTCGTGCTGTTTTGCAGATATCAAATCCTGATGCCCCGGGAAGCAAGATATCCAGGATCATAAGGTCGTATGATTCATTTGACACCTTGGCCATGGCATCATTACCGTTATTAGCGGTATCAACTGCCCAAAGTCCGGCGCCTTCTTCGCGATAAAAGTCGCTCATGATCTCGAGCAGTTCGGGTGAATCTTCAACGATCAGCAATCTGTATGACATATCTTCATCTCCTTGGTCTCATAATACACGAACGGTATGACACCGGTATGACATGGGAAGATATTATTGAAATCAGTCTGTTTGAATGAAGCTTTTGGCGACCCGGTTACTTTGCTTTGCCGAGCCTGTTCTTGAAATCACCGTAATTGAAATTAGTTAGTTTTTCTACATGACCATCCCTGTCAAGCCTGTAGATATCCGGCAGCGGCATACCGTTAAAAGTATTGTTCTTGCATGTGGTATAGATCGCCATGTCGCCGAAGACAAGGATGTCTCCTGCTTTCAGTTCTTTATCAAAGCTGTAATCACCGGTAATGTCGCCTGAAAGGCACGTAGGACCTCCGAGGCGGTAACGGAACGGTTTGGTATCATCACTGACTGCATCAAGAAGCGGAGGAGTGTAAGGCATCTCGATAACGTCCGGCATATGGCATGCGGCACTGGAATCAAGGATAGCGATCTTTATGCCGTTGTTTTCGACAACATCAAGCACACGGCTTATAAGATACCCTGCATTGATCGCAACTGCTTCTCCGGGTTCGAGATAAACCTCTGCGACCCATTTTTCCTTTGCATAGGTAATGCACTTCTCAAGCCTTGCGACATCGTAATCCGCTTTTGTTATGTGATGGCCGCCGCCCATATTAAGCCACTTCATCTTCGGCAGAACATCTCCGAACTTCTCTTCAACTGCTTTCAATGTGATCTCAAGCGCATCAGAATTCTGTTCGCATAGAGTATGGAAATGCAGGCCGTCGAGGATTTCTAAAACCTCGCCGGTCATCTCTTTGTCCCAAACGCTTCTCGTGACACCCAAGCGGCTTCCCTTTGCGCAGGGATCGTAGATCTCGTGACCTTCTTGTGTGGAGCATTCAGGATTGATGCGAAGACCGATGCTCTTGCCGCTTTCCTTTGCTTTCCTGCCGAACTTCTTCAGCTGATTAACGGAATTAAAGACTATGTGGTCGGCATAGTTTAAGAGTTCATCAAACTCGTCATCGCGGTATGCTGCGCAAAAGACATGAACTTCTTTGTCAGGCATCTCTTCTTTTCCGAGCCGCGCTTCAAAAAGCCCGCTTGCTTCAGTGCCCGAAATATATTTTTCGAGCAGCGGATAGAAATCGTAATTGGAGAAAGCCTTTTGTGCCAGAAGTATCCTGCATCCCGTATGAGAGATCACCGAGGCGAGGATCTCTCCGTTCGCCTCCAGTTTTTTCTCATCGATAACATAGCAGGGTGTCTTAAGGCTGCTTACGCTTCCTGACTCCAGAAAAGATGAAATGCCGTCAAAGATCTCGTTCATGTTTATCAGTCAACAAGTACAGGCTTGAAGTTCTCGCGTCTGGGGAGTCCGTACTTGTCGAGTGCATCGAGGAACGGATCCGGATCGAACTCTTCCACTGTATGAACGCCCTTTTCTGTCCACTTGCCTGTGAGGAGCATCATGGCGCCGCACATTGCAGGAACACCTGTCGTATAGCTGATGGCCTGGCTCTCGACTTCCTTGTAGCACTCCTGGTGATCGCAGACGTTGTAGATGTAGTATGTCTTGTCCTGTCCGTCCTTCTTTCCCGTAAAGATGCAGCCGATGTTTGTCTTGCCGTGTGTACGGGGACCGAGGCTTGCAGGGTCAGGAAGAAGCGCCTTGAGGAACTTGATCGGAACGATCTCGTGGCCTTCGAATTCAACGGGAGTTGTTGAGAGCATGCCAACGTTTTCGAGACACTTCATGTGTGTAAGATAGCTCTGTCCGAATGTCATGAAGAAACGGATCCTCTTTACTTCGGGAATGTTTACAGCAAGTGACTCCAACTCCTCGTGATGCAGGAGGTACATGTCCTTGGGACCGACACAATCGAATTCGTATTCTCTCTTGATGCTCATGGCAGGGATCTCAACCCACTTGCCGTTTTCAATGTAGCTTCCGGGTGCGGAAACTTCACGGAGGTTTACTTCAGGATTGAAGTTTGTAGCGAAAGCATAGCCGTGATCGCCGCCGTTGCAGTCTAAGATGTCGATCGTGTCGATCGTATCGAACTCATGCTTTTTCGCATATGCGCAGTATGCCTGGGTTACGCCGGGGTCGAAGCCGCATCCGAGAAGCGCGGTAAGACCTGCCTGCTCGAACTTTTCCCTGTAAGCCCACTGCCAGCTGTAATCGAAATAAGCAGAGAAACCCTTCTCCTTGCATCTCTTTTCGTAGATCGCTCTCCACTCGGGATCGTCCGTATCCTCAGGCTCATAGTTAGCCGTATCCATATAGTTGACGCCGCAGATAAGGCATGCGTCCATGATGGTCAGGTCCTGATAAGGGAGCGCGATGTTCATGACCAGATCAGGCTTGTATGAATTGATAAGGTCAACGACTTCCTGAACCTTATCTGCATCAACCTGTGCAGTTGTAACCACTGTCTTGGTCTTTCCCTTAAGAGCTTCTGCGAGCGCATCGCACTTTGACTTTGTGCGGCTTGCTATACAAAGTTCCGTAAAAACGTCATCTGCCTGGCAGCACTTTCTGATAGCAACACTTGCAACGCCGCCGCATCCGATTACCAATACTCTGCTCATTTTCTTAGTCTCCTTTTATTTTTCGATGGAAAGGATAAGTTCCCTTAATACCTTACATGCCACTGCCGTTGAAGCACCGCTCGCATCGAGCATGGGTGCAAGTTCATTTATGTCTGCTCCGACGATGTTCGTCCTGCTGACCTTAAGGATAGCAGAAAGGAGCTGGGGATAATCCACTCCGCCTGCTTCGGGCGTTCCCGTTCCGCAGAAAACGGACGGATCAAGACAGTCGAGATCGATCGTAAAATATACCGGTGTCTTATTGCTCTCAAGTTCAGATACGAGTTCTGACAAACCATCGAAACTGAACTTATGCATATCAGTATGTTCAGCCGCAAACCTGAATTCCTCGCGGTCACCGCTCCTGATGCAGAACTGGTGGATCTTACCGTCACCGACAAGGTCAAAGCACCTTCTCATTACGCAGGCATGGCTCAGCTTTGCTCCGAGATAATCGTCTCTGAGATCCGCATGCGCATCGAAATGAATGATGTGCATGTCAGGATACTTCTCGAAAACAGCTTTGACCGCACCGTAAGTTACGAGGTGCTCACCGCCGATCATGAGGGGCATCTTGCCGTCGCTTAAGATCTTTCTTGTCTGCTCTTCAATGTCGGCAAGAGCTGCCTCGGAAGAACCGAAGCACAGTTCAAGATCTCCGCAGTCAAAGACTTTCCTGTCAGTGAGATCTTTGTCCTGATAAGGGCTGTACGTCTCTATTCCGAAGCTCTCGTGACGGATCGCGCTGCTTCCGAACCTTGCACCGGGCCTAAAGCTCGTCGTTGAATCAAACGGCGCGCCGAAGATCGCGATACCGGACTCGGAATATTCGCTGTCACAGCCGATAAATGTCTCTACGTTTTTATTCACGGCTCAACCTCCATAAGCATCTTCTCGAGGTATGCGGGAAGATAGAACGAACCGATGTGCAGCTTCGTCGTATAGTACTTCGTGCTGAGGTGCAGGCTCTTCCATCTTTCCTCATCGAAATCATCGATCGGATGATACTTCTTGCTTGCAAAACCGAACAGCCAATAACCTGCGGCATATGTCGGGATATGCGCCTGATATACACGGCTGATCGGGAAAGTATTTACGATCCTCTTGTGGCTTCTCTGCATAGCTTCTGCATCGTGCTTGTAGAAGGGGCTTCCCTGCTGGTTGACCATGATGCCGTCGCTTCTCAAAGCGTTGTAGCAGATTCCATAAAACTCTCTGGTGAAGTAACCTTCGGAAGGTCCGAACGGATCGTTGGAGTCAACGATGATCAGATCGTATTCATCACAGCTTCTCCTGATGAAACGGAGCGCATTGTCGAAATAGATATGCACACGGCTGTCATCGAGCTTGCAGGCATTCTCGGGAAGATAGGTGCGGCAGGCTTCGATAACCTGTCCGTCCATCTCAACGAGATCTATGCGCTTTACGCTTTCATATCTTGTAAGTTCCTTGACGACACCGCCGTCTCCGGCACCTATGACGAGAACGTCCTGAACGTTGGGATGAACCGACATCGGAATGTGAGTGATCATCTCGTCGTAAATGAATTCGTCGCGCTCAGTGAGCATGACGTTTCCGTCAAGCGCAAGCACTTTTCCGAACTCCGGCGTGTCGAAGATATCAATCTGCTGATAGTCGCTCTTGCTAGAATAAAGGTGCCTTGTGACACGCATGCTGTGCCTGACGTCAGGCGCATGATATTCACTGAACCAAAGATTCATCTTGTGAGCCCCTCCTTATAACAGAACGTTGATGTTGTTAATGTCAGGATCCTCAGGACCGGTCATTGAGCAGCCCTTAGCCTTCGCGTATTCAATATACTCAAGAATGCCTTCAGTGATCCTTTCACCCGGCGCGAGGATCGGGATTCCCGGCGGATAGCACATAACAAACTCGCTGCAGACATGACCGACGCATTCCTTGAGCGGAAGGCTCTTCTTTTTTGAATAGAAGGCGCTCTGCGGACTGCATACTACCTCAGGTGCAATATATTCCTGGCTAAGCAGGCCTGCTGGATCTTTCTTGTATCTTCTGCGGATCTCGGCAAGCGCGCTTACGAGTCTTTCGAGCTCCTGCATCCTGTCGCCGATCGAAAGATAAGCAAGGATGTTTCCGATATCACCGAACTCGATCTGGATGTCATACTCATCTCTTAAGATGTCGTATACCTCGATTCCCGCAAGGCCGATGTCTCTTGTGTGGACACTGAGCTTTGTCGGGTCGAAGTCGAAGATGGAATCGCCGTTGATCATCTCACGTCCGTATGCATAATAGCCTCCGATCGCGTTGATCTCTTCTCTTGCGTACTCGGCCATTTCGATTACTTTTCTGAAGACCTCTTTACCGCGGAGCGCAAGATTCCTGCGACTGATATCAAGGCTGGACATCAGCAGATAACTGCCCGATGTCGTCTGTGTAAGGTTTATGATCTGGCGCACATGTCTTTCACTTACGTTCTCACCGATAAGCAAAAGGCTGGACTGAGTAAGGCTTCCGCCGCTCTTGTGCATTGAAACTGCTGACATGTCCGCACCGGCACGCATTGCCGAGATCGGCATGCTCTCTCCGAAATAAAAGTGTGTTCCGTGAGCTTCATCGGCAAGGCAGAGCATGCCTGCATCATGAGTCATCTTTACGATGGCACGGATGTCACTGCAGATACCGTAGTATGTGGGGTTGTTGACCAGAACGGCAACGGCATCGGGATTCTCTTCGATAGCCTTCTTGACCTGATCACGGCTCATACCGAGGGAAATACCCAGACGCTGATCAACTTCCGGATTTACGTAAACGGGTATGGCGCCGCAGAGAACGAGAGCGTTGATAACACTCCTGTGCACGTTTCTTGGCAGGATGATCTTGTCGCCATGCTTGCAGCATGAAAGCACCATGCTCTGAACCGAACTCGTTGTTCCGCCGACCATCAGGAATGCGTGGCTTGCGCCGAAAGCATCCGCTGCAAGGTCCTCCGCTTCACGTATGACTGAAACGGGATGGCAGAGATTGTCCAACGGCTTCATGCTGTTAACGTCAACGCCGACGCACTTCTCACCGAGGAATGCCGTGAGCTCCGGGTTGCCCTTTCCGTGCTTATGTCCCGGAACGTCAAACGGAACAACTCGCATCTCACGGAACTTTTCAAGCGCCTCATAAATCGGGGCGCGTGTCTGATCTATTTCCGTCCTTTCCATAGTCCACCTCAAACAAAAAACGCAAGCTGTAATTCCACAACTTGCGTTAAATCTTCAATATGACCTTATTCATCCGCATAAGGGTGCGTTTACACCGATACCAGATATCAGGCAGAGTCTATATAGCAATACTACTTTTACTACTCTTATTGACCATTTCACAAGTTTGCGCAAATTACGCATCCGGTTATAAAGTAACCAACTTATAAAACTGAGCTTTTAACTCAATCAATAGATCGGAAGAACCGATCATCGGCAGTGGACCCGGCTGTCCGTATGGCCTTAACTCCCAAAAGAGTGGTCCGTAAATCACTTAAGACTCTGATAAACATCGTCTAAATAAATATCGGTCATTATACAAAGTAAACAAGTATCCGTCAACGCAAAAAATCAGACAAATGCAGCAGGGCTTCCGGAGCAATAAAACATTTATAACATCCTTTATTCACCAAGCCCTTACAAGACCGCAACAGTTCGTTCAAACATCTAACGGCCGCAGGTGTTACCATATGACTAGAAGGCTTGTCCCCTTCTTACGACCTTTTTATTCATAATTATTGTGTTAAAGCTTCCGGATCTCCTCCTTTCTGCCGGGAGCTTTTCTTTGGCAAGTAAAAAGGCACCCTTTGAGGGTGCCCTTCGTGTTTTATGCTTTGAACCATACACACGAGAAATAATATTGCGCACGCGATTCCGCACAACTCAGGCGCGTAGTACCCGGCGGGCGCAAGTATTATTTTTCGTGATCATAAGGATGAATGGTCTCGATCGTTCCGTCTTCAGCGATGTTCAGCTTGGTGAACTTAACGCTTCTCTTGTGTGAGCATCCGCCGGATCTCTTTGCATCGTGATAGAACAGATACCACTCACCGTCGATCTGAACGATGGAGTGATGTGTTGTCCAGCCGATGACAGGCTCCATGATCCTTCCCTTGTATGTGAAAGGACCTTCAGGTGAAGTGCCTTCAGCATAGCAGAGGTAGTGGGTCGTGCCTGTGGAGTATGAGAAATAATACTTACCGTTGAACTTGTGCATCCAGGGATCTTCGAAGTATCTTCTGTCCTCGTCCTTTGCCTTGATGGGCTCACCGTTCTCGTCGAGGATGGTGATCATCTTGGGAGCAGCCTTGAAAGCCGTCATGTCGGGAGTGAACTCGGAAACGAGGGGTCCTAAAGCTTTCTCATCGCCTTCGGGACGGTGCTCATCGGGATTGAATGAACCGGACTGCCACATCTCGAGCTGGCCTCCCCAGAGACCGCCGTTATAGCACCAGATCTTTCCGTCGTCATCAAGAAGGACTGCCGGGTCGATGCTGTAGCTGCCCTGGATGTAGTTATCCTGAGGCTTGAAAGGTCCGACAGGTGAATCTGATTCAGCTACACCGATCCTGAAGATGTCGTCCTTGTCCTTTGCAGGGAAAACAAGATAATACTTGCCGTTTGTATATACCGCGTCTGGTGCCCAGAGCTGTCTGGAAACCCACGGAATGTCATTCTCGCTGATGGCAACTCCGTTATCAACGCACTCACTGTCGAGGGAATCCATTGAAAGGATATGATAATCCTTCATTACATACTGCTCACCGTCATCATCCTCGGGAATATCGAGATCTTCATCGTGAGACGGATAAATGTAGATCTTGCCGTTGAATACGTGCGCAGAAGGATCTGCCGTGTAGATGTTGGTAACAAGATCTTTACGTTCGAACTTTTTCATAAGCACCCCTTAAATGTTTGTTATTACCACTTGATACTATCACATCAAGGCTTTTATTACACCTTAATTTCTTGCTAATTGATTATCATTTTTTGCGATTGCGCAGCGGAAACGTCAAGGCATTCATTCGAATTGTCAGTCTTTCAAAGTGTCCATTGCAAAACCCTGTTATCAGGAAAACGGCCGGCAGCAAGAAAGGACAATTCTGTTGCCACGGTTCATATTACGTCAGCGGCGGGTTCTTCTTTACTGCCCGTTAGTCACTCTTCTGCAAATTTTTAATATTCTTATAAAACACGACCGCCTTAATTAGGTTTATAATTTTAAAAACAAAAGGCATCCGCATAATGATCAGTTACCTGCAAAGCATACAGTTTGACATAATGTTGATCCTTAGTGGCATATCTGCGGCCACTGCCTTTTATCTGGCTTTATCCAAGAGCTTAGACCCCGAGCGTAAGGTGTTCCTGATACTGACGAATGTTTTCGCAGTGCTCCTGCTCTACTTTGACCGTCTGACAGCAGTTTTTGAAGGTGAAACGAGCATTACCGCATTTTGGATGGTCAGGGTCAGCACTTTCGTTGTTTTCTCAATGGTCCTGCTGATCGTCTGGGCATTCAATCATTATGTAAGGGATATCTACACCGATGAGACAGGACTCAAGCCGCCTTTTAGGCTTGTCATCGTTGACTTCATGGTAATGGCGGGACTGGTCCTTTTGGGAATATCGCAGTTTACCAGTCTGTACTACTCTTTTGACGAACTGAACTGCTACCACAGATCGCCGCTATATTTCATAAGCATGCTGATACCCTGCACGGTCCTGATAATGCAGATGACTGTCGTATTCCAGTACCATAAACATTTCCGCAACGGCCTCCTGATCTCTTTGGTCCTCTTCACCACCCTGCCGCTCATAGCAGGCATAATCCAGCTTCAATTCTACGGGCTCAATCTGATCAACATCACCACAGGTTTCCTTGCCAACATGCTCTATCTCTTCGCGCTGAAGGATATGAACGTAACCGTTGAACGCGCGAGAAACATAGAGGTCGATTACCTCAAGAAAGAACGTGCCGCCACAAAGCGACTGTTCGAACAGACCGCTGAAGCATTGGCGAGCGCGATCGATGCAAAGGACAAATACACCAAGGGTCATTCCTCAAGAGTCGCGGAGTATTCGAAGAAGATTGCTGAGCTCGCCGGCAAGAACGCCCAGGAATGCGAAGAGGTCTACTACGCTGCTCTCCTGCATGACGTAGGCAAGATCGGCATCTCAAGAACGATCCTCAACAAGAAGGACAAGCTCTCTGACGAGGAATACAAAGTCATCAAGGAACATCCGGACATCGGTGCGCAGATCCTCTCTTCGATCAGCGAATCCCCTTATCTTTCCATCGGTGCCAAATCGCATCACGAACGTTATGACGGAAGAGGCTATCCGGAAGGACTCAAAGGCGATGACATTCCCGAGATCGCCAGGATCATCGCAGTTGCCGATGCATACGATGCCATGACTTCGAGAAGAAGCTACCGTGACATGATCCCGCAGCAGGTCGTAAGAGAGGAATTCGTCAAGTGCCTCGGCACACAGTTTGACCCTGTCTTCGGCAAGCTCATGATCCATCTCATAGACCTCGACAGCGAATACCAGATGAAGGAAAAGGAAGAGGTCAAGGAGCTCTCAGGAAAGAACGAGCTTACCTGTGACGAATACCGCTCCGAGGTTTCCGAAGGCATCATCACCACAGGCGAGATCACGAGGATCAAGCTTACGAATACTCCTAAGGAAGGCTATCCGGAAGCGCTCTGCATGCCTTCGATCGTGCTGTTCGATTCACTCGACGGCAGGATCCACGATGACGAAAAGAACATAGCAAGGCTCCTTTATTTCGAATACGGTGAGATCAGATTCGACGGCAACGTCGTCCGCAAGGGTGCACGCAAGATGCAGACCAACATCACCAAGTCCGGTTCAAACGCTGCTCCGTCTAAAAACATCTCTTATGAAATCGAAGCCGTAAAGATCAGAGACCACGTACAGATCAAGATCAAATCAGAAGTTCAGGTTGTTGAAATAACGGTTGCTCTTCCTGACAGCGCAAGATGGGTATATATCGGCCTGACCGGCGAGCACTGCCACATCAGCAATGTCGCGATAACACGTGATGAGGAAAGAGTACCGGCTGATTACATAGAGAGGATCGCCGAAGAGATCAGCTATATCGATGTTCCTGCAGGTGACCTCCCCAACATCCAGTCCGACGGTTACCGTTCCGCCACCACTGACGGAATCCCCGTTAAGGATAAACTTACGTTCAGCTTCCATACGATGAGCCTCCCGACTGCAAGACTCGTATGGCACTGCCCTTACTTCAGCATCTTCTCTTCAGAAAACGGCAAGGTTGACGGGCCTGACTTCCGTGAATACGGACTCGTCAGACTGGACGGCGAGAACTGGGATTCAGATGACTGGGGCAGGAACAAGATCACTGTCATAAAGACCGAAGAGTTCACCAACTGGGATGCCTGGAAGGAGATCAACAAGGCCGGATTCGACTGCACCGTTCATGTCGAGCGCAAGGGCGATCTGGTAACGCTTACGACCAAGAACGCAGGCATCGACATCACAAATGTCACCACGATGTTCGATCCGTCTAAGGATATCTACATCGCCCTCACAGGCGACCAGTGCGCAATAACAAACATAAGGATAATCGAATCCTGATGTCACTGATAGACAAGCTTTTCGAAAAGAGCAGCTGGGAGAGATTCTACGAATACAAGTCCGGCCTGAAATGTTCAAAACGGTTCAAGAAGGAGCTTCGCGAATTCATAGATTCAGAAGCATATCTTGCATATAAGGATTCCGTCACGGATCTTAAAGACCTCCCCCTGCCCTCCAAGTCTGTCATAAGCAAGATGAGCTCCAGGAAAAAGCGCACCGTCTACAAGTACCCCTATGATTTCAACATGCTCCTGAAGCTCCTGACATATCTGACGCTCAGGAAATACGATCACATCTATACTCCTAACCTGTATTCGTTCCGCCCGGGAGTCACTGCCAAGGATGCAATAATGACGATCAGCAGGACGAAGGATCTTCATTCACTTTATTCATACAAGATCGATGTGAGCGACTACTTCAATTCGATACCGGTCGAAAAGATCTGCAGCGTTCTGGATGAAACCGTTACAGACGATGAACGGCTTCTTTGTTTCATGAAGGCGCTTCTTCGCGAGGATAAGGTCCGCTTAGGCGATGAACTGATAACGGAACAGAAAGGCATCATGGCGGGCACTCCGATCGCATCCTTTTATGCGAATCTCTACCTCAAGGACCTGGACGAATGGTTCAGGGAAAGAGGCATCCTCTATGCAAGATATTCAGACGACATAATCGTTTTCGCAAAGAGCGAAGATGAGATTACACGGTACAGAAAAGTGATATTGGATAAGCTCGCTGAAAAAGGCCTGACGGTAAATCCAGACAAAGAATTCTGCGGCAGGCCCGAGGACGGCTTCACATTCCTCGGCGTTGAAGTCAGGAACGGAGACATCGACATCGCCCCCGCTTCAGTCATTAAGCTCAAGCAGAAGATGAGAAGAAAAGCCAGGGCGCTTGACCGCTGGAGGCACAGAGAAGGCCTTGACGGCACAAAAGCCGCAGCTGCGTTCATCCGTATCTTTAATCACAAGCTTCTTGAAGTTAATGAGGATTCAGACCTTACCTGGAGTCTCTGGTTCTTCCCTGTCATCACGACGCCCAAGAGCCTTCACGAGATCGATCTGTACGCACAGGATACCCTGCGCTTCCTCATAAGCGGGAAACACACCAAATCGCGTTTTAACGTAAGATACGAAGACCTGAAGGAACTCGGATACAGGAGCCTCGTCAACGAGTACTATCAGCAGTGACCGTCAGGCGGTCTCGATGATATCCTTATATGACTTGTGGAGCAGGATTGCGCCGACGATATCTGCCAAGAAGAAGAATTCCAAGATAACGCCTACAATCATGAGGGCTGTCGGACGCTTCTTGTTCTTGATGCAGAAGATAAGCGTGTAGACGATATCAGGCGCGCTCGTCATAAACATATAAACATACGTCAGGCAGATCCCGATGAAACCGACTGCGGGGATCCCCATAAGAAGGAACGGATTGAGCATGCCGCTGATGCCTAATATCCAGCAGTACAGATTGATGCAGAAGAATGGGATCAGTGCTGCTTTTACGATGATGGTAACGAGAGTCTTCGGTTCTTCGTTCTTCAATCCGCCGACAATTGCAAGGATAAATGACGTAAGCCCCAATACGATGGAAACACCGAGCAGTATGAAGATCGCCGGGAAATTGAAATCGAAGGTCTTCAGACTGTTCATTAATCCCATTATGGGGACAAACACCAGTATCTGCATTGCGTAGAGGACTAACGCGGTCAGTACGAGAAGCAGTTTGCTTGCAAACATAAGCCGCGCCTTTTGAGTGTAAACGACATTGGCGTTTACGATTCGCTGGTTTTCCATAATTTTATCCATCCTATCCCTTGAATGAATCAATAACTTTGATTGACAAACTAATTGTATCACTAAAATTAAAAAGAGGCTGCCCCGATTATGAGGCAGCCCCGTGGCACTTTATTAATTGTTTTAAGTTAAGCCTGTTTCCTGGTAACGCCGTCTCCGTAGATCGTCTTCCAGTCATTCTTCATGGACACAGGTACCCAGCCGTACTGCTTGCACATCTGCTGCATCTTGTCAGCTTTTTCCACATTACCGTTCTCGCGTACCGTATCGTCACAACAAAGCATGAAAGCAAGGCTCTTATACTTGTTGTTCGTTGTAGCATATTCGCACATTGCGGCATCGCTTGAGCTGTTTCCGAAAGAAAGGACGGGCTGGATTCCGATCTCCTGCATGATAACAGATACCTTGTTCATGTTCAGGTTCTTGATGATGAAATTGCCGCCAAGAACAAGTTTGTCCTTATCGGTAAAAGTATAGTTAAGGCCGTCTTCAGAACCCTGGTTGCTTGCAACAAGAGTCTCGTCAGAACCGATGAGCTGATTGCGCGGAACATTGACCGCACCCTTGCAGATACCCCTTACGATAAACCTGTCGGTACCGCTTACGATATAGACTTTGAATCCCTTCGCCTGAAGGTAATCAATGACCTGAAGCATCGGCTTGTAGAATGCCTGGCCGCGTGTCATGCCTTCATATCCGGGTTCAGGCTGGTTCTTGAAGTCATCGACGTATTTTTCGAACTCATCTACGGTCATTCCCGCGAAAGCCAATGCTACCGCCCTGCCGTGATCATTCATGGAGACTTCTGCTGACTTATCACCTGCAATATAAGCCTTGATATGCTCTGCAACAGACTTCTCGAAATATGAAGCCTTATCCTTGTATGTTGGATCCTCAAGGACCCTGTACATCAGAAGACAATGGTCAAAATAGAAAGGATCCGTCTCACAGAGGATCGTGCCGTCCATATCAAAGACAGCGATCCTGTCTTCAACCGGAATGAAATTCTCGCTTCCCTCTTTCGTGACATCTTCGACGTAAGATACGAGCGCGGCTTTGGAGACCGCATCATCAGTCCACAGATTAAGAGCTTTATCAGCATTCGCAGGTGCCGCCGTTTTTGCATTGAACAATACGCGCAGTATCGGCGGATCGACCTTCTTGATCCCCCAGATCAGGAGAGCGATCGCGGCAAACAGTACTACCGTGATCACAAAACCCGATATGGCCTTCCAGTTTCTTATCCGCATTTCCTTCTTATCCATTTTCGCCTCCAAAGAGAATAGTAAGATTACATATCCATTTTATTCCTTATCACAAATGTATCTATCCAAATTTAGAAAACAATCCGTGTATTTTATGTTATTAATACACAAAGGGCCGCCCGAAGGCAGCCATCTGTGTTACTCAATCTATCCCTTTTCGAAAAAATCAATCTGCAACCAGCATGTTGTATGCTTCGATCTTCCTGATCCTTCTTGTCTGAAGGAGAGCAAGAACAAATGATACTGCCGCAAGTCCTACTCCGATGATGACCACTCCGGTTACCGGGATGCTGAAGTTGCACTTAACCAGGCCGAAGGAACGCATGAACGTTGACATGTAAGGATTGGCTCCGTAGTAAGATGCGATCGAGAAAACTATTATCGATGCGATTACCGGAGGCATGAAGCTCAGCGCTGTCTGGAGCATAAGGCTTCCCGATGTGTAACCCAAAGCCTTATAGATTCCGTAATCCTTACGCTTGTGGTATACAAGTGCCTTGATGAGCATGAAAAGGATGAGTGCTATGACTACCACAGAGATCGAACACATCAGGATGAGCATCGTTGCGGAAATGCTCTTGAATGTTGTCATGCTTCCTTCCAGGATCTCAGGGAAATTCATTGTGTTAAGAACATGCTCGCCATACTTATCCTTGCAGTCATCAAGAATTTTCCGGGTATTCTCCTTGTTGACGCCAAAGTCGCTGCCTTCATCTGTGAGATCAAACCAGAACCATGCAGAAATATATTCCATGTTTACGAGGTGTTCTGCCGCATCGAAAGTAAAGAATGCTTCGCGGCCTTCGTTATTTGTGGTCTGGATAAGTCCCGTGATGAGGTAAGCAAACTGCTTGTCACCAAAATCGATCTTGATCTCATCACCTACTGCAAATCCGTATGCCTTGGCAAAGGCACCGCTGACTGCGATCTCGTTATCGTACTGAGGGAGTCTGCCGGTGTAGCACAGATTCCTGTTATTCATCTTCGAAGAATCATCTACGATGTATGTAAATAAGCTCTCCTTATCGTCATAGTAGAAATTCATCGTGATGATCTTTCTGATGTTTTTCAGATCAGTTCTTGATTCCAGATACTTGAGACCTTCCTCAGCCGTATCATTGTCAAATGTCACAACGCCGTCGCAGATCTCGGTTACGAGGATATCCATCTTCGGGTTACGGCTGAAGTTCTCATACATCAGGAGCGAGATGATGCAGGAGAATACCATGAATCCGACTACAAAGAATGTGATCACATTCTGCTTCATGTTTCCGAAGAAAGTCTTCATTGCAAGGCTCGTGTTGAGGCCCAGTGAAGTCTTGTGGAGTGCTACGTGATTCTTCTTGAAGTTGTGGGAATCGATGCCTTCTCTCAATGCAACGATCGGAAGGATCTTTGAGATCTTTGAAGAGCTGATGAGTGCAACAACTACGGTGAACAGGATAATGAATCCAACCGGAATGAGTGTTGCAGGCATATTGAAAGCTACGTGATAAGGAAGACCCATCTGGCCTACTACAATGCTTGCAAACAGCGGCATGAGCAGATAAGAGCCAACGATACCAACAACGCTTGCCATGACAGAGAGCAGGAAGAACCAGATAACAAGTGAACCCTTGATGTCATTTCCCGTATAGCCGATCGCCTTGAGAGCGCCCAGAGTCTTCATGTTCTCTCTGATATAAGTGGAGATGCAGTTGGCGAGCATCATGGCTGCCGCTGCAACGATCAGAGTAGTAATTACCAGGAAGGATACTGCGAGGATCAGGCCGATGAATGTCCTTGAAGACTCAACGTTATCGATGCTGTATCCGGTTACCGTTGCGCCCGGATTGATCTTGAGCAGTTCGTTTCTGTTCTTGATCCTGAACTCTCCGTTGCCTACGCCTTCTTTCAGATCATATACGATCTGAAGACCCTTTGCCTTGTCTCCGTTTTTCTCAAGGATCTCGTTATAGTTCTTATCATCAACTATCAGCGCGAACAGAGCAGTATTGTTGCATCCGCCGTAAGTAACAGCAGTAAATCCCTTTACGGTAAAGCTGTACTTTACGCCTTCGATCTGGAAATCAAACTTGTCTCCCAGCCTTATTCCGCCGCCGGTATAAAACTGATAAGGCAGATAGATGTAGTTATCCTTGACGGAATCGGCTTCTAATACGACTTCCATCCTGTCCATCTTTTTCTCAAACGCGCTCTTGTCGCTGATCGTGATATCGATGGATACATTTCCCGTACCGAACGGAAGCGAAGTCGCACCGAACTGAAGGTTCTTAAAGATGTAATAGCTGTCTGTATCATCTTTAATCAGTTCACGGATCTTCTCATCTGTCATGTCTTCAATGCCGTTGCTTACCGTGATGTAACCGTCGCCGGCATTAAGGCGTTTAGCTTCTTTGTCCAGCGTGGGAAGTGCATCGAAGAATATCATCATGGATACGCCGATAAGGCATGTCGCGATGAGCATCAAAAGGAACAGTCCGACTGACGTACCTCTGTTTTTCCTGAGGTTCGATTTTGTAAGCAATAATGTCTTGTCCATGATTACCACCCCATGTTTGCCAGGAAATCATTGAGTTTTGCGTGACGTTCCTTATCGCATGTTACGTACTTGCCGAGGAGGCACTCACCTGCGATCTCGCCGTCCTTAACATAAAGGATGCGGTTGCCTCTTCTTGCACTGTTGATGTCGTGTGTGACCATTACGATAGACTGGCCCTTCTCATTGAACTTTGTGAGAGTATCCAGGACTGCTTTACCTGTCTGTGAGTTAAGAGCTCCCGTAGGCTCATCAGCGAAAACAAGTTTAGGATCGTTGATAAGTGCTCTTGCGATGCCGACTCTTTGTGCCTCACCGCCTGAGATCTGGGTAGGGAACTTGTTCCAGAGGATCTCATCGATGTTTACTGCTTTGAGCATCTCTCCGGCCTTCTTAGCAAGAACTTTCTTATCCTTATAAACGAGAAGTCCTGCTGCCATGATGTTGTCTAAAACACTCATTGATTCAACTAGGTATACCTGCTGGAAAACGAATCCGCAGTTTCCTCTTCTGAAGACAGCGAGCTCGTCCGTATTCATCTTTGTGATGTCTGTTCCGCAGAAAGATACGGTGCCGAGTGTCGGCTTGTCCATTCCGGAGAGTGAATACAGAAGTGTTGACTTGCCTGCACCTGATGCGCCCATGATGATGGTGAAATCGCCTTCGTATATCTCAAGATCTATATTCTTGAGAACGTGCTGCTGAACGCCGCCGTTTGAAAATGTCTTGCAAAGTTTTTTGGTCTCGATAATGTTTTTCATGTCTTGCCGACCTCCTTATAGCATAGAGGATAATCTTTCAACCCTTAAGTGCCTTTAAGGAACTCTTAAATAACTCTTAAATCGATTCTATGCTTCTTATCTGCTGAGTTTGAACCAGAAAACCGTTACTCCCCCGTCAACTTCTTCTCCGGTTATATCAAACCCAAAGCGCTCTGTATAAAACCTGACATTACGTTCGTTATCTTTGGGCGTTACCAGCGTGATCTCTTTCCAGTCCGGATGTTCATTCATAAAATGCTTCAGCAATAATGTTCCTATCCCGCGGCCCTGTTCTTCCTTTAACACTGCCAGGCAGCCGATGTAATACTTTCCCGGCCCTTCAGCTTTATAAGAAACTACTCCAACAGGCTTCCCTTCTTCGTAAGCAATGATCTTCGGAAAATCACGTACAGACTGTTCCATGTTTTCGCGGGTCCTGCCATATGCCGGGCATTGACCGTAACGGATGAAATCATCATGGAATGCAGAGTTGTATATCTCTACCAGAACATCAGCATCACTTATGTCTGCACACTTATAGACCAACACATTAACTCCTTCCGGTCTGTAATTTCATTTTCTGCATAATCTTCTAAATTCCTTTTGCCGTGGATCTACATTTCCTTTCCCATTAACAGTTCCATCGCTGCAAACTTGAATCTGCTTATTTTCTTCGAAGTTTATTAATGAAACATACACTAACCACTACCATCATTACTGCCAACACATCTGAAGCAGCTAACTGTCCGATCGCAGCAGCAGGAATCGGCTGCAACGGCCATGGTTCAATAAAGCTGGCCAAACAAGCTCTGAATATCCAGACCACCGTGAGGAAAAAGTAGAAATAAATCACTTCACGGTTCATGGCTAATGCTCTTTTACCTAACAACAAAAGCATAAGGCTTAATCCAAAGAGCAGCAATGAAAAGCAATAGTTTGTGTAATCTATCCCCACTAGAAGATTCTCGTATTGTGTCGGGAGATAATCGTACCATTGAAACATCCGTGGAACAAAGAAATGCCATAGTCCCACTAAAGCACTAGTTATCACCGTAATGAAATATAAGACGCGTATCCCTTTTCTCAAAATGATTCTCCCTGCAAATAATGATTTGTTATTCAGCTAAACTGCGATTTATCCGACTACTCCCGGTTCAAGTATTGCTATTCCCGGAGCATCGCAGTCTATCTCCATCAGCGCACCAGTAGGAAGTATGGTCATGGGTGTTCTGTGAATGTAATCCACATTTTCAAGTATGACCAGATCAGGTCTGTGTACTTCGTTACATATGACCTTTAAGATCGTTTCCTCATTGTCTTTATCCAAAGGTCCTGTAATCACCGCTTTAGCCTTATCAAACACTCCGGCCGCGGCAAATGCGCGAAGCTCATGCATTCCAGCTAATGTACTGCCGTAAACGCTGCCGTGTTCCAACGCGACTATGGAATCTTCCCAAACATCGGGACCGGGGAAAAACTTCGTCCCCATTATCTGCCAGAGAGGACCTCCGCAGACTGCGATAACATGTCCTCTGACTTTTCCTTTTCCCTGCAACACCTTGTATCCGGTTCCGGTTTCCCATGGTATCGGATCCTTTAGATCTTCGATCTCATCATTATCAAGAAAACGCTCATACTGCACACCGTCGATCGTATATGTGGTATTCCAGTCAATGGGTGTGGTCTTTTCCGCAGGCTTGATCTCGCCTATTACCTCAGTTGAAAACAGTGTCCGTCTGATCGCGTTTTCCGTATACTCATCAAGTTTTCCCGGCTGCGCTAACGGGGTCAGAACAGATGGACCATAATAAGCCCGAACGCCTGCATATGCGAAAACAGCCATCCACGTGGCTATATCTGAAAACCCCATGAACACCTTCGGATTATCATGAATGACCTGCGGATCGATAAAAGGAAGAACTCGATAGGAATCGTCTCCGCCCAGATTGGTGATTATCCCTTTAATGGAATCATTTTTCAAAGCCCACATCAGATCATCGGCTCTTTTTTCGGGATGCTCATAAAGGTAACTGCTCCCTTTAAGTGCATTAGGAGTTTCAACCACCTTTACATTAAATATCTTTTCAAATCTTCTTTTACCAAGCAGGTATCTGGGAAGCATGTCTTCATCGCCGGCACGTCCGCTTGAAATCGAAAGAAATGCTATTGTATCTCCCTCGTTCAGCTTTGATGGAATAATAAGCTCTTTCATTTCGATTCCTCCGCGAATCCCATTTTGTCCTGTTTATTTCTCAAACACCAATATCTTACCACGCTCAAGGCTGTCGAAAGTGACTCCTCCCTTTTGCTGGTAATACGGGCTGTATACTTTCTCAAAATGTATCCCCTGCAGATCCTTTTCGATGTATTTATAACCGTATTCGCTTATTTCATCAATCAGCTTTTTATATGTATACTTACTCTTCTTTTTATTCTTATCCCTGAAATTCGAAAGATGGAACGGAAGAACGGCAAGTATGCCTCCGGGCTTTAATGTTCTTTTCGCTTCTTCCAGCATCACGAAACGGTGAAGCCCGTTATATGTTTTCTCTTCTCCGTGAAACATGTCCGCATAGATGACAAGATCAAAAAGGTCTTTATCAAAATCATGACGGTAATCTTCTCTTCCTTCAGCCGTTAAAATGCAATTAATCTTCTCGTCTTTTGCTTTACTGTTTACGTAATCCAGGCACTGCTTGTTGATGTCAACGGCATACACTTTGCATTTCTGACCGAAAGCATGTGCAGCCGCAAAAGAATAATTGCCTGCACCGCAGCCGTAATCAAGGATCACAGGATCACTCACATCGAGGATCGAAGAAAAGATATCTGCGCCTTCTGTTTTCTCCCAGTTGTTTACATCATCGAAAATGCTCATATGATTCTCCATTAGTTTTTCATATATGGTTTCGGTATATGGTCTGATACTATCGTGCTCAGATGCTCTGTGAATTCACCAAATAACTCCGCATCAAAATCCAGGCCTGCACACCCAATCTCAAATTCCGTATCGTCATAGAAAGTAAAATACCCTGTCTCACAGAAACCGTTTCTCTTATAAAAACCTTTGCGTCGTTTTTTCAGTTCGCTTTCCGGAGAAGACGTATCAGGTGCTTCATACTCAACTACGATCATGTGGTCAGCATTATTTGAAACAAGTTCTTTCAAAGCCTTTCCGCCTATTCCTTTTGAACGCAGACAACTATCCACCGCCAAATATGCCAGATAAAGAACAGACTTATATTCCCTTATTACCAAAAAGCCGACTGGTTTATCATCATATATCCCGAGAACAGTTGCCCCGGAGTTCATAAGATCATTGAGAGAATTCCTCTCACATTCAGGAATGGCTTCTTCGTTTATTTCTTCCAAAGCCCCTAAATCCTGCGAATCGATTGTCAGTTTTCTGAGTTCCATATTCTTCAGTTTTTCCTTAATTCGTTCTTTTGTCTGACGCTACCTCATAGGCCGTATTCTCATGATCAAATTCATAACCGAATCTCTTGGACAGCTGAACTGAATTCATGTCATGTGCATCCCAGCTTGGATATAGTCCTTCTTCAAGGCAAGCTGATATCAATGCAGAACAGACAACAGTGGCGAGTCCCTTGCGGCGCTCTGAAAGAACGGTATCGACTTCGATCTCTATACCATCTCTATACCTTATATAAGATGATGCTCCGGACACTATCTTTCCGTCCTTAAGGATTACCATGCCGCGTCCCAGTTCAAGATACTTTTCCTTGTTTCCGAACGCAGATACGAAATCCGCAGTTACGGGATCTTTCATGCACAGATCATAGATGTCTGAATCTATCTTTTGGAGTTCATACCCTTCGGGTATTTTTGCGCTCATTTCCGCGAGACGCTCCCTGTCAAAAACCGTATCTTTTCTGATGGCATAGCGGGTAACTTTTCGCGCATCCGGGAAACATTCTTCGATGAGTTCAGACCATCTTTCATTCTGCGGGGTCATGATCACGAAACCATCCGGCTTGTTGATGATCAGTTCCCTGTCAGGTTCCCCTGCAAGAAAAGCAAAACAACCTACGAATGCCATCGCTGATACAGGGTTATCAGTATCAGTAACCAATACTTTTCCCATTACTTTCTGCAGGCACGAATAGATCAGTGTTTCTTCCCAGCCCGCAAACAGTTTTTCAACTTTTGATGTATCTTCCAATTCAAAGGTCATGTCTTTTCCTTCTTATATTAAAAACGCAGTTACTGCGAAGCAGCATGCTTCGATTGCCGCGAGCGGTGTCATCACGTACTTTTCCTTTTTGCTTGGCGATATGAGATTCATGATGGTGTTTACAGCAAAGAAACCTGCGAAAACAAAACAGATTATCTTTGTCGCTTTATCTGAAAACCACATGTTCATCAGCCCTCCGCCCTGAAGGATCATTGCTGCTCCGAACAGCTGGAGGATAACGGATGAAACGGCAGCTACCCTGAGCATCGGCGGCAAAACTTTGTATCTTCCTCCCATCGTAAACTCACCCAACGGTAGTCCTGCGATCAGAAGTATCTCCATTACCGCAACTCCGAAAAGAAGAATTGCTCCGGTTATTGAACTGATATTTGAGAGCATGTCATTTCTCCTTCTTACCGATCTTTTCAGGATCGACGCCTTCACTGAGAATGAAAGCATCAGCGGCATTGTTGATCATCTGCATCATCTCTTTTTCAGTTCCCTTAAGAACGCCTGTTGCAAGCATCGTCGCAATGCCGTG
>JAEEGL012176620.1_pt1 | contig 34757 bp, 35 predicted proteins | sample 9134231 | NCBI WGS metagenome assembly JAEEGL01 (sample SAMN16246548, study PRJNA631951) | gut metagenome | biome: gut microbiome; feature: rumen; material: fiber-attached | host: Bos | place: Iran: Karaj | collected 2018-10
ACAGTCACCTCGATGCCGTAACGAAAGCGGACACCGGCGCCGCGATGAGTAAAGCGTTGGGGTAAACCGCAAATAAAACAAGACCGCTTCGATCAATAATCGAGGCGGTCTTATGTTATTTGAGTTAAATTGCATCACTATTGTAATTTAGTTGATTTTTTGCATCCCTATACATTAGAGTACGCTGCAAAGGGTCCGCTCGCCCAAAAGCGGCAGCTCAGGCGGGATCTACGCAAACGACTATGAGGATATTTCCGCGCTGAAGGAGATCGCCGCTTCACGGAACGTTTCGATCCTGCTCGTTCACCATCTGAGGAAGCAGAAGGACAGCGACGTCTTCAATCAGGTCTCCGGCTCGTCGGGGATCACCGGTGCTGTGGACACCTCCTACGTTCTGCAGAAGGAAAGCCGGGAGTCGAAAACGGCGACGCTCATCGCCACCGGGCGCGATATCGAGATGCAGAAGATCACGCTGAAGTTTGAAAACCTACGCTGGGTGTTTGTGGAACGAAAGGACGGCGAACAGATTGTCCGGGAGCAGGCGCCGCTTTTTCTCATTCAGCTGGTAGACTTCATGCGCGACCGCACGGAATGGACCGGCACGGCGACAGAGCTGCTCGAAAATCTGAACGATCCGATCACACCGGAGACCATGGTGAAGAATCAGATCGTGAAGTATTACTGCGATATTCTGGAGCCTGCCGGGATCGTCTTTGAGAGCAAGAAAATGAAGACCGCGCGCCTGCTGACGTTCCGAAAAGGTGACGGGGTGACGGAAGGAGACGGTGAAAATGATCGTTCATTTGTTTTTTTATAATCATCTCCGCAGTTTGTCTCTGCTGTTCTTCAGACGTTATAGACGGTTCTCCGTCTCCCGCCTGCTCTCCGTAATTGCCGAACTGTGCGTGGTTTCCACCATCAATCACGCACTTAACAGCTTTTTCCGGCAAATAAACGTCGCCGTCGGACATCTTTTCTCTGTTTATGATCACGTCGGCGGAACCGCAGATCGAGATCGCCGTCAGCCAATCGTCCAGAGGTTTTGTCGGATATGCGGCAAGCAAGATCAAGCCTTTCAACTGTTCTCCGTGCTCCGCCGCATAGTTGGCAGCCATGGCTCCACCGAGGGAATGACCTCCGATATACCAGGCGTTATAATCGTATCGCGAAATAAGGTTGTTTGCTTTGTTAACACCGAAAATTGCGAGACGAAAAGGCATCCTGACAAGGAGAACGTCCATTCCCTCCCGGGCAATAAGACGCATCAGAGGTGCGTATGCCGTCTCTTTGACCTTGGCGCCCTGATAGAATATCAGTGCGTCGCTCTCGAAGGACCGTCAAACAACCAGCCGTAATCAGTCTGCGTGACCGCCACCACATCGTTGGATTTGAGCGCAGAAAGCGCGGCGGAGTCGGCGTGATAATACTGCTCCGTATAGATAAAAAACGCGCCGGTCAGCAAAACAAGCGCAGATAACGGAACGATGAGGCGCAGATCAGCGCACTTCAGTATCAGATGGAGTGGTACGACTCGCAAGCCGAGCTGCACAAAAACTGGAAGGTAATCGGAGAATATATTGACGAGGGTATAACCGGAACGCAGGCCAAGAAAAGACCTGCGTTTCTTAATATGATCGAGGATGCCAAGCAGAAGAAGTTTGACCTTATAGTAACACGCGAGGTCTGCAGGTTCGCCCGAAACACTGTGGATACGCTGGTGACTACAAGAGAACTAAGGAGCATAGGCATCGAGGTGTATTTTGTCGAGGACAACATCTGGACGATGAATCACTTCCGATGGATAATCTTTAAAAAAACCGGTATTTTTCGCGTTACCTCTTGACATTATGTCGGTATACCGATATAATAGTATATAAGGAGGCAGGCACAATGATCATTGAAGATTTACTTGAGAAGCGCAATATAACAAAATATCGTCTCGCTGTTCAGGCGGGGATCCCTCATGCTACCCTAACTGACATCTGCAGTGGGAAAACCAGACTGGAGAAGTGTTCGGCTGAAACGGTATATAAACTTGCAAAGGCACTTGGGGTGTCAATGGAACTCCTGACGGAAGGCGGCATCCTTCAGTCGGAACGCGAACGGGCTTTTGAATACGGCCTTCCCGACTATCTGCAGCATGATCTCGACGCCTATAAGGAAGGCCTGGCTTCCCACAGCAATCTTCTTGACTGCTTGTGGGGCGAGCTCTACGGAAGTATTAATATGGCCGAGATTAGCGATGGTGTAATAACCGCAGAACATGCAAACTATCTGCGTAAGAAATATTTGTACGGAGTGAAAACATGATAGATTTTACAAATTGCAGGGTGATACCAGGCCGAGCGTACAATGGGGCAAACGGCAGTAAAATTGCCATCGAATGCATCTCAGTGCAATGGTGTACTCTACGGTAATTCATGGGCAGCATCAGAGTATGGTGGGATTGATCAGGTAACATTTTTGTATTATTTCAGTTGATCTGGGAGAAGAGAAACTATGAAGAAACAGATAATAATGCTCATAGTGGTGTTGTTCGTTATTTTAGTGACAGCCGGATGCAACGATAAACCGAACGGTCGTGATGCTGATAATCCGACAAACACACATACCGGAACAGACACGCAGACCAGTTCCGATGAGCCCTCCACAGAAGAAAGCGGTAGTAACCCGGAAGAGACCAAGGCTGATGACTCTGATACTGAGCCCGGTTATTCTTTTCCCGAGGTAGAACAGTCGGATAAACTGACTGTCGATGATCCTGAGATACAGCTATTCTTAAGCAGATTAGAGCTCTTCAATCGCGTTTGCAGCTGCAGTCCCGGTATTAAAGTCGACCGTAATCAAACCGACTTAACGGGACAATACCTTAAGATCACCGAATCGGAAATAGACAAATGGGAAAAATGGTCTGAACTCATTGATTCGGTATTCTGTGACAACTTAAAAGAATCAGCTGCAAGACTCTGTTCCAACATTCATAGAATCGATGATGACATGTATATAGAAGATCCGATCTATGATGAATTTGTTCCGTTTTTTTCATATGAACTGGTGACGGATAAAACAGGAAACACCGTTGTCCGATCGCTGCCATTATCGCAGTAGGTGTGGCAAGGACGAGGGCGCAGGGGCAAAATACGACCATTACCGTGACAGCTCTGACGATATCCTTTGTAACGATATACGCAATGACGGCAATCAGCAAAGCAACGGGAACAAGCCAGCTTGCCCACTTATCTGCAATGCGCTGTGTGGGAGCCTGATTCTTTTCCGCATCTTCCACCATACGTATCAGCTTCTGGAGAGAACTGTCTTCTCCCACCTTGGTAGCTTCAATGTCAATAGAGCCGAAACGGTTGATCGTGCCGCTGAATACGGTATCCCCGACTGCTTTATCGATAGGCAGGCTTTCCCCGGTCATAACAGACTGATCGATGGATGTTTCACCTGCAATAATAACACCGTCAACGGGAATGGCTTCTCCGGGCAGGATTCGAAGGACATCACTCTTCTTGATTTCGGATACGGGAACTACGGTTTCGACTCTGTCCCTTACGATTCTTCCGGTATCGGGAGCAAGAGATATCAGATTCTTCAGCCCCTTCTTCGCCCGGTTCGTAGTCATATCCTCAAGCAGTGCGCCTATCTCCATGATAAATGCGACTTCACCTGCTGCGAAGAGATCTCCGATGCAAAGGGCAGCTATCATAGCCATCGTGATCAGAAGAGCGGAAGAAATCTTGCTGATGCCCTTGTTATAGATGATTCTCCACACTGCAAGATAAAAAAGAGGAATGCCGCATATTACAACACATACCCATGCCAGGTTTTCTCCCCACGGCTGACCGATTCTCGGAAGAATGAATGACGCAAGCAGGAATACTCCACCGATGAGTGTCATCGGCCATCCAGCAAGAAAGTCATTGATTTTCTTGATCATAAAACATCTCCTGTTGACAAATACTTCCATGAAGTGTATAATCTATACATTACCGAACGGAATGTACATTTATGATTATACTGTTTTCTAACTCAAAAAACAAGAAGCAGTTATGCGTAAATGTCCATTACCGAACAAGAACTTGTGATTTGTTCAGGAGGATCAGTATGGACAGGCGCCAACAGAAAACAAGACACGCCGTGTTTGATGCTTTTGCCCATTTGCTGGAAAGGAAGAGCTATACCAACATTACGGTGCAGGATATTATCGACGAGGCAAACATAGGGCGCAGCACATTTTACTCTCATTTTGAAACGAAAGACGAACTGCTGAAGGCTCTTTGTTCCGAGATATTCAATCATGTGTTTGCGCAAGAGGTCTTCAAGGAAAAAACACATGATTTTTCTAAAACCGGCAATAATAATATAAAAGCTGAAATCACGCACATACTATACCATCTTCAGGAAAGCAGCCGGTATATAAAGCGTATCCTCTCCTGCGAAAGCGGCGAAATGTTCATGCGTTACTTCAAAGAACGTCTGACACAGGTGTTTGAGGGAGAATTGGAAAAGCAGAAATCGGACATTCCAACAGAATATATGCTGAACCACATGGTCTGCGATTTTGCCGAAACCGTTCGTTGGTGGATGAATAACGAACGTTACTCACCTGAAGACATCAGTGAGTTCTTTTTTAGTACCACACCGTTTAAATGACGACCTTTTTTCGATTTTTAGATGTACGCACCGCAGGGGCTTCCTTCGGTGAATACATAGAAACACCCTGCAAGTTTACGGCTTGCAGGATGTTGTTGACTCATTTGAAATGAAATTGCAAACTATAATCAGGGAATGGCTCGAATTCCTTGAGCTCTTATTAGTTTCCAAATCTTACTTCTCTCCTTGTTATAACGGAGGGAGTAATCTTTGTCTTTATTCCTATACCATTTAAACTGATTGTTTTCAAAAGTACATGTAACATACTTGTATTGAATAAAGCCGTTCGAAAAAGATCTGAACATGTTACCTTTTTTGTCGCGATTAATCATTATAGTTTTATGCTCTGACGTGTCTTCAACAATAATCCAGTCGAGACCTGGAGACCACAAAGAATCTAAAGATGACAGGCCGACTGTGTTGTTTTTTATTGCTTCAACAAATTCCTGCTCTGTATAAATGATTTCCGGAACAAAATAACGTATGGACGACATGAATTCGCTTCCTGATTCTCGCCGCATAAGTTCACTGACCTTGTAGATCAACCCTGATTTTACTTGAATGAATACTGAATGATTTCTCAAATTATTAGGATTTTCAGATATTCTAAAGAACCCACGTGCATTGTCTTCCAGAATGTCAATTTCACCATTTTCCAACGGCTTAACATTAGCACGCGGAAGGTCATATAACCATATGACATCATATCCTAATCCAGAGTAGAATATGAGATGTTTTGATCCGTCATTGTTAAAAATTAAAGCCTTATTCATTTGCATCATTCTCCAAATCAAGATAAAAGAGATCTTCAAATTTGCAATCCAAAGCAGTGCACAACAGCGCAGCGAGATAGGCGGTCGGACAGAATTGTGATGTTTCAATAGAACTAATAGTGTTTTTGGATGATCCAACAAGGCTAGCCAGTTGTGTCTGTGTCAGCCCCTTTTTTTGACGAAATTCTTTCAAACGGTTTTTTAATTTCAAATGAGAGTTCATGAAATCACCTGCCCAATAAATCCAAGTGAAAAAAATAAAGCAATCAGAATCTGTATTACACCCACTATAATTCTCCAAATTGATTTGATCCGAATCCCTTCGTAAAGCATTTGTACGCCAGCCGCAGTCATAAATACCGCAACTAGAGCAATATTCCATGTCTTCTTTACAAAATATTCTACAAGAAAGAGTATTATTCCAACTATTAGCGCGGCTAATAAGCCAACAAGGTTGCTTTTAATGCCTACTCTGTTCTCAAATTCTTTACCTTTTGATTTTTCCTTCTTGGCTACCTTTAGTATTTCGTTTTTATCCATTCTTTCGTTCATAACACACCTCGTTCCAAGTTTTATATGACTATTATATCATTCCAAGTTTTCTTTGTCAATACCAATTTCCAAATTTTATTGGAAATTTGCATAGAAGTAACATTTATGCCATTATTAACTAAAACTCAAATCGAATCCGCAAATCAGACTGATTTCGCGGAGTTTCTTCCCTCCCGCGGAGTTCAGTTGAAAAAACAGTCGAACCAGTATCTGTGAGAGGACAAAATATTTGGAAATATGGATCGAAATGGTGTTCGCCCCATGAGCAGACAGCATGCTGCCGCGATTTCGGTTATATGAAAATACAGTAACTTCTTTATTCTCTCTCCCATTAATCCGTCTCCAATGTTATTGACATATGTCAGAAAATGTGGTATAATAGATCTGCAAGAGGAGTTGACGTATTATGTCCCGCCCGATAAGATGCCGAATAATAGGCATGCTGCCGGAATACCGCAGTTTTTCGCCGGATGACGTTTCAGCGAGCGAAAACGTTGAAATGACGGTGGATGAGTATGAGGTTCTCCGTTTGCTTGACGACGAAGGACTGAATCAGGAGGAATGCGCGGCAAGAATGGGCGTTTCCCGTACGACTGTAACAGCCATATATGACGCCGCGCGCAGAAAAGTTGCGGAAATGCTTGTACGCGGCAAAAGGCTTCTCGTCATCGGTGGCAGCTACGTTGCTCCGCCGTGCGATATACCCGAATCAGTTAAAATTAAAGGAGATAATATTATGAGGATCGCGGTTACATATGAAAACGGAGAAATATTTCAGCACTTCGGACATTCGGAGCAGTTCAAGCTTTATGACGTAGTGGACGGAAAGATCGTAAAAGAACAGGTCGTTGATACAAACGGCAGCGGACACGGAGCTCTTGCGGGATTTCTTCAGGCGGCAAAAGCTGACGCTCTGATCTGCGGCGGTATAGGAATGGGTGCGCAGATGGCACTCGCAGATGCGGGAATAAAACTGTATGCGGGTGTGCATGGTTCGGCTGACGCTGCGGCAAAAGCTCTCGCAGGCGGCACTCTAGAATATGATCCAGATGCACGTTGCGACCACCACGGACATCATCACGACGGCGACTGCGGTCACGATCACTGCGCCGAACACAACTGCAAGGGGAACTGATGACCTGGCAGAATGAATAAACGATGAAAGTTGATATAGGAGATCCTTCTATGAAAAAACGCACGTTTTGCAACCCGGTCAACATCAATTACCGCTATCAGCGAAACTTCTTCTCAAGAGAATCTGCAGATCCGCTGATACTTATATACCACGATACATATTTTCTTTTTGCGTCGCACGGAGAAGGCTACTGGACGTCCGAAGACCTTGTGCAATGGAACTTCATCAGGGTTGACATCAATAAATACCCTGACTTTGAACTGTATGCACCCGGAACGTGCGTCGTGGGTGACAGACTTTACATAACTTTCAGTCAGGGCGGAAACATTCTTTATTCGGATAATCCGTTCGACCCCGATTCGTGGGTAAATATCGGGCGGCCTTACGTATGGCACGATCCTGCATTTCTCTACGATGACGACGGATACGTTTACGTTTACGAAGGACTGGGCGACACATGCCTTCACGCGTCAAAACTTGATCCGAAAAACAATATGCGCCTCGTAGAAGGTCCTGTCCCGATCTTTTATTCAGACTATGAAAACCGCGGCTACGACCGCTGCGGTGACAATAACGAGATAGAGCGTATGCCAAGTCTCGAGGGCGCCTGGGTAAATAAGATCGATGGCAGGTATTATCTTACCTACGCCACTCCGGGCACAGAGTTTTCCACCTACTGCGACGGCGTTGCCGTATCGGACAGCCCTCTGGGACCGTTTGAGAACTGCGATAACAGCCCGACCGTGTTCAAGGCGACCGGTTTTATGCGCGGCGCAGGTCACGGCTGCCTTTTTGAAGACAAGAAGGGAAATCTCTGGAAAATCGACACTGTCTCGATAAGCGTTAACACTTCGTTCGAACGCAGGCTCTGCCTGTTCCCGGCAAAGATCGCGGAGGACGGAAAGCTTTACACAAACACACTGCGCGGCGACTACCCGATGTATTATCCTCACGAAGTCGATGATCCGTTCACTCAGTGTGACGCAGGACTTCAGCTGTTGTCATACGGGGCAGCCGGCACTGCTTCATCGGTGCTGGATGAAGATCACTCTCCGGCGTACGCGGCAGATGAAAATCTGAAGACCTGGTGGAGCGCAAAGAACGGTGAACCGGGCGAATGGATCGCGCTTGACCTCGGTGAACGCTATCCGGTAAAAGCGGTCCATGTCAATTTCGCGGATCAGGATATCGTTGACACCACGGGTCGCGACAACGGTTTTTCTTACAAATATACTCTTGAGGCTTCTGACGACGGTATTTGCTGGCGTATGCTTACTGACAGACGCGGTAATGACGATGATCATCCGCACGAGTATTTTGAATACGATGACGAGGGTTTCCGTTATATAAAACTGACGAATCACGGAAATATCCCCGCAGGCGGCAGATTTGCCGTAAGCGGAATCAGGGTGTTTGGCGACAGCGTAGGGGCGGCTCCTGAAAAGGCGCCTGATTTTACTGCGGTTCGCGATGAAGATGGAAGAAATATGCGCGTTACGTGGGAGAATGTTCCCGATGCGGAAGGCTATTTCGTCCGTTTCGGCGTGAATGAAAACGAACTTCACACACATTTTCAGATCATAGGCGCTACCGAGGCCAACATCCGCTGCCTTATAAAAGGCGTCAGATATCACGTCACTGTCGATGCTTACAATAAAGGCGGAATAACGCGCGGTTCGTTCACGAAGATCGTTTGAATATGTGGCAAGTGTTTCGACAATCAATCAATAATGAATCCGGTTCTCGGTATTTCGAGGACCGGATTCATTATATGTGATTTAATGGACGTGTCAACTCGCGCGATTTCACAGAAAAATCACAAGAATGGTATTGACAATCAACTGACAATGTGATATAATCATTCGCGAGGAGGGCAGATGAGTGATGAACAGCTATAAAACTTTCCCCGGTACCACGATCGCAACAGATTCCGTAAACCGTAAAAAGGCGGAAGAAGTATTCGCGCATATTTATGCCGGAGGCAATATTTACAGCTCGCAGGTGACTGCTTTGGCGGGCATCGAGCAGCATTCGATTCAGAACTGGGTCGCTCGAGGGTATGTTTCTCATCCCGTAAACAAGCAGTATTCAAAAAGGCAGCTTTGCAGGCTGATAATAATAAGTATGCTCGGCAAGGTGTTCAAAATAGGGGAGATAACGGATATGCTCTCGTCTGTGAACGGCGATCTTTCCGACGAAGGCGACGATATCATACCGGACGACGTCCTTTATACGTGCTTTTGTGAAATGTGTGCTCTCAGCGAGGGCGAATGTGTCGCCGAACAGGTCGAATCAGTCTCGCTGTCTGTTACCGAAAAACTGGATTGGCTCACTCCCGACAACAGAATGAAGGTTGCGGCAGTGCTGAGAACCATGTTTTACGCATACAGATCTGCGGAAATGAACAAAACCGCACATATAATGTTTGACAGGCTTAAAGAAACTATCATTACAGAGGAAAAGTGAAAGGAGAAAAAACATGGACTTCAACATCTATTTTTATTTTACGGTTGCAATCGCTGCAATAGCTCTGATTATCACGATTTTCAGCTTAGGCTACCTTAAAGCGCCGCCTGATGTGGCTTATATCATCTCGGGTCTCGGAAAACGCAGGATCCTTATCGGTAAGGCGGGCTGGAGAGTGCCCTTTTTTGAAAGGGTCGACAGAATATCCCTTCGCGTCATGCAGGTCGACGTAAAAACGTCCGAGGCGGTTCCCACAAACGAGTTTATCAACGTATCGGTAGACGGCGTTGCGAACGTTAAAGTCAGCTCCGATCCCGTTCTTCTCGATAAAGCGGCTGAGGCGCTCCTCGGTATGCGTCAGGACGAGCTTGTTACTCTCGTTACCCAGGTGCTTGAAGGAAATATGCGTGAAATAGTAGGCTCTGTCGGTCTTAAAGAAATGGTTCAGGACAGGCAGGGTGTCGCTAAAAAGATCACCGAAAACGTAGTTCCCGATATGGAAAAGCTCGGTATTGAAGTTGTAAATTTCAATATTCAGAATTTTAAGGACGCAGCCGGAACTATTGAGAATATGGGTATCGATAACGTTGAGCAGATCCGTAAAAACGCTCAGATCGCCAAGGCAAACGCTCAGCGCGATATAGCTATAGCGACCGCAAACGCTCAGCAGGAGGCAAACGCAGTTAAAGTTGAGGCTGAAAAGCTTATCGCAGAGCAGGATGCCGCTCTTGCAGTTCAGCAGTCCGAAATGAAAGTTATGGCGGATAACAAACGCGCCGAGGCAGACGCTGCGTATAATATTCAGCAGGAAACACAGCGCAAAACTATTGAAATAACCCGTTCTGACGCTGATATCGCACGCCGCGAAAAAGAAGCGGTGCTTGCAGAAAAAGAAATCGCCCTGCGTGAAAGAAAACTTGACGCAGAGGTCAGAAAACAGGCTGACGCCATGAAATACAAGGCGGAAAAGGAAGCCGAAGCAGACCTTATAAGACGTCAGAAAGATGCTGAAGCCAGAAAATACGAGGCAATGCAGCAGGCTGAGGCAAGAAGAGTAGAAGCAGAAGCTGCCCGCTTTGCCATGGAGCAGGAAGCGGAAGGTATAAGAGCGAAAGGTATCGCAGAGGCGGAAGCAATCGAGAAAAAAGCCGAAGCGCAGCGTAAAATGGGCGAGGCATCAGTTCTTGAAATGTATCTCAAGGCACTCCCCGAGGTCGTCAAAAACGCAGCTGAACCTCTTGCGCAGACTGATAAGATCGTCATGTACGGCGAGGGTAATTCCACAAAAGTCGTAAAGGATGTTATGTCAACCGCAAATCAGGTTATCGAGGGAGTAAAGGAATCTACCGGAATAGATATAACCTCTCTTATCGCAGGATTTGCAGGCGGCAAGATCGCAGGACAGACCGGCACGGCAGACTCAGAATGATTTCTGAATAAAAAACAACGGACTGCCCGGTAAAATCGGCCGGGCAGTTTTGGATTGAAGAAAGGAAGATATCTTTGTCTTACCCATTACTTTTTGCCGCATTTCCTTCCGTATATGCGGTATGTAAAAAATATGAAATAATCGTTCCGGTCCGGAAGCCTTGCGTTATGTGGGTTAAGGTAGGCGACAATGAGTATTATGACGATTCCAACGGTATTCTGCGCTCCGCGTCGCTTACTCATAAAATGGATGTTCCGATGACCGAGCTTGACAGGGCAGGGGAGTATACTGTTTGCTGGCGTGAAGTTTTCAGCAGACAAGCGTATCATTCGCAGCTGGGAGAAATCGAATCATTTACCGCGAAATTTCACCCTATAAAAGAAGACGGTATAAATTTATATCATATTTCCGATGCTCACAATGCGGTTGAAGCCCCTGTTGCGGCAGGACAGTATTTCGGTGAAGATCTTGACCTTCTTATCCTCAACGGTGACATACCCGATCACAGCGGTAAAATCGAAAACTTCGCTTCGATCCATAAAATCGCCGGTGACGTAACAAAGGGAGAGCATCCTGTGATTTTCTCAAGGGGCAATCACGATCTCAGGGGCGTTTTTGCGGAAAACCTCGCAGATCATACTCCGACAGATAACGGAAGATCATATTACACCGTAAGATTAGGCAGTATCTGGGCAATAGTTCTTGATTGCGGCGAAGATAAGGATGACTCCAACCCCGAATACGGTCATACCGTGTGCTGCCACAACTTCAGAGTAAAGCAGACCGAATTTCTCAAAAAGGTTGCGGCAGATCCGAAAAACGAATATGACGCTGAAAGCGTAAAATATAAAATCGTTATCGTTCACAATCCTTTTACTGAAACTCTTAGGCCGCCTTTTGATATCGAAAAGGATATTTATACCGAGTGGTGCGAAATACTTAAACGCATCCGCCCCGACTTTATCCTTGCAGGTCACACCCACAACTGCTACGTGACCATGCCGGGAGACTTGAAGGACGCAAAGGGACAGCCGTGTCCCGTGATCGTCGGCTCAAAGCCCATGAGAGAAAGTCCGTTTTTTATCGGATGCGCGATCACGCTTAAAGATGGGAAAGCGGAAGTCCTTTATACCGATACAGAGGGCAACGTAACGGGCAAGGCGGACGATATACAGAAGGGCGAATGAGTATAAGTCCCCGGAAAGCAGAAGATACTATGCGGTCATCTGCATATGCGGGCAGATCATCAACATATACCCGAACATAAAAAAGACCGGCTGAAATTTCAGCCGGTCTTTTGCTGTATATTTATAATTCAAACGTCAGTGTTTTCAGCTCTTTCAAACCGATATTGATCTTTGCCGTATTCCCTGAAAAATCAACTTTTCCGACTTCATATTCCGCGGAATCAGCCAGTTTTGCGGATCTTATTTCTTTGCAGAAGGTCAAAACAGCCTCGGAAGCGTCGTCTTTAGGGTTATAAAGCCTTACGGTTACCGATTTATTGTCTCTTGAACACTTTACTATCGTCGTGCAAGCACCTTTGCATGAGAGCAGCTGCGCTTTCAGAGGCAGATCTCCTGCGTGAGACGTGTTTGAAATGTGCGGCATATCGTTCTCAAAAGCCAGCGCGTATCTGTGCAAAGCGTCATAGTCGTTTTCAACTATTCCCACAGCCATCCGCATCATTCTTGTTCCGAATTCAGGATACGGATCGGGGCGGGACGTAGCGCGCAGAAGGCTTACCGAAAGTGTGTTGTCAGCGCCTCTGTAACCGTATTTCGTGTCTGTGAAAAGAGCTATTCCTTTGCCGGCATCGTCTTTCGCATAAATAAAATCTCTGCCGTACCAGTCATGAAGTGATGTCTCTTCACGTTCGAAAGTTCCAAGCTGTATATCGTAGGTGTAATTCTTCGTTTCATATGCAAAAGGAACCTTGAAAATGAGTTTAGGCGAGCCTTTCATTCTGTTTATTTCATACCAATCGGCGGTTACGGCATATCTGAGCGCACTTTCGCCCTTGTCGAGCGTAATTTTTACTTCGATCTTCGAGTCATAAAAATTAATGTAGTAGGAGATACTGCTTCTTAATTCTCCGACTTCATACGACGTCTGAACGGCGCGTTCTTCGGAATTAAGATTAACTTCCGACGTGTGAACGCCTTCTACCCATGCGCTTGCACCCACATACTTATCGTTTTCAAGAGCATATGCAAAAAATGCGGACGGCTTTGAGATATATTCTCTGCCGCTCTCTTTATCAATAAGAGAAATGAGAGTCATGTCGTTTTCGTTGAATTCTGCCCGTATCTTGTCGTTTTCAAGAACCGGCTTTTTGTAATAAAGAATTCTCGGATCAGGAGTAAATGAACCGAAGTAATAGCCTTTTCTCTCCTGCTCTCTTATTATATATGTAGAATATCCGAACGACGGGACGTCTGCTTCAACAAGAATTACGGTAGCTCTGTGACCGTTGTCTCCGACGTTCTTTTCAAGTAGTGTAAATGGAACAGCCTTTCCGGACTCGTCTTCGACGCTCATTTCATCAAAATTGCCCGGCCAGTCGTAGATTCGTATCTCGGTCATTTCATGTCGGTCGAAACACGTTGTGTTGAATACGTGCACGATCCTCGTTTTGCCTTTTCCGCGTTCTACGTTCGGGAGATTATAGCGGTATTTTTCGCTTACCCTGCATCCCGTTCCTGCGCCCTCCGATCTTGACTGAAGCGCTACAAACGGAGTGTCGTATGCGGACGTATCGATGTGCGAAGCAAATCTTCTCATTGCAAGAGAGGCGCCCGATCCGGCATCTGCAAGCACTTCTTCAAAGTTGCCAAGCGCGTGGTTCTTTGTCTCGGGCAGTCCAGAACCGGGGAGAATATCGTGGAACTGATTGAAAAGAAGCTTTTTCCATGCCTCGGAGTATCTCGGATATTCGCTGCCGTCCGCCGCAATTTTAGCCATCGCGGTAAGGGTTTCTGCTGCGGTGAGTCTGTCTTCCATTATCCTGTTTGCCGTTTTAAGCTGAGATTCCGAAGTATAACAGCCGGTGAATGTCGGGCCGAGCTCCTGCTTGAGGACAGGGAATCTGTCTCTGTATTTTTCGAGCATTGCGAAGTATTCTGTATAAGTGGAAAACTTTACAGTGGGTGCTACGGGCCAGGACTGCATATCAACGAGCATCTGTATGTCTTTTCTCGTAGGTCCTCCTCCGTGATCTCCTACTCCATATACTTTTATCATACCGTCTATTCCGCCGTATTGCTCGCAGAACGGAATAACGAGAGAAAGATAGCCCGGTCTTATCGCATCATTATACCATGATGGTTCGTTTACCGTCAAAACCTCGGCACCGGATGGCGCGCGCCATCTGTAAACGAATATACCGTCAAGTCCTCTGCAATGGTAGAAGTATTTTATTCCGCCTGCGTTGAGAAGCTCCGGCATGACGGGTGTATGTCCGAAAGAGTCGGGATGAAAATCCGAATTGATGCTTTCGGGTGTTATTCCGAGTTTTTCGGAAAGGAATCGTTTGGTAACGAGAATATGCTCGGAGATGCTTTCTGCAGACGGAAGGTTTCTGTCGCTTTCTACCCACGCGGATCCCGCAAATTCCCATCTGCCCTCTTTGACGCGCTGCTTTATCTCTTCAAAAAGCTCCGGATCGTATTTCTCGGCAATTTCATACGTTGCCGCCTGTGACTGTGAAAATTTGAACTCGGGGTATTCCTTCATCATGTCAAGCATCGTTCGGAACGTTCCGAGAACTATCGCCACCGTTTCATGATATCCCCATAGCCAGTCCATGTCTATGTGCGCATGGGCTATGCAGAACATTGTATATTTCTTCGCTTCCTCAGACAGGGGAAGGAGTATTTTTTCTGCGCTCTCGCAATCGCTGTTTGTGAGAGAGCCGTTTTCCTTAAATTTAGTGTAAAGAAAATCGACCGCTTTGTCGAGAAGCTCATTCGCCTTCTCGTGCGCGGGCAGCTTTGCCAGCTCGTCTGCCACGCCTATCTCTCCGAATATTCTCTCAAACATCGGAAACATTTCTGCGTGTTCGGACCAGTGGTCTGTTCTTTCGGGTCTCATTGCGGCGAGTTTATCGTATCTTGTCATCGTTACCCTTCCTTTCGGACAGAATATTTAGTATGTTAACCGGATTATAGCATATGTGCTTTGATTTGTCTAGATGAAACGGAGAAAAATCGTTAAAAATTCGTAAAAATCCGTGTATGGTTATTGACTTTACTTATATATTTTGATATAATTATTCAAGATACAGATATTTACGCTTACCGAAAAAAACCGAAGGAGGTTGTTTGATGTCTGTAAATAACGACAACGGTCTCATTATCGAACCCGAAGCAGGCGACAAGGCGGTCGAAGTTATAAAGCTTATCGCCCGCGCCGAGGACTCAGGAAGAAAACGCCGTGAATTTGCCGAATCCGAAGCAAAACTCATTGTCAGCGAGGCTTCCGAAAAAGCCGAAAAGTCAGCGGCGTTCGAGAAGGCAAAGGCCGAAGAAAAAATTAAAAAGATCAAAGAGCTCACCGAACAGAAGGGCAGAGAGCTTGCGATAAATATTCTCACACAGGTCAATGAAGAGTGTGACGAGCTCAAACAGAACGCCCGCGAAAACAAGCAGGACGCTCTTGCCGCCGTCGTTGAAAGGATCGTGAACGAATGGCGATAGTCAGGATGAAAAAAGTCACCGTCGTTGCCATGGCTGAAGATAAGCAGGCGGTTCTCAACGATCTTATGTGGCTTTCCGCAGTGGATGTCAGCCCTCTTTCCGAAAAACTCGAAGACGCCGAAATGGCGGCCATCGTGAGCGCCGATAACGTTTCTGAAAGTCTCGATGTGATAAATGACAATATCTCGCTGCTTTCGCAGGCGCTGAAAACTTATCGTCTTTATTCAACAGAAAAACGCTCGCTCTTCACCCCTTATCAGGTGCTTTCCCGCGCCGACTTTGAAGCGTTTCCAGATAAAGAGGAAAAACTTCTTTCCAACGCCCGAAATGCGCTGCGGGCGGAAGCGGAGCTCAATTCCGTAAAAGCTGAAGAGAACAGACTTGACGCTCTTGTCCAGCGTCTCAGCCCGTGGAAAGCGCTTCCTTTCAGACTGAACGAACCGGTTGCGGATAAAATGTCATATTTCTTCGGTTCCATGCCTCTGAAATCGGATATAACGTCGGTAACGGAAGGGATAATCGGTCCGGATGAGGAAAAGGCCGCAGCGTGGACCGAATGCCTTGCGAAAGATAAGGCATATTCCTACTGTCTCGTTATCTGTCTTGCAAGTCAGGAACGGCAGTTGCTTTCCGCTCTTGCCGAAAAAGGCTTTTCAAGAATTTCTTTTCCCGATCTTCGCGGAACTGTATTGCAGAATATCGAAAAGATCGAAAAAAGAAAAGAGGAGCTTTCGGAAAAAAGGGACGCGGCTGTCAAACAGCTGAAAAAATATGCCGAGGATCTATCCGAAGTAGAAAAATCAATAGATATACTGTCAAATAACGCCCGGCTTACCGCTGTCCGGGAAAAAATACTCAATACTCAGTCGGCGTTCGTCCTTCAGGGATGGGCTCCCGTTGACAGGGTTGACGAGGTTGGAACGCTTCTTGAAAAATACGGTGCGTTTTTCTTTTCCGAAGATCCTTCACACGATGAAGAACCTCCGATCAAGCTTAAAAACGCCAAAATCGTTCAGCCGTTTGAACCGATCACGGAAATGTTCGCTCTGCCTACTTACAGGGGGCTTGACCCAAACTTTATGGTCGCGCCGTTCTATTTCCTTTTCTTCGGCATGATGCTTTCGGACGCGGGATACGGACTGCTTCTCGCAATAGGCGGATTTCTTATTCTCAAATTCACTAATATCCGCGGTTCGATGAGAAAAATGATCAAAATGTTCGCAATGTGCGGCATTTCAACCGTCGTCTGGGGTTTCCTGTTCGGAACTTTCTTCGGCGACGCAGTCGGCGTTATCTCGTCAACTTTCTTCGGCAGCGATCTTGTTTTGCCGCCGCTCTGGTTTGACCCGGTAAGCGATCCGATAACGCTTCTTATCGTTTCGTTCGTCGTCGGCTTTATACACATCATGGTCGGTCTCGGCCTGAAAATGTATATGCTGATACGCGACGGACATTACTTCTCGGCGATCTTTGACGTCGGCTGCTGGATGATCCTGCTTGCAGGTATTCCGGTCCTGCTTTTCAGCGCCCCGATAGGAATCATCATTGTCGCTGCGGGCGCACTCGGACTTATAGTTACGCAGGGACGCGATAAAAAGGGCATACTCGGCAAGATAATAGGGGGCGTAGGAAGTCTTTACGGCATAACCGGATATATGTCCGATATCCTTTCATATTCACGTATTCTCGCTCTCGGTCTTTCTGCCGGAGTAATAGGCAGCGTTTTCAACAAGCTGGGTTCTCTGGGCGGAGCCAATATCGTAGGAGTAATTCTTTTCATAGTGATATTCACGATAGGTCACGTTCTTAATCTCGCGCTGAGCACTCTCGGCGCATACGTTCACGCATCACGTCTTCAGTTTATAGAATTCTTCTCGAAATTCTATGAAAGCGGAGGACGCAAATTCGATGAATTCGGAATACAGCTGAAGTATACCGAACTCGGTCAGTAAAATAAAAATCATTAATCACGTAAATAAATTCGGAGGTTTTTACCATGAATCCCACACTTAACCCTGGTCTCGAAACTGTTGCCGAAACAGTAAACGCATTTGCATTTCTTGAAAGCGGACTGTTCTGGGGATTTCTCGGAGCCGCACTTTGTGCTCTCCTCGCATTTATCGGTTCGGCAAGAGGCGTAAACATTGCAGGCGAAGCTGCTGCAGGTCTCGTAACGGAAGATCCTTCCATGTTCGGTAAGATCGTCATTATCGAAAACCTTCCCGCAACACAGGCTATATACGGTCTTCTTATCGCTTTCGTGGCAGTCAGCAAACTCGGTCTTTTCGCTCCAGAGCTCGCCGAAGTCTCTCTTCTTCAGGGCGCCCTCCTCTTCCTTGCATGCATGCCCATGGGCATAGTCGGACTTATTTCCGCTATTTATCAGGGACGCACGGCAGCCGCAACGATAAGCATTCTTACAAAAAACCCGAACGAGACTTCAAAATGTATCCTTATCACCGCGATGGTCGAAACTTTCGCCATTTTCGCTCTTCTTATCTCGTTCCTTCTTGTTAACTTCATCATCAAATAAGGAAAAATAAAATGGGAATAGATAACATTCTCGAGCGCATAGCCGTAGACGCCGAAAAAAACGCGGAAGATATAACTTCAGAAGCGCGCAAAAAGGCTACGGAACTTTACGCGGAGCGAACTGCCGAAGCAAAAACGGAAAGTTCGGCTCTGATAGATGCGGCTGAAAAAGAAGCGATAGATACCATAAACCACATCAGAAGCACGGCTTCTCTTGAATCGAGAAAGCTCGTACTCGCAGCAAAAAGAGACGTCATCGACGAAGTTTTCGACGAGATACCTTCGGCGTTCCGCAGAATGCCGAGAGACGAATATGCGTCGTTCCTCGCAGGTGTCGCGGTCAGGTCTTCTGAAAAGGGTACGCTCTATTTTGCAAATGCGGATTTTGAGGTGGCAGACAAGGTAAAAGAGCTTCTGAAAGACAAGCCTCAGTATAAGGTCGCCAAAACTACGGTTAAGGATATAAACAGCGGCTTTTGCATCAAATACGAAAACGTAAAAATCAACTGTTCGATCGACTCGATCGTCGAAACCATGCGGCCCGAGCTTGAGGCGATAGTTGTTTCCAGACTTTTCCCTGACAACACGGAGAAAAAATGAGCAGATATAAAGATACGGATTATCTTAATATTTCAATGCGTATAAAATACCTCGAAGCCCGTCTTATGGGCGCCGAGACGTTTACGCGGGTCCTCTCCTGCAAAACTCCCGAAGATTCTCTGTCCTTTATCTGTGACCGCCTGGGTGTTGAAAGCTCTTCATTGACATCGGCTTTTGATTTTGAATCGCTCATCGACGCAGAAGAGAAAAACGTGTCCGAATTCCTTCGCAAAAACGTGCCGGATCCCACGCTCATAGATATTTTTGATATTCGTCGCGATTTTATGAATATCAAGGCGCTTATCAAGGCGGAAATAAGAAACATATCTCCCGACCCGCTGCTCGTTTTCGGCGGAACGCTTACCAAGGACGAGATAAAAAAGGCATTCGTGCATAAAAACGAAAAAGTGCTTGACGGCTACTTTATGTCTGCGGTGAATTCCGCGAACAAGGTATACGCTCAAACGGCCGATCCGCAGAAAATAGATCTTGTCTGCGACAGGCTCTGCTTTGAATGTCTTAAGTCCGCCGCGGATAAATCACCGTTCGGCTTTGTGTCGGAGTTTTTCGGAACGAGAACGGATATAATCAATATCCTTTCTCTCATCCGTCAGAAACTTATGGGTAAAGATCGCGATTTCTTCGGCGAAACGGTTATTCCCGGAGGAAAACTTTTTTCGGAAAGCGATCTTTCGGGTCATTACTCCCGTCCTTTGTCGGAATTCGTCGAATATCTTTCGCATACCGGTTATGCGTCGATAACCGAGGGCTTCGATATCTCATCACCGGATCCCTCACAGCTTGAAAAAAATGCCGACAGATTTATCTGCAAACTCATTAATGAGCTCAGAAAAACGCCCTTCGGACCTCAGGTAGTTGCAGGATATATACTTGCGAAAGAGTATGAAATCAAAAATATAAGGATCGCTATGTCCGGCATAGTGTCGGGACAGGAAAGCGATGAGATAAAAGAAAGACTGAGGCTGGGTTATGAATAGAATTGCCTGTGTCGGTGACAGAGACAGTGTTCGCGGCTTTATGGCTATAGGCTTTGAGGTCCATACCGCCGATACGCTTCAGGAAGCGGAAAAAACCGTCAGGGCTCTTGCCGATTCCGAAAACGTCTATCCGATTATTTTTGTCACCGAAGAATATTACAACGGCATGAAACATCTTATATCCGCATACGCCGAAAAAGTCGTTCCCGCAATAATATCGATCCCCGGCAAAAACGGATCGCAGGGAACCGGTCTTGCCGCCGTAAAGGAACTTACCGAAAAGGCGATCGGCGCGGATATTGCCCTTAATTCTTAACAAACTATCAAGGAGTTTTACAATGGCAGCGAATAACGCAGAAGGAAGAATAATCAAAGTCGCAGGACCTCTCGTTGTTGCGGAAGGTATGGGCGGCGCGAATATGTTTGATGTCGTTCGTGTCGGTAAATCGCGCCTTATAGGCGAGATAATCGAGATGCGCGGCGACAAAGCGTCAATACAGGTATATGAAGAAACTGCGGGACTCGGTCCGGGCGACGAAGTCGTTTCCACGGACATGCAGCTGTCCGTAGAGCTCGGTCCCGGTCTTATAAAGAATATTTACGACGGTATCCAGAGACCTCTCGAGGCGATCCGAGAAAAATGCGGCGCTCTTATAGAAAGGGGCATAGACGTTCCTGCACTTAACCGCGACGTTTACTGGGATTTTGAAGCATCGCTCAAAATAGGCGACACCGTAAAACCGGGTGACATCGTCGGCATTGTTCGGGAAACTCCGGTATTCGTTCATAAAATAATGGTTCCGCCCGACGTCGAAGGCGAGATCATATATATCAAATCCGGCTCATATACTGTAAACCAGATGGTCGCAAAAGTAAAGAAATCCGACGGCGATTCAGTTGAAATAAAGCTTTTGCAGCGCTGGCCCGTAAGAAAAGCAAGACCGTATAAATCCAAAATGGCTCCCGGCAGACCGTTTATAACCGGTCAGAGATCTGTAGACACATTCTTCCCGCTCGCAAAGGGCGGTACGGCATGCGTTCCCGGACCGTTCGGAAGCGGCAAAACCGTTGTGCAGCACCAGCTCGCAAAATGGTCTGACGTTGACATAGTTGTATATATCGGCTGCGGCGAACGCGGAAACGAAATGACGGATGTTCTTCGCGAATTCCCTGAAATAATCGACCCGCGCACCGGTCAGAGCCTTATGAACAGAACCGTTCTTATCGCAAATACCTCTGATATGCCCGTTGCTGCCCGCGAAGCGTCTATTTACACAGGTATAACCATTGCCGAGTATTTCCGCGATATGGGTTACGACGTTGCAATCATGGCAGACTCCACTTCACGCTGGGCAGAAGCTCTTCGTGAAATATCCGGACGACTCGAAGAAATGCCTGGAGAGGAAGGTTATCCCGCATACCTCACTTCCCGTCTTGCTCAGTTCTATGAGCGTGCAGGTCACGTCAACTGCCTCGGTTCTGATGGCAGAGAAGGCAGTATCTCCGCAATAGGCGCCGTTTCTCCTGCCGGCGGAGATCTTTCCGACCCCGTAGCGCAGGCAACGATGCGAATAGTCAAAGTATTCTGGGGTCTTGACTCATCCCTCGCTTACAGACGTCATTTCCCCGCAATCAACTGGCTCAATTCATACTCCCTTTATTATGATAAAATAGCGGATTATATTACTTCAAACAACGCTCCGGACTGGAAAAAGCAGTCGTCACGCGCACTGAAGCTTCTTCAGATCGAAAGCGAACTCGAGGAAATCGTTAAGCTTGTCGGTATCGATGCGCTTTCAGCATCAGACCGTCTTACAATGGAAACTGCAAAGTCGATCCGTGAAGACTACCTTCAGCAGGATGCCATGAGTCCAGACGACTCTTATTCTTCGCTTTATAAGCAGAACGCGATCCTTACGCTTATTATGAATTATAACAAAAAGGCTTCGGACGCTCTTGCGGCAGGCGCAGATCTTGAGAAACTAATAAGCACTCCCGTAAGAGATAAAATCGCTCATATGAAGGACGTTCCCGAAGCAGATATTTCCGCGGAATTCGGAAAAGTATCAAAACAGCTTGATGAAGAGATCGATAATATTCTCAGATCTAAGGAGGTCGACGAATAATGTATAAGGAATACAAATCGATTCAGGAAGTCGCCGGCCCTCTTATGGTCGTACGCAACGTTTCGGGCGTAACATACGGCGAACTCGGTGAAATACGCACACAGACAGGCGAAATACGCCGCTGCAAAGTTCTTGAAGTCAACGGCACTGATGCCGTCGTCCAGCTTTTTGATTCATCGGCTGGTATGAACCTTTCCGAAAGCTCTGTCCGTTTCCTCGGCACGGGTATCGAATTCGGCGTTTCTCCCGATATCCTCGGCAGAATTTTTGACGGTCTGGGCAGACCCATAGACAATGCCGTTCCCGTAATAGCCGAAAAAATGATGGATATAAACGGCGTTCCGATGAACCCCGCATCAAGAAACTATCCTTCAGAATTCATACAGACAGGTGTTTCAGCCATCGACGGTCTGAATACTCTCGTTCGCGGTCAGAAGCTTCCCATCTTCTCCGGATCCGGCCTTCCTCACGCAAACCTTGCGGCTCAGATAGCAAGACAGGCGAAAGTTCTCGGAACAGACTCCAAATTTGCCGTTGTCTTTGCCGCTGTCGGCATAACTTTCGAAGAGGCGGACTTCTTTATCTCCGACTTCAAACGGACCGGAGCAATCGACAGGACCGTGCTTTTTATCAATCTTTCGTCAGACTCTGCAATCGCGCGTATCTCTACGCCGCGAGTTGCTCTTACAGCTGCGGAATATCTCGCTTTTGACCTCGGCATGCACGTACTTGTAATCATGACGGATATAACCAACTATGCCGAAGCAGTCCGTGAAGTTTCAGCGGCAAGAAAAGAAGTCCCGGGCAGACGTGGTTATCCCGGATATATGTATACAGACCTTGCAACCATGTATGAGCGCGCAGGCAGAAGAATAGGAAGCGAAGGTTCCATAACCATGATCCCCATTCTTACCATGCCCGAAGACGATAAAACTCATCCAATCCCCGACCTTACCGGATACATCACTGAAGGTCAGATCATTCTTTCGAGAGAGCTTTACAAAAAAGGCGTCACTCCGCCGATTGACGTTCTTCCGTCACTCTCGCGTCTTAAAGACAAAGGTATAGGCGCGGGCAAGACAAGAGAGGACCATGCAAACACCATGAACCAGCTTTTTGCATGCTACGCAAGAGGCAAAGAGGCAAAAGAGCTTATGGTTATCCTCGGTGAAGCGGCGCTCACGCCGATAGACCGCATATATGCGAAATTTGCCGATGAGTTTGAAGAGAAATACGTAAACCAGGGCTATGATACCGACAGATCCATAGAAGAAACGCTCAACCTCGGCTGGGAACTGCTTTCCGTATTCCCCCGATCCGAGCTGAAACGTATCAAACAGCCTATATACGATAAATACGCAAAGAAAAAAGAAGACTGAAACCGCCGATCTTAAATATATCTTTCGGAGATAAAAATGGCAACAGTAATGAAGGTAAACCCGACCCGAATGGAGCTGTCAAAGCTTAAAAAAAGGCTGAAAACAGCCCGCCGGGGTCATAAACTTCTTAAAGACAAACGCGACGAAATGGTCAAGCAGTTCCTTGAGCTTGTGAGAAAAAACAGGGAACTGCGCGCATCTGTGGAAGAAAAACTGAAACAGGTTCATACATATTTTTCCGTCGCGTCCGCAACCATGTCTTCGCAGGCAGTGGAAGAGGCTCTTATTTGTCCAAAGCAGGAAGTTACGCTTGAAAACGATACAAAAAACATCATGAGCGTTATCGTGCCCAGGTTTGAGTATTCAATGACGGGCAGCGATTCCGATATTTACTCATACGGTTTTGTTACTACAACAGCCGAGCTTGACGTTGCCGTAGGTGCGCTTTCAAACATATTACCTCAGCTCGTCGAGCTTGCAGAAACTGAAAAAAGCGTTCAGCTCCTTGCTTCGGAGATAGAAAAAACAAGACGTCGCGTCAACGCTCTTGAACATGTTATGATCCCCAACCTCGAAGTAACTGTCAAAAGCATAGTAATGAAGCTTGATGAAAACGAAAGAGGCAACATAACGCGCCTGATGAAGGTAAAGGATATGATGATAGCCGAATCAAGGCATGAGTCTTCTGTATGACAAGGCTTATCGTTCTTGATTCCGTTGAACCCGAATTCAATCTTGCTGCCGAGGAATACCTGTTTTCAAAAACAAGTGACTGTTTCGTGATGCTATGGCAGAATAAAAACTCCGTCATAATCGGCAGAAACCAGAATACGCTCGCGGAAATAAACAAAGAAGCCATCGAAAAATACGGCATCTCCGTCGTTCGCAGAATAACCGGCGGCGGCGCCGTTTTTCATGACCTCGGAAATATCAATTATTCCGTAATATCAAATTCTTCTGCAAACGAAGGCATAGATTTCGAAAAATATGTTTTCCCGATCAGAAAAGCCCTTTTATCTGTCGGTGTGAAGACAGAATTCTCAGGCAGGAACGACATTCTTGTCAACGGCTGTAAAATATCCGGAAATGCGCAGCATATTTCGGACGGCCGCATTCTGCATCACGGAACGCTTCTGTTTTCGTCCGATCTTGATATGATGGCTGAAGTTCTGAGAGTAAACGAAGAAAAAATAAGGTCGAAGGCTATCCGCTCCGTTCGCTCACGTGTAGCGAATATCTCCGATTTTTTGCCATCCTCATCCGGTATCGACGTGAAGCGGTTCAGGGAGAGATTATATGACTGCTATTTGAAGAATCCCGACTGCGTCCCTTCGGTCCTGATGGAAAATGAAGTAAGAGATATAAACGCTCTTGCCGATTCAAAATACCGCACGTGGAAATGGAATTACGGCGATTCACAGAAGTATTCCTTCTCATCCTCCGCATATCTTTCCTGCGGAATGGTGGAGGTCAGGCTCGATATCTCTGACGGAATAATAACCGCCGCGGATATTTTCGGGGACTTCTTTTCTCTTCGTCCGAAAGAAGAATTCATTTCTTCTCTTATCGGCACAGAACACAGCAGGAGCGCGCTGACCGCTCTTTTCGAAAAAACGGATGTCGGCAAATATTTTATCGGAATTAAAAAAGACGAACTGATTCGTTGTTTTTTTTAGGAGATATACACAGATGGACAGAATAATATTGGAAAACCGTCTTAATTCCCCCGTACGTGAGGAAAGGCTTGAGGCGGCAAAAGAGCTCGGTAAATTGATATCATCCCGAGAGATAGTTCCCGCGGAGGGACAAAACGATGTCAACAACCATATCCATACCACGTTTTCCTTCTCTCCTTACTCACCGTCTGCCGCCGCTTATTTCGGCTTTATGGCAGGTCTTTCAACAGTCGGAATTATGGACCACGACAGCGTAGGCGGCTGCGAGGAATTTGTCGAGGCAACAAAGTATATCGGCGTAGCGTCGACGTGCGGTGCAGAGTGCCGCGTAAGTGTGAAAAACTCGCCGTTTGAAGGCAAAAAGATCAATAATCCCGATCAGCTTTCGGTTATTTACTGCTCTCTTCACGGCATACCTCATACTCAGTTCAAAAAAGTTGCGGATTATTTCCGTCCCATTACCGCCGCAAGAAATGAACGCAACAGAAAAATGACCGATAATCTTAACGCCCTTCTTGCTCCGTTCGAAATCACGGTCGATTTTGATAAAGATATCGTTCCTCTGTCCGAGCTGAAAAACGGCGGAAGCATAACGGAACGTCATATACTTTTTGCGGTAAGCAAAAAGATCATTGAAAAATTCGGCAAAGGCGAAAAAACCGTTGATTTCCTTAAAAACAGTCTGAAATACAACGTTTCTTCTAAAATTGAAGGGTACCTTTGCGATCCTGAAAACAAATGCTATGAATACGATCTTTTAGGCGTTCTTAAAAGCGATGTTACAAGATTTTATATCGATGCAAACGAAGACGAATGCCCCGACGTCAGCAAGATAGTCAGCCTCGCAAATGAAACCGGCTCCATCATGGCATATCCTTATCTCGGAGATATAACAAACAGTGTTACGGGCGACAAACGCGCTCAGAAATTCGAAGACGATTTTCTTGAAGATCTTATTGCATGGCTTAAACGCACCGGTTTTAATGCCATAACGTATATGCCGTCAAGAAATACTATCGATCAGCTTCGCCGTCTGCGCTCGCTGTGCGATAAATACGGCTTTTTCCAGATAAGCGGCGAAGATATAAATACTCCGAGACAGAATTTTATCTGCATGGCGCAGAGGTCTCCCGAATTCACAAATCTTCAGGACGCAGCGTGGGCTCTTATAGGACATGAAGCCGCAGCTACCAAAAATATAGAGCGCAGCTTCGTTTCCGAAAAAACGGACCTTGCCCTGCCGTATCTGGGCGACAGAATAGCATTTTATGCTGCGATCGGAAAAAACACCGTTGAAAAGAGGCAGTAACATGAAGCTTACAGATATTCATATCAGAGATCCGTTTATTCTTGCCGAAAACGGAACATACTATCTTTACGGAACCCGCGGCGCAACAGCATGGGGAACCGCTGTCGGCATAGACGTTTATACAAGCTGCGACCTTGAAACGTGGAGCGACCCCCGCGAGGTCTTCAGCGCACCGAAAGACAGGGAATGGAATGCCCATATGTGGGCGCCAGAGGTTCATAAATATAACGGCGCATACTATATGTTCGTAACCTTCAACGATCCCGTAAACGCTACATATATTCTCAGATCGGAAAGTCCGGAAGGTCCTTTTTCGATGCACAGCGAAGGCCCTGTCACACCTAAGGACTGGGTCTGCCTTGACGGTACGTTTTATCTGGAAAACGGACGTCCGTATATCGTTTTCTGCCACGAATGGGTACAGATAAAAAACGGTAAAATATACGCATGCGAGCTGTCTGCCGATCTTAAAAAGGCAGTCGGCGAGCCGTTCCACATTCTCACCGCATCCGAACATCCGAAAGTCAGACCGATCAGAGAGGACGCTTATGTAACAGACGGTCCTTTCATGTTCAGATCGTCTGACGGCAAGCTTTCGATGATTTGGTCGAGCTTTGCGGAAAATGGGTATCTTGAGGCGGTCATGTGCTCCGAAAACGGAATTAAAGGACCCTGGAAGCACTCTCCCGACCTCCTTTTCGAGCAGGACGGCGGTCACGGAATGATTTTCAGAACGTTTGAGGGCGACCTTAAATTTATCTGTCATCAGCCTAACAGCTTCCCGAACGAACGCCCCGTAATCGTTGATATCGAGGAAAGAAACGGAATTCCTGCAAGGAAAAGCAGATAAATGATAAGCTTATCAAAACCGCCGTATGACCGGCGGTTTTTTAGGAACATTTCAGAGTCTTTGCCGTCTAAAAAAACATAGAAACATGTTATACCTGATTTTACAAATTGTTCAGATTTCTTACATTGTAATAATTATTATATATGATATAATAATTCAGTTAAGGAGTTGTTGAAATATATATGCACGGAATATCGGATCTCAGACGCCAGCTTTTAAAATCAATATTTCTTGCGGCTGTCTTTGTATGTATCATATGTTCTTTTTCACTGCAGGCCTTTGCGGAAATTGAGCAGTTCACATTTGAAATGACCGAAGAACCGGTCTATATAGATGTCAAAACTACTGAAGAGATAGTTGATTTTTACGAAAATGCCACTACCTCAGATCTTCTTTCCGAAAAAACGAACACATACATAAAAAGAAATATCGTCGTTCAGGAAAGTGCTCAGCCTGTCGAAAGAGATGTTATCGTCCATACGTTCAGGCTTTCCGATGTTACCGAAACCGATATCAGTTCAGCGCAGGACACACTGAACTCCATAATGGAAGAGGTCTTTCTTGAGATAACGTCAAGCCTCGGCAGAAAATACGTCTCCACGCAGGTTTATCTATACGGCGCAAGCTGCAGCATGAACTATGATTCCGAAACCGGCAACGTATCAGAACTGTTTCTTCACGTCGCTCTCGTAGTAGGCGAGGGTGTTGGCGAGATCAACAATATCATTGAAAACTATGTCCGTCCCGCCGCAGATCAATGGCGAGATCTTCCAGCCGTAAAGCAGATCATCGAACTCAATAAATTTATTCTTGACGGACGTTTCAGCTACGACATGTCCTTGACGCAAAGAAAAAGCACTTATGCGTTTATTCGCGACGGAAAAGGCGTTTGCGAGGAATATGCCGGTCTTACGTCTCTTTTCCTTGACGAACTCGGCTTTGAAAACGTTCTTGTCCGCGGCTATTCAAAAGAAACAACCGAACTTGAAGAACACGTCTGGAATCTTGTGAATATAGACGGCAAATGGTACCATCTTGATATACTCTGGAACGGTCCTGTTGACGAAAACGGAAATCATACGCAGGTAACAACAGACTATCTTCTCAAATCAACCTCCACGGTCAAAGCAAATCACCTTGCATATTCAATTTACTATCCCTATACCGAGCTTGCAAGATCAGACTGCGATATCTCGGCATATCTCCTTCCAGAAACACCACCCGAGCCTGAAGAACCGGAAGTTGTGATCACTCCCGAGATGGAGCTTAAGGAGGCAAGAGATGCTCTCGCTGCAGCGATAGATGCCGCTTATGATATAGTATACAGAAATTATTATATGTATACCGCTTCATCAGTTGATAAGATCATGCCTTATTATACCGATGCAAAAACGGTTTACGATAACCCCTCGGCAACACTTGAAGAGATCAGAAACCAGACCAATACTCTCACATTTGCTACTCAGAACTATGCCGAAGAATTTGTGCCTGCCGATAAAACGTCTCTTTACAGATATCTGAGTCAGGCATACGGCGTGCTTCTTTATGATTACGAATTATACGATCGCGCAACCGTAGAAGCGCTTATTGAACCTTACGAGGCGGCTGTTGAGGTCTACCAGAACGAATATGCCACGCAATACGAGGTAGACAAAGCAAGAAACAATCTCAGAACATACGTTAAACAGCTCGTCCTCCTCGAACCTGAAAATCCCGACGAACCCGTTGAAACCACACCGACGGCTCCTTCAGAGATACGTCCCGAGGATTTAAGAATTATTCCAAATCTTCCCTTTATTCCGTCCACGCGCGAAGATAGCGAAAACTCTGAAGAATACGGAGAGCAAACCTCCGAGGTTTTACCGGAAGAAAACCCCGAAGAAAACCCCTCCGAAACCGATCTCACTGTTCCTCAGACAGAAAACCCCAATATTACGGATACAACAACCCCCGAACACGGTGAATCACCCGAAACCAATCCAGAAAACGGCGAGGAAACAACAGACCCTTCTTCCGAGCATCCTCAGCCCGAAGACCCTGAGATGTATGACACTCCCGAAATCCCGGATACTCCGGTATTTCCCGAACCTGTTCCGCAGAAATCATTTTCATTCGATGATTTTATGAGAAGCGACGTTCCGATCTATATCCTTATCGCGCTTGTGGCTCTCGGCGGAATCATTTACCTTGTGGTATCGAGAGTTCGCAGAAACAATGAAGAAGAAAATGAAGCGTATTTTGAATATGAATTCGATGACGATGATGATACAGACGATTATACGTCTGATGACGTCGTTTCTGATGACGGTTCTTCCAAAGAAAAAACCGACGAAGCAGGCGATACTGCAGAAAACGCCGATTTGACGGATGAGGAAAAAACATCGAAATCGTATGAAACTGACGCTGCCGCAGAACCTCAGGGTGAAGATGAAAAGCAGAATGAAACATCTTCCGATGATAAATTAGATGCTCTGCCCGAAGATGTGACCGAAGGAACGGTCGAAAACGCCAAAAACGGCGAAGAAGAGACAGAACAGAAAAGTGGTAATACCGAAGAATCATCTGCCGAAACCGCCGCAGAGGTAACTTCCGAGCAGGCAGCAAAAGCCGATATCGAGGCATCGCAGCCTGAAGCGGCTTCCGAAGAAAAAACGAACGAAGAAGAATCGACAACTCAGCCCGAAAACGAGACAGCGGCTGCAAAAACAGAAAAGGACGCAGAATAATGAGCGAAAACAGAGTTAATATAAGCACTCCCCATATTCCCGCACCGCCTGTTCCTTTTGCAAAAACAGTTCTTATGCCGGGAGATCCTCTCAGAAGCGAATATATGGCTAAGAAATACCTGGAAAATCCTGTTCTTGTAAACAACGTAAGAGGAGTTCAGGGCTATACTGGAACGTATAAGGGAGAACCGGTCTCCATTATGGCAAGCGGCATGGGAGCGCCGTCAATAGGAATATACAGTTATGAACTGTTCTCCTTTTTCGGCGTTGAAAACATTATCCGCATCGGTTCAATGGGAGCGTATACAAAAAATCTCTCACTTCGTCAGATAGTTATCGCGCTCTCCGCTTCTACGGATTCCGCTTTTATCTCACAGTATGACCTGCCCGGAACCTTTGCGCCTACTGCTGACTGGTCCCTTCTCAAAAAAGCTGCGGATCTTGCGGAGGCTGAAAAAATGAAATACGCCGTAGGGTCTGTTCTGACAAGCGACCGTTTTTACAATGATGATTCCGAAGCGTATAAAAAATGGGCTAAAATGGGCATATTAGGCGTAGAAATGGAAACGGCAGCCTTGTATTCCGTTGCCGCGCGCCTCGGTAAGAAGGCGCTGTCCATACTTACGGTATCAGATAACCTTGAAACGGGCATGGAACTTTCATCTGCAGAACGTCAGACCTCGTTTGACGAGATGGTAATTCTCGCACTCGGACTTATAAAATAAAAAAGCGGCTTTATGCCGCTTTTTTCTTAAATTATTATCAGGTTACTGCTCCGCTTTTTCTTCTGTTTCTTTACCGGCTCTTTTCGATACCGCTTCTTTGATGATCTTGTAAATAACACTTGAAGTAGGTACGGCAACAAGCATTCCGAAAAGGCTTCCGAGCCCTCCGCCTATAAACAGCGCAACAAAAGTGATCCAGATGGGTATATCCGTCTTGCGAACAGTCAGCCTCGGAGAGATGAGGTGCTCGTTTAACTGCTGAAGAACGATTATCATAATAATAAACCACAGCGCATTTATAGGCTTGCCTATAAGCAGTATGAATGCGGAGGGTATTGCTCCTATAAACGGACCGAAGAACGGGATAACGTTTGTGATTGCTATTATCGTTGAGATCAGTATTGCGTACGGCAGACCTATTACGGTCATGCAGATAAAGCACAAAACGCCTACTATCAACGCGTCAAGAAGTCTCTGACCGAGGTAATCCCCGAAAACGTCCGATGCTATTCCCATTATTTCCGATGTTTTTACCGCTGCCTTTTCGGGAACAAAAGCGTATAGACAACGCCTGCACTGTTTGAGCAGCAGATCTTTGCTTGCAAGCATGTAAACAGACATTGCAAAGCCCATCAGAACGTTTATTACGGTCGAAGCTACGCCGCCTGCGGCTGCAAAGATCTCGGGTATCGATTTGATAAAGTTTTCGGGAAGCTTTTCAAGTAAATCCATTACAAACTTCCGCACGGAATCGGCAATTGAAATATTAAGCCCGAGAGTTTTTTCCAGCCATTCGGCAATGGAGGTGAAGTTGTCGATATACACGTTTCTGTTGTTGTAAAGATTTACAACGCTTGAAATAAGCTGAGGCACTATCAAACCGAAAAGAAGCGCCGCAATAGCGAGAAAGACAATATATACCGTTATTGTTGCCAACGCCTTCACGGCTTTCGGGTGCGGCTTTTTTGCCTTTCTGAAGAGCTTTTCGAAAATCCGTACAAAAAAGCAGAACGGCCTGTTAAGCAAAAATGCTATGCAGAATCCTATGGCGATCGGAGTAACGATTCCCCAGATGAACGAGAATACTCCGGATATCTTGTTAATGTTAAGTATGATCGCAACAAGAAATACGGCAAAAGTTATGGCGAGAAGGATGCTTCTCAACAGTTTTTTATCCATCCTGTTTTTCTGCCTCCTTCGTTAGGAGCTGCTTTTTCTGCAGCCTTTCCGCAACAGCCTTGCTGAGAAGCTTGTAGATTACCGCGATAATCGGCACTCCGAATAAAATTCCCGGAACTCCGGCGATTCCTCCGCCTATCAGTATCGCAACCATTACCCACCATGCGGGCATACCGATCGAATCACCGACTATTTTCGGGCCGATAAGGTTTCCGTCTATCTGTTGAAGAACTATAATGAAAACGGTAAACCATACCGCCTGCATAGGATCGACAACAAGCAGCAGGAATATAGAAGGGATAGCGCCTATGAAAGGACCGAAAAACGGTATGATGTTCGTGACCCCGACAACGACCGAAATAAGAAGAGTATACTGGAATTGAAATACCGTCATGCCAAGGAAGCAAAGAATTCCTACAATAAATGCTTCTAAAAGTCTTCCGGTGACGAAATTGCTGAACATATCGTTGCTTATCCGCAAAACCTCATATGTTTTGTCAGCCAGTTTTTTCGGTGCAAAGGCATTGAATATTCTTTTCAGCTGCTTTATAAGCGAATCCTTGCTTGCAAGCATATATACCGACATTACGAAACCCAGAATAGCATTCATAAGAGAAGATGCTACGGATTTTGTGAAGTCAAAAAGATCCGGAATCATGCCGGAGATCGTTTCAGGCAGGGTTTCAAACAGCTCCGCGGTCTTTTGAGAAAGATAGTCCGAAAGCGGTACGCTTTCAACTTCCAGCACGTCCGTAAGCTGTTCTCCGTCAACTTTCGGCGCGGAAAGAGAAAGATTAAAAGGAAGCCATTTTTCTAAATCGGTAAGCAGTTTGTTGAGGTTTTTGCTGTATTGCTCGAAATTTGAGGTGATCTGTGTAACGCTGCTCGTTATTTCAGGAATGACAAGCGATAAAAGAAGAGCGACGATGGCGATAAACAGAATATAGACAGTCAGCAGAGCAAGGGCTTTTTTCAGCATCAAAAGCCTTGCCTTCGATTTCTCGGAACGTTCTTTCTTCTGCTTTTTATTCTTATTGCCCGTCTTCTTTCTGACAGGCTCGGTATATATCCTGACAAAGAACATATACGGTCTGTTGAGAACAAAAGCAATAACGAAACCTAAGAATATCGGTGAGAGCAGCCCAAGAAACCATCCTGCCGCGCCGAGTATCCATTCTATATTTATAATTACCGCAACAAGCAATACGCTGTATGCGATTATAAGAAGAATATCTTTAAAAAATTTTTTGTCCATAAACAAAACCTTCTTATATTTCCGTTCGGAATATATAAATACCTTACCTTATAAATTATAGCATAAATAAGTTTTAATGTCAATTGAAACGCCTGAAAAAAATCAAGAGGAAAATAAAAAAATGATGAACGAAAGGTTCAGAGCCGCCCTTCGGGAAGTTATAGAAAGCGGAAAGACATCAAACGGGATCGGCACGTATTCGGAAAGCACTCTTCACGCGGTCCTTAAAAACTATTATGAGCCGGACACCGAACGTCATGAACTGAGAGTCGGCAGATACGTCGCCGATATCGTCGGTGAAGAAGGAATAGTTGAAATACAGACTCAGCAGCTTTTTCGCATCAAAGAAAAAATACGCGAATTTCTTCCCGTCGCGCCGGTCACAGTGGTCTGCCCCGTCATAAAGGAACGTGTCGTTGTCTGGAGAAACGCGGAAACAGGCGAAATAACAGGGACGAGAAAATCTCCAAAACACGAAAGTATTTATTCCGCTATGGTCGAGCTATATTCTCTTCGCGGGTATATCCGTGAACCGGGTTTCAGTTTTGCAGTTCCTGTCATTGCCGCGGAGGACATAAAAGATTTCAAACTGAATAAATACGGCAAAAAATCGGAAACGAGACGCCTTGACCGTATCCCGACCGATCTGCTTTATGAAGAAACTTTTTCATGCCCTTCAGATTACTCTAAAATCGTTCCCGAGGGACTGCCTGATATTTTTACTTCGGAAGACTTTTCGAAATGCGCGCATATCTCTCGATCTGATGCAAGAACGGTCCTGAGCCTTCTTTGCGAAACAGAAACGGTTTCAAGAATATGTCGGGAAAAGAAGGGGTGGAAATATACATTAAAACAATGTTGAAAAGTAAAAAGAAAATATTGAATTAGGCTTCCGTTTATGGTATAATATGAGAAAACTGTAAACGGGAGCCGATAATTATGGAAGATAACCTCGAAAAGATATTCATATTTATAGTTGAGATAGACAAACTCAAAACCGTATACCGGCAGACATACATACTCGGTGAGGACAGACCTGAAAATGACGCGGAGCATTCGTGGCATATGGCGATGATGGTTCCTCTTCTCAGCAGATACTCAAATGAACCGATAGACGAAGGCAAAACCATAAAGCTTTGTCTTGCCCATGATCTTGTTGAGATATATGCGGGCGATACATACTGCTACGATCCGAAAGCAGGTGAGGACAAAGCTGAAAGAGAAAACGCGGCAGCCAAAAAACTGTTCTCTCAGCTCGATGAGCCTCTCAGAAGTGAAATATCCTCTTTATGGACTGAATTTGAGGACGGAAAGACTCCGGAAGCAAAATTCGCCGCTGCAATGGACAGACTACAGCCGCTTCTTCTTAATCTGGAACGCAACGGCAGAAGCTGGATACAGCACGGGGTATGTTTTTCTCAGGCGGAAAAAAGAGTGTCAAGAATAAAAGACGGATCTGAAGAGATTTTCAGATCGATCTATAAGAAGCTTGAAGATGCACGTGATCACGGCTGGTTTAAGGTCTGATCAAAAATAAATAAAAAAAATAAAAAAAATCCTCAAAACCCTCTTGACAAAGGGGAGGAGGTGTGATATAATAGACAAGCTCCCGAAAAAAAAGGCAGCGAGAGAAGAGATCCGCAGGGATCCGGTTCACAGAAAGTTCACAAAAAAAGGTATTGACAAAGTGA
>JAEEGL016427267.1_pt1 | contig 34757 bp, 35 predicted proteins | sample 9134231 | NCBI WGS metagenome assembly JAEEGL01 (sample SAMN16246548, study PRJNA631951) | gut metagenome | biome: gut microbiome; feature: rumen; material: fiber-attached | host: Bos | place: Iran: Karaj | collected 2018-10
TAATTGTGCAAGTAATGGAATACCAATAATTACTCCATAAAGTATATAATTTAATACATATCCACTAAATATCTCACTCATTATCTAACCTCATATATAGTACCTTCTCTAGTATCTTTAAGTACTATTCCCATATCTAATAATTCATTTCTAATCTTATCTGCAAGTTCATAATCTTTATTTATCTTAGCATTATTTCTTTCTTCTATTTTCTTATTTATAAATTCTTCATCTACTTCTTTTTTATCTTCTTTAGTTAAATCTAAACTTAATACTTTATCAAAATCACTTATTAATTTATATTTAGTACTATCACTACAATCATCTTTTAATACATCATATACTACTTTTAATGCATTAGCGGTATTTAAATCATCTTCTAAAGCTTCTTTAAACATATTATTATATTTATTATAAATATCTATATCATAATCTTCACTGTGGTTTAAACTTAATACTTTACTTTTTAATTTTTTATAAGCAGAAGATGCTCCATCTAAGGATGCATATGAGAAGGTAAGTTGTTTACGATAATGGCTTTGTAAACACATAAACCTATAAGATAAAGGATTATATCCATTTTCTATTAAAGTATCTACAGTTAGTATTTTACCCTTACTCTTACTCATTTTACCTGATTCATCATTTAAATGTTCACCATGAACCCAATATTTACACCATGAATGGCCTAGAAAACTTTCTGATTGGGCAATTTCATTAGTATGATGAGGGAATATATTATCTACTCCACCACAGTGAATATCTAAATATTCACCTAAATATTTCATACTAATTGAGGAACACTCTATATGCCAACCAGGATAACCCACTCCAAAAGGACTATCCCATTTTAAATCTTGACTATCAAATTTACTCTTAGTAAACCAAAGAACAAAATCACCCTTATTCTTTTTATTACTATCTATTTCTACAGTGTCACGAACTCCTCCAATTAAATCAGTATCATCTTGATTAGTTAAACTATAATAGTTATCTAACTTACTTATATCAAAATAAACATTTCCACCACTTTTATAAGCATAACCACTATCTAGTAATTTCTCTATTATCTTAATATACTCATCTATATTATCAGTAGCAGCACTAATTATTTCTGGTTTCTTAATATTTAATTTATCTAAATCACTAAAGAAAGCCTCTGTATAATATTTAGCTATTTCTAATACAGTTTTATGTGCTTCTTTAGCACTTTTAACCATCTTATCATCACCAGTATCTGCATCACTAGATAAATGTCCTATATCTGTAATATTCATAGCTCTTTTAACATTATATCCTATATAATTTAATGTTTTTTCTAATATATCTTCCATTATATAAGTTCTTAAATTCCCTATATGAGCATAATGATATACAGTTGGTCCACAAGTATACATAGTAACTATATTACTATCCCAAGGTATAAATTCTTCTACACTATGTGATTTAGTATTATATATTCTCATAATACCTCCTTTTTATATTATTTTAATCTTTTTAAAACTTTTTCTCTTCCTATTAAATATATTTCATCTGGAAGTTCAGGTCCATGCTCTACACCACTAATCTTAATTCTTATTGGCATATATAATAATTTACCCTTAACTCCAGTTTTCTCTTTTACAATATTAATTACATTAGCAATACTTTCTACATCCCAACTATCTAATTTAGATAATTCTTCATAATAAGTATTAATAACTACTGGAATATTCTCATCACTTTCTAAGAATTCCATATTCTCTTTACTAATTTCATAATCATCATTAAAGAAAATACTTACTACATCATTTATTTCTTTACCATAAGAAATATGATCTTTATATATAAGTAATAATTTATTAATCCATTCTTCATCTTTATCACTTACATCTAATGTTAAAAATGGTCTTATAAACTTCAAATAATCATCATCACTTAATTCTTTAATATACTTAGCATTAAACCATTTTAATTTCTTAATATCATAACTAGATGGAGACTTACTTATACGGTTCATATTAAAGCTTTTAATAAGTTCATCCATACTAAATACTTCTTTATTTTCTTCTGGACTCCATCCTAGTAATACTAAATAATTAACTATTGCTTCAGGTAAGAATCCTTCATTATAAAGGTCCATAAATGAAGCATCACCATTTCTTTTAGATAACTTATTACCATCACTACCTAATACCATAGGAACATGTATATATGTTGGAGCGTCCCATCCAAAAGCTTCATATAATAAATTATATTTAGGTGTTTGTGATAAATATTCATTACCACGAATTACATGTGTAATTCCCATTAAATGATCATCTATTACATTAGCAAAATTATATGTTGGATATCCATCACTTTTTAATAATATTTGATCTTCTAATACATTATTATCTACTTTAACATTACCATATACTACATCTTTAACTATACTAGTTCCATACTTAGGCATTTTTTGTCTAATAACATAAGGTATACCTTCACTTATTTTTTTATCTATTTCTTCTTTACTTAAATGAGAACATCTTCCATCATACATAAATGGTATCTTATGCTTATCAGCATACTCTCTCATTTCAGCTAATTCACTTTCAGTACAAAAACAAGGATAAGCTTTACCCATATTAACTAATTCTAAAGCATACTTCTTATATAAATCTAATCTTTCACTTTGAATATATGGCCCACAATCACCAGCATTATTAGGTCCTTCATCAATATCCATATTACATAATTTTAATGTATTATAAATAAATTCAATAGCACCATCCACTTTTCTACTTTGATCAGTATCCTCTATTCTTAATATAAAGTCTCCACCTTCATGCTTTGCTACTAAATATTCAAATATAGCAGTTCTTAAATTACCTATGTGCATAAATCCAGTTGGTGATGGAGCAAATCTAGTTCTTATTTTCATAAAATCTCTTCCTTCTTATATGCATATTTTAACACAAAAAAGTGTTAATTTCATTAAGAATTATCTTAAAAAAAGAATTATCTTTCTAGATAATTCTTAATATCCTTTAGACTTATAGTCTTTACATGAAATATATCCTTTATATTGTGGAATTTCATCCATTAAACTAATTATTACATAGCCATCACAAGGATTACCATTTTCATCATTAAACTCATCAATATATTTAAAATGTTTTAATGTACTTAAAGTTAATTTATAACCATTATTAGTCACCACATTGTAATCTTTAACATATGTAGCTGCAATATTCTCTAATTTAGCTTCTAACTCAAAATACTCTTTATTTTTAGTACTATTTTCTAAAGAACCATATAATTTAGAAATAAAATATATTGCTACTAATAAAGCTATAAAAAGTCCAGCAACCAATAAAACCATTTCTAAGGTTCCCCAACCTTTATTATTTAGTTTCATAATCCTCCACTATTTTCTTGGTATTTCCTCTTTCACTTGAATAAAGAAAGGACCAAACTCTTTACCATATATACTTGTTCTATTATATATTATAGATTTATAACCTAAACCATGATAAATATATACATGTCCATCTGTATAAGATTTAGTTTCTTCTTTTAATACTACTAGCATAGGTTCATTCTTTTGATATCTAAAATATTCAACCACTATTAAAATAACCCAACTAGCAACAATTAAAACAAATATAGATTTAATAATTATCCCCAATGTCTTCTTCATAGTATCACCAATTTAATTATAATTTAATAAATAAAAAAAAGCAATAAATATTGCTTTTTAATTATGCTAATTCTACTTCAGCACCAGCTTCAGTTAATTGATCAGCAATAGCTTTAGCTTCTTCAGCAGGAATATTTTCTTTAATATTTCCACCATTGTCTGCTAAACCTTTAGCTTCAACTAATCCTAAGCCTGTAACTTCTTTAATGATTTTAATAACTGCAATCTTATTTCCGCCAGCAGATTTTAATACTACTGTTTGAGTGCTTGGAGCTTCCTCAGCTGCACCTTGAGCTGGAGCAGCAGCTACAGCAACTGCAGATGGATCAACACCAAATTCCTCTTTCATTGCATCAACTAATTCTTTTACTTCAAGAATAGTCATTTCTTTTAATGCACTTATAAAATCTTCTTTTGTTAATTTTGCCATATTATTCTTCCTTTCCTTCTAACTTTTCGGCATAAAGATTTAAACCTATTGATAAATCTTTTAAATATTGAATCATGCCACCAGCAAGCATTGTAAGTAGTCCTTCACGACTAGGAATACTAGCGTATTCTTTAATAGTATCTAGACTAGCTACATCGCCACTAATGATACCAACACGAATGTTTAACTTTTCATGGTCTTTTGCATATTCTGCAATAACCTTAATTGGTTCAAGTAAACTTTCACCAAATAAAATAGCATTTGGTCCATCTAGAAATTCATCCATATTAATTTTAAGTTCATCTAAAGCTCTTTTTAAAAGAGTGTTCTTATAAACTCTAACTTTTGAATTAATTTCATTAAGCTTATTACGAAGTTCACTCATCTCTGCTACAGTTAAACCTTGATATTGGAATAAAATAACTGATTCGCTATTTTTAATATTATCAATAATTTCACTTACGATAGCTTTCTTTTCATTAAGAATTTTTTCGCTTGCCATGTTTCCTCCTTATATATTAAGAAAAGCTTCCGATCGGGAAGCTAAAAAAATCTTATCTTAACATCCCCTCGGTAGGATTTTTAAAAGTAAACTTCCCTACTGTCTTCGGTTTTTCTTTTCTTTAAGTATTATATACTACAACTTATTAAATGTCAAAGGAATTTTTATCAACTTTAATTCCAGGACCCATAGTTGTAGAAATTGTAATTTTATCTATAAATATACCTTTAACTGATTGAGGCTTTGCTTTATTTATAGTATTTACAACGTAATCTAAATTTTCTAGTAATTTATCTTCTTTAAATGAAGCCTTACCAATAATAGTATGAATATTACCAAATGAATCAGTTCTATAAGTAACCATACCACTTTTTAAGTCTTTAACAACATCAGCTACTTTAGTAGTAACAGTACCAGTTTTAGGGTTAGGCATTAAACCTTTAGGTCCTAAAATGTTACCAATTTTACCAACTTCTGGCATCATATCTGGAGTAGAAACTACTACTTCAAAATCAAACCAATTTTCAGATTTAATCTTATCTAGTAAATCTTTATCTCCAACATAATCTGCTCCAGCAGCTTTAGCTTCTTCAGCAAGTTCACCTTTAGCTATTACTAATACTTTCTTACTCTTACCAGTACCATTAGGCATAACTAATGATCCACGTAATTGTTGATCACTTTTCTTAGTATCTATATTAAGTTTAATAGCTACTTCAACAGTACTATCAAATTTAGTAACAGCTGTCTTTTTAACTAACTTTGTTGCTTCTTCTTTTGTATAAAGTTTATTACTTTCTACTAATTTAGAAACTTCCACATATTTTTTACTATGCTTTCTCATTTTTTCCTCCTAACTGTGGTTTATTAGCGGACTCTTTATTATTAAATATAAATTATTCAGCTTTTTCTTCTTCAGCTTTTTCTTCTTCAGGTTTCTCATTCATAGCTTCAACATTTGAAACATCAGTATTTTGAGATTCTGCTTCCATTGCTTCTAATTCAGCTTCACGTTTAGCAGCTTCTTTTTCTTCCTCTAATGCTTCAGCAGCTTGAGCTTGAAGTTCTTTATCATTACGACCTGAAACAGCAATACCCATATTACGAGCTGTACCTTCAATTATATTCATAGCTTCTTCAACAGTGTATGCATTTAAGTCTGGTAACTTAATTTCTGCAATACTTCTTAAATCAGCTTCTGAAATAGTTGCAACTAATTGATTAGCACCTTTAGCACTACCTTTTTGGATTTTAGCTACTTTCTTTAGTAAGAATCCAGCAGGTGGAGTTTTAAGTACAAAATCAAAAGTTCTGTCTTCATAAATTGAAATTTCACAAGGTACTACATCGCCCATTTTATCACGAGTAGCTTCATTGAACTTAGTACAAAATTCTTGTAAATTGATTCCAGCAGGTCCTAAAACTGTTCCAACTGGTGGTGCTGGTGTTGCTTTTCCAGCTTGAATTTCAAGTTTAATTCTTTTTACGACTTCTTTTGCCACGAAAACACCTCCTATTAAAATTTGCTTCGCGTTAGTGGTATAGGGCAAATCCGCATTCCCTCCCACTAAACTTGCAATTAACAAATTGCATATAAGATATTACCATAAAACCCTTAATAATGCAAGGATTATTGGTATATTTTATTTATATAAAATCTATTTTATACCTAATGCTTCTTCTATAAATGGATTAGCTTCAAAACTACCTTCATTATATATTCTTTTTATTTCATCTACACTAGCCCATTTAGCTTCACAAACTTCTTCTTCTTGAACTTTAATTTCATTTATATCTACATTACTATGAAAAAGCCAAACGTCTAGTATATCTGGACGATTCGGATAATATCTTCTTGTTCTTCCAATAAAGATTCCTTCTTTCACAGTAATTCCTAATTCTTCTTTAACTTCTCTAATAGCAGCTTCTTCTGATTTTTCTCCTAATAAAGCAGAACCACCAGTACATTCCCACATTAATGGATGAGATTTTTTAGCACTTCTTCTTGTAATTAAAAACTCATTATTATCATTTACTATCCAAGCATTTACTACTAAATGATATTCTCCAAACAATAATTTTTCTCCTCTATTAGCTTTTCTTTCTAAAAGATTACCATTTTTATCATATAAATCCCATTTTTCTTGCATAATTCCATCCTTTCTTATAATTTTATTATTAATTATTATTATTATATTGTCAATAATGCTAGTAATATTATGTAAATAATACATTAAATACTATTAAAATATTACATAATATGTTATTATTAATATATATTAAGGATAGAGGTTTTGTTATGGCAAAAAAGTTTTTCTATAATAGAGTTTATAATACTAAACGTACTATAGTTAATTTTGTTATAATTGGTGTATGTGTTATTGGCATAGTCCTATGCTTTATTTTGACTTCAAATTTCCAAGCTGAAAATCAAAATGAACCTCAAGGATCTTTAAGTATTAAAAAGGAAGTTACTGTAGAAGTAAATGAAGATTTTAATAATGAAGTATATTTTTCAAAGATTGAAAATGTAGATGTTAATAAGTTAGATATTAAATATCCAGATGATTATTCAATAACAAAAACTGGAGTATATAATGTTATTATAACTATTAATGATACGGAATATCCTGTTAAATTAAATATAGTAGATACTACTAAACCTACTTTAACACTTAAAAAGATAAGTATAATTGAAGGAACATCTTATAGTGCTAAAGACTTTGTAGAAAGCTGTGTAGATAATAGTAAAAGTGATTGTACAATTGCGTTCTATTCTGGAATGGATGAAGATGGTAATAAAGTACAATATGATTCATATAAGAATCCTGGAACTTATTCAGTTAAAATAGTTGCAACAGATAAAAGTAATAATCAAACAGTTGAGGAAGCTAAATTAGTTATAAGTAAAAAGAATAGTTCAACTACTCCTGATGAAAAACCAGCTACATGTAAGTATGGTAATGGTGAATATGATAAAGATAGTTATACACTAGCAATTAGTATTACATCAAATAACTGTGCAGTAAGTATAGATTCTTATAAAGATTCTGAAATGACTAAAGATATTAATAAACTAATGGATACTGAAACTACTAAGATTAAAAAAGATATTGAAGCTTTAAATCTTGTTGGAACATTAGCATTAAATAGAAAAGTAAGTGCTATAGTTAATAATGCTGGAACTGGTGTTGTAGGATATGAACTTAGAATGACAGTAACATTAACAAATAATGATGGCTCTAAAATAGCTGCTGATTATAAAATAGATAGCAGTGGTAACAGAGTGTTTATAGAAAATCCTTACAAATTAAAATAATTCACATTTGTGAATTATTTTTTTTATTATTTCCAATTATTACTAGTCCAACTATTCCACAAAAGAATATTATAGATATTCCTGTTACATATAATATATCTAAGCTTTTAAATTCATATTTATATTTACTAATATCTATATTATTCTCAAGTAATAAAGCTTCTATTTTATCTTCTTCATAATCATTTATTGCATCATATACAATACTTTCATCTTTAGGAAATCCTTGAACATTATAATTTCCAATTACAATTGTAGGCGTTTGAGCTAAATTAGGATCAGCTCCTATACTTTCATAAATGAGATCATAAACTGTTTTTAATTCTTCTGAATTAGTTTCCCATTTTGAATTAAATACTTCAAAAACATATAGATCAATTAATTCAGAATTATTACGATTTACTTTTTTAAAATACTTTAATGCTGTTTCACAAGCTGGACATCCTTCTCTAGTAACCATATATACAGGAACTTTAGCATAAACATTACTTCCAATAAATATAACTACTAAAATAAATAATAATAATAAATACTTTTTCATATTATTTCTTGTTAGCAAACATTAATCCAGCTATTCCACCAATTAATACTACAAAAATGCCAATAATAATTAGTGTATCATATTTACCAGCTGTATTAATACAATCAGTGTTTCCATCTTCTATGCATTTAACTACGTCTTTATCGCCTTTTTCATACGCTTTGTCAATGTATGATTCCAAATCTTCGCTATAATTAGTAGCAGCATATACATCACTTATAACTACAAATGGTGTTCCAGAATAACTAGCTTCACTAAATCCAGCTTCTTTAAATTCTGTAGCAACTGTAACACCTAAATCATAGTCAGCACCGTGAGCCCAATTTTCATGGTCAACATATAGTTCTTTTTTAACTATAACGAACTTTTCTCCATAACTGGCTAATCCTTTTAAGTATTCTAGTTCCATTTCACAGTAAGGACAACCACCAGCTTCAAATACATATACCTTAACCATTCCTTCTTTATATTCTGGCTCTGGTTCTGGTGCTGGTTCTGTTACTACTTCTTCTGTTTTAGTTTTAGTAGTAGTCTTCTTACTTGTCTTCTTAGCTGCATCAGTGACTGGTATCATAGCGATACAAAGCAAAATAGTAATAATGCCCAATAATACTTTTTTCATTTCATTACCTCCCATATCCATTATAACATAAAAAGAATAGCTTTTTAAAGCTATTTCTCTAAAGTCTTAAATATTTTAACTATTCTAACTATTATTTCTTTATCATCTATATCTATTTTATTTGTTGCTATTAGTGTAGCAAGTCCATTTGCATATAACCATACATGCATAAATAAATCTTTTGCTTCTAAAAATGTATATCCACTTTTATTAACTAAATTAATAATAGCACCCTGATTCCATTTTTCATTTAATACATCGTCTACTGTATTCCATTTTAAATTATTTGATAAGAATAAACTAACAAATAAATTCTTATATAATTTAGCAAACTCTACATACGCTACACAAAGAGTTACTAACGCTTTTTTATTATCTACTCTACTAGTAATAAACTCATCATATTCTCTATATATTTCTTTATATATATCTTCTTTTATTTCATCCATATTTTTGTATATTCTATATAATGGCTTAGTAGACATATTTAAAGCTTTAGCTAAATCTCTAGCATTAAGTGAATCCCACCCTTTTTTGTTAACCAGCACTACTGCTTTCTTTACTATTTCTTCTTTTCCTATTTTCACACTAGCAGGCATATTATCTCACCCTATCTTTCTAAGGTAACTATTGTTACTATAATTATAAAATATTATATAAAAATTGTCAAATTTATAAAAAAAGAGATAAATATTATATTATTTATCTCTAATTATTGCATTACATTTTTTCGTTAATGAGTTAATTATAGTATTCAGTTCATTATTAATCTCTTCAGTATTCATAGTTCGATCATCATACCCTATTTTAAATCTTAAAGTAATTGATTTTTTACCTTTTGGTATTTGATCACCACGATATTCTTCAACAAATTCTAATTCTTTTACCTTATCTTTAATTACTTTAGTAATATCTTCCCAAAGAACATTATCATCCACAATTAAAGATAAATCTTTTTCTACTAATGGAAATTGAGGCAATTGTGTATATTCATTTGTTCTAGAGGTATAAGGAATAAATTTATCAAAATTAATCTCAAATATTAAAGTATTAGTTCTTTTAATCTTAGCTTCTTCCATTACCCTAGTAGATAATAATCCCATAGAACCAATTATTTCATTATTTAATTCAATATTTAAATAGCCATTTATATCAGACCAAACTGGTTTTTCTTTCCTAATAAAAGATAAGTTTTCCATATGGCAATATTTAGCCATATTCTCTATAACGCCTTTTGCTTCATAGAATATTTTTTTAGCATCTTTATCAACAATACAACCAGTTATTAGTTTTTTATGAACAGGAAGTGTTTCCTCCTTAGTTGATTCATGATATTCTCCTTGTTCATACACTTGAGTCATTTCAAACATTTTAAAGTTATCATAATAGCGAAGATTTTTAGATATAGCTTCTAACATTCCTGGAACTAAAGAAACACGTAGCATAGCTAACTCAGGAGCTGGTGGAGATGTTAATTTGACACATTTACTCATATCTATTTTAGAGGCATTAATATATTTATCATCTACCCATGGATATGTGAATATCTCATTAAAGCCACATCTATATGCTAAATATTCTCTTATTCTTCTTTCTAAAACTACTTTGTTTTGTAAAACAGCATGTTCAAAGTTAACTGGTAATGGTTTTGCTTCAAAACTTTCAAAACTTAATAGTCTAGCAATATCACCCATAACATCATCTTTAATTGATACATCTCCAGTAGATCTCCATACAGGAACTACTACATGATAATTATCATTCTTAAATGTCACATCATATCCAAGTCTAGTTAAAACACTCATTATTACTTCTTTATCTAAGACTTTTCCTAATCTAGTATTTAAGAACTTAGAACTAACATCTATAGACTCTCTCTCTGTCTTAGTTGGATATACATCATTATAAGAAATAACTTTAGATTCTGGAAATAATTCTTTAAATAATTCTAAAGCCAAAGAAACTCCAGCACTAACTCTTTCAGTATCAATATTTTTTTCATATCTAATTGCAGAATCTGTTTTTTCATCAAATTTCTTATCAGTTCTTCTAATAGTTTCAGCACTAAAGTTAGCTACTTCTAGTAATACACCCTTAGTCTCAGGTAATATTGAGTCTTTTTTTCCACCCTTAATACCAGCTAAAGCCATAGGTTCTTTAACATCACATATTACTAAATCATCTTTATCTAATTCAATATAATTGTCATCTAATAATAATAATTTTTCACCTTTTTTAGCATTTCTAACTATGATACTCTCACCTTCAACATGAGTTCTATCAAATGCATGAGTTGGTTGTCCTACCGCCATCATTACATAATTAGTTATATCTACAATTGCACTAATAGGTCTAAGTCCTACATTAACTAGCATTGCTTGCATCCATAAAGGTGATGGCTTATCATAAACATTATCAATCTCTACTGCTACATATCTACGACATTTCTTTTCATCATCAATAGACACAGAATATTTTGGTAATGAACTATCTATTTTTATTTGCTTTAATTCTTTAAGAGGAACATCATATATAGCAGATAATTCTCTAGCTATACCATAGTGTCCCCATAAATCAGGTCTATTAGTTAATGATTTATTGTCAATTTCTAATATAACATCATCTAGACATAATAAATCAGCAATACCTTGACCAGGCTTACAGTCTATTCCTTTTAAGTCTACAATTTCTTTTTCATCTTTTGGAGGAAAGAATTTATCTAAGAAAACTTCAGTTGCGCCACAGATCATACCATAGGAATCTTCACCACGCATCTTAGTTTCCTTAATTTTTACTAATTCTCCTTCTCCATGCCAATATACTTCTGCACCAGGCTTACATACTACAACCATTTCATTTTCATATAGGTTAGCACCCCCACACACAATTTGAACTGGCTTTTTTTCTCCTATATCAACAATGCATATTTTTAATAAATCAGCATTAGGATGTTTTTTTATCTCAATTATTTTACCTACAACGATATCGTGAAATTTATCTTTAGTATTTTCTACAGATTCAACTTCAACTGTTCTTAAAGTTAAATCATAAGCTATATCTTTTGGAGTTAATCTATCTGGTAAATCTACATATTTTTTTATCCAATTTAATGATACTCTCATATTTAACCTCCTACTTAAATTCCTTTAAAAATCTTAAATCAGCACTATGGAATAATCTAACATCATCTACTCCATAACGCATCATTACTAATCTATCTAATCCTATATTGATATAGAAACCTGTCCATTCTTCTGGATCTAGATTAGCACTTCTTAAAACATTTGGATGTATTACTCCTCCTGGCATTACCTCTATCCAACCATTATGATTACATACCCTGCAACCCTTTCCACCACAAACCAAGCATTCCATATCTATCTCATAACCTGGTTCTGTGAAAGGGAAGAAACCTTCACGCATACGTACATTTATCTTTTTACCAAATACTTTTTCCAATATAGTTTGAATCATTACCATACCTGAAGAGAATGAAATGTTTTTATCAACAATTAAAGCCTCATATTGGAAGAAAGCCCTTTCATGTCTAGCATCCGTAGTTTCATTCCTATAAACTCTACCTGGATAAACAAATCTAGCTGGAGCACCATGCTTAAGCAAATATCTAACAGAACCACCAGTTAAATGTGGTCTTAAGCATAATCTTTCGTTACCACTTTTTTCTTCGGTTCCATCTAACCAAAAAGTATCCATTGATTGACGAGCTGGATGATCTTTAGCAAAGTTTAAATTATCAAATGCAAACTTCTCACTGCTAATGTCATCTTCACTATATACTTCAAACCCTAGTGATAAAAACGCATCGTTTAAGTCATAACACATTTGAGTAATTGGATGAAGTGCACCATTTCCGATTGGAGTTCCTGGTCTAGTTACATCAATTGGTTCATCAAGAACACTTTTTTGATCAATTAAATATCCTTCTCTTTCATTTAATTTTTCAGATAATAAACTCTTAATTTCTGTAGCTTTAATTCCTACTTCTTTTCTTTTATCAGCTTCTATTTTTCCTAAAGACTTTAAAACCTCAGATAGTTCACTTTTCTTGCCCATTAAATCTTTTCTTAAATCCTGTAATTCTTCAATACTATTTGTCTTAGATATTTTATCTAAACTAGTATCTTTAATAATGTCTAATCTTTCTATCATAATAATTTCCTTTCTAAAAAATAAAAATTTCATAAACAAAAGGACGAGAAACCCGCGGTACCACCTTTATTTATGAAATTAATCATACACTTTTATTCGTAACGTGAATATATCGTTTAACACTCCATAATTGAATTTCATTTTATAATTTACTAAAAATAATTTCACCATATATATTTTCTCTCTACACTAGTTTAATAAAACTACTTACATTATATCATTGTGTTATTAATAATTTTCTTTTTTTCTTTCAAAATAACTTTGAGGATGTTTACAAACAGGACATACTTCTGGAGCTTTCTTACCAATTACTACATGGCCACAGTTTCGACATACCCAAATACGATCATCATCACTAGAGAATACTAATCCTTCTTCAATATTCTTTATTAATTTTCTATATCTTTCTTCATGTTCTTTTTCTATTTTACCAACACTTGCAAATAGATTTGCTATTCTATCAAAACCCTCTTCTTTAGCAACTTTAGCAAATTCTTCATACATATCTGTCCATTCATAGTTTTCACCATCTGCTGCATCATTTAAATTTGTTAAAGTATCAGGAACTTCTCCACCATGCAATTCTTTAAACCATATCTTTGCATGTTCTTTTTCATTTAAAGCTGTTTCTTCAAATATTTCTGCTATTTGTTCATAACCATCTTTTTTAGCTTTAGATGCATAATATGTATATTTATTTCTTGCTTGACTTTCTCCAGCAAAAGCTTTCATTAAATTAGCTTCAGTTCTACTTCCTTTTAAATCCATGATAAACTCCTTCTTCAACAAAAATTATAAATCATTAATAAAAAAAAGTAAAGACTATTAATCTTTACTATTCATATATACTTTCTTTACTTCTTCTTTTTGTCCACTAGATATTCTTATAATCTTTAATATATCTTTAATAATTATATATATAGCAGGTACCACTATAATAAGTAACCAACCTAAACGACTAGATAAGAATAATTGTAACTTACCTAAAGATGGAATAACTGCTTTAGTAATACCAATAACGTTTCCTTCTTTAACACATGATTGATCTGAATTAGTATTATTATCTCCTCTTGTTATTAAACACTTAGTACCATCATCTAATGTTTTAGTACCAACTACTCTATGAGTAACAGTCATACCACTATTAACTTCCCATGTAGATATAAATGTTATAACATCATTTATCTTAACATCATCTATAGTGTTAATCTTAGTATTAATAATTACATCATATACACTTATAGTAGGTTCCATACTAGGACTAACTATTGTATATATTGAAAACTTAGGTTCAAACTTTTCACCTTTAACAGCATATAATCTAACAGATATATAGTAATATATTAGTAATATACCAATTAAAGTTAAAATAACAAAAAAAGTCCAACTAAAAACTGTCTTCACATACTCAAATAAACCTTTTAAATTGTCTTTTGTTTCATCTGTTTTAGTATTCATACAACTCTTTCCTATTCTATTTTCATTATAATATTAAAATTACTTATTAACAACTATTATTACTACTTTCTATACATAACTAGTCAATTTCATTAACATCTATTTTAAATAATGAACTAAATTTACCATGAGTATTATTAGAATATCTATTTTGATAATATAATTCCATTCTCCAATAAATAGTTTTTTTACTATGAGCTTCTACCTCTAATTCATGATTAGTTAATACTTTTATATTATCTTTAATACCACCTACATCATAAAAATAACCCATTAATACATTTAACACACTATCTGATGTACTTATTGAATTTTTAGTATATGTCCACTTATTCTTATCATCTGAATAAGAAAATCTTACTAATACATCACCATTTATATCAGAATACAAATTCTTTTTAAATCCATTCTCTTTTATATCTAATCTTATATCATATTTAAATATCTTATCAGTATCACTTTTATTTTCTATTTCTAAGTAATCTATTTTATCTATTACTCTTTCATCATCATTCATTATTTGTTCAAGATCAATATCTTCTTCTATAGTATTATTTACTATAGTAATTTTATATTTATCTTTATCTATTGTTAATACTTCACTACCTTTATTATTTCTAGAATTAATAAAGTCTCTAATAGATAAACACATAGTGCCTAAAGTTATTCCAAATAATATTAAGAATATGCAAAAAAAAGCCTTTTCTGGTCCAGTATGCAAATAGGCTACGTTTCTTATTCGTAAGTCTTCTTTATCATCATATTTCTTTTTATTAACACTACTAGCTTTATTATTCATATAAGTAGTCTCCCTTTTTATTATCAAATAAAGTATATCATAACTATAAAATTATTACAAATAAAAACAGAATAAATTATTTATTCTGTTCTAAGTGCTATTACAGGATCTTTAGTACTAGCTTTTTTAGCTGGTATTAATCCTCCTATTAAAGTAAGTATTATACTTAATATTATTAATATAATAGCAGATTTTATTTCTAAATAAGCACTTAATGGTATATTACCTGTATAATGATGAATAATCATATTTATAATAGGTATCAACATATATGTAATAATAATACCTAATACTCCAGATAATAACCCTATTATAAATGTTTCTGCATTAAATATAGAAGATATATTTCTTTTAGATGCTCCTATAGACCTTAATATACCTATTTCTTTAGTTCTTTCATATACAGATATATATGTTATTACTCCTATCATTATAGATGATACTACTAAAGATATTGATACAAATGCTATTAATACATAACTAACAGCATTAACAATAGTTTTTACTGATGACATAAGTATTCCTGTAGTATCAGAATACTTTATTTCTTTATCTTCACTTACTATATCATTATAATTATCTATAAACTTTAAGAAGTTTTCTTTACTATCAAAAGAATTAAAGTAAAATGATATCATAGTAGGATTATCTAAATCTTGATACCCTAATAACTTTAAATTAGTATCAGCACTAGCTTCTTTACCACTCATCATAGCACTTACTACTCTTTTTAATTCATCCTCACTTAAATTTAATTTAAATGCACTAGCTAAAGCATTTTGATCTATATTATATGCTTTAGCCATCTTACTAGTAATATTACCAGTTAATTCTCCTACTTTAGTAAGTATTTCTTTTTTCATTTTAGCTTCAGTCATAGTACTAGCAAACTTGTCACTAACCATTATAACTGGAGTACTACTTAAATATCCTTCTAAAGCACTATTATAAGCATTTTTAGGCATATTATTATTCAAAGAATATATTTGTACTATTCCACTTAATAGGCCTTTAAAAGTCTCTTTAAACATGTTAGAAGGAATACCATAATTAGCTTCTAATTTATTAATTAACTCTATATTATTATCTAAATAAGTATCTATATCATTATTAGGTAAATAATCATATAAATTAGTTGCTAATGTATTAAATGTATTATCAAAATCATCTTTAGCACTACTAACATCTACTGTAATAGAATCTGCTATTTCATTTAAATAATTATTAGTAGTATTCTTAATATCATTTTCATCTATATTAACATTAAAAGCATTCTTCATCTTATCTTTATCTACAGATATAATATCATTTAAATTTAAACCTAACTTATTACTAGAAGAATTAAATCTTTTACCAGAAAACACATCTACATTCTCATATTCTAATTGTTTCTTAACTAAATCTGTTTTACTAGATTCCTCAATTATATATTTAATTAATTTAGATGTATATGCTACTCCAGGATTTAACGCCATAGAGTTAACTCCCTCTTTAGGACATACTATTCCTACTATCTTTATCTTTAATGCATTATCATATAATTTATTCATATAGTTACTATCTTCACTCATATCTTCATAAACATCATATTTACTATTATATTTATATGTATTAGTAGGAAGTATTAATCTTAAATCAATATTCATTAAATCATCATAACTAATAGTTAATGGTTCATTTTTAACATTTACTTCTTTACCACTCATAATCTTATTTACCATATCATTAAGTTCATCAATATCTCTAAGACCTAAAGAATATACTAATAAATCAGATATACTATTAGGTTCAGATAACACTATTACCATTTCATCATATTCTTCTGGCCAACTACCCTTTAATAGTTCATATTGACTATTTAATGTTTCTTTATTATCTAATATTTCATTATATACTGATGCAAAAGAAGAATATGAAGACATCATACTAGATGATCCATACATACTAGTAAATAAACTACTAGGATTTAATTTAGATAACTTTTTATTATTATTTGTGTATATTAATGGATCAATACTATAAGTATATTTTACTGCTGATAAATCATCACTAACTTTATCATAATTATTCTCTAAATAATGTTTAAAACTTTCTATATCATTAGCTTTTATACTAGATAACATATTTGTAATATATTGCTCTTCTTTTACTTCTTCACGTCCATTTTTTTCATGGTATCCCCTCATAGATAAAAGAGTTCCCATAATATCAGTTGATTCATTCATTATAGTTAAAGGATAACTAGTTAACGTTTCTTCACCAATATTATCTACATATTTTTGAAACCCATTAGATAAAGCAAGTATTAAAGCTATTCCAATTATACCAATAGAACCAGCAAGAGATACTAAAATAGTTCTTCCTTTTTTCGTCATTAAATTATTAAATGATAAAGATAGTGCTGTCATAAATGACATACTAGTTTTATTATCTTTTTTATTATTATTTTCTTTTAACTTTCCATCATAAGGATTAGAATCACTAATTACTTCTCCATCTTTTAATTTAACAATTCTACTTGCGTACTTTTTAGCTAAATCAGGATTATGAGTTACCATTATAACTAGTTTATCTTTAGCTACTTCTTTTAATAAATCCATTACTTGAACACTAGTTTCTGAATCAAGTGCTCCAGTTGGTTCATCTGCTAGTAATATATCCGGATTATTAACTAAACTTCTAGCAATTGCAACTCTTTGCATCTGTCCACCAGATAATTGATTAGGCTTCTTATATATATGTGCTTTTAAGCCAACTTTTTCTAATGCTTCTTTAGCTCTTTCTATTCTTTCTTTTTTAGATACACCAGATAAAGTAAGAGCAAGCTCAACATTTTTTAATACGCTTTGATGTGGTATTAAATTATAACTTTGAAATACAAAACCTACTCTATGATTACGATAAGTATCCCAATCTCTATCTTTATACTCTTTAGTAGATACTCCATTTATTACTAAATCACCAGAAGTATATTTATCAAGTCCACCAATTATATTTAGAAGTGTTGTTTTACCAGAACCAGAAGGACCAAGGACTGCAACAAATTCATTCTCACGAAAATTAACACTTATTCCTTTAAGTGCTTTTTGTTCAAAATTAGCTAGTTTATATATTTTTTTAATATTCTTTATTTCTAGCATACAATCCTCCCTATAAATATACTGCAAAGTTATTATATTATGATTTATAAAATACTTCAACAAAAAGAAAAAGTAGCTTTCACTACTTTATGGAGTCATTTCACTACCTTTAACTATCCATGGATCTGAAGTTGATCCAGTACCACTTGAGAACTCAGCGCCTGAGTTAAGCGAAACTGCAGGCCGGACGCCGACAAAGTAGCTCACGTAATCGTTGCCCAAGTCACCCGTTGCGCCCACTTCACGCTCGTAAGCGCCGTAGTTGGCGACGAAATGGCGAGGCGAAGATAGCCAATAATAAAAAGAAGCTGACCTTACAGTATTGTTTCCTAATATGTTCATTTCTGGATTACTCATTAGCCCAATCGGATAGTTTAATTGTGCTGAACTATTTGATACACTAAATGCATCTAATGTCCTTTCACATCCTAAATTGCTGGTTGTGTTTAATTCTGTGAAATTAAGAGTGTAATTTGTGTCTGTTGTTGTTCCTCCATCTGGATTCCATCCCCCATATGATGTTATTCTTCTATCATTACAGAATATTGTACTTGTATCTATTAAATCTTCATAACTTGTATTTAGTAGGTTACTCTCATACCATGAGTCTACTACACCTTTTATAGTTGAATTTATTGTATTTAAATTACTTGCATTTAACATTTCATATAGCACATTATTTGTATCTGTTAAATCTGTACTTACATATTTTCCTCCACTTATTGGTATACTAAAAACACTATAATTTATATAATAATATATACTACATGTTCCACTTAAGTTGTAGCATGTATAATGACTTTTTGATAATGTTTTATAACCACAAGTGCTTATTTTTGTACTATCATTTGCAAAGCAATTTGAAGTACTTGTGCTTGACCAATTGGTTATGTATTGTAATGTTTGTGGCTCTTCATCTTTGGCAGTAAGAGTATAGTTACCACTATCTGCTTCTATTCCATATCCATATTTATATATTCTTGTTCCTGTAAAATTTGTGCTTGTTGTCGCTGTAATGTATCTTAATGCTCCTACATCCTGTGTTCCATTATCACTACATGTATATGTTCCAGAACTATTTGTATAATATCCTGGCATACATACATATTTATTTACATAACTAGCATAATCTGTACTCCAACTTGAACCCAATACCTCATTGACTGTTCCTGCTAGATTAAATGTTCCATCTCCATTATCACTTATTCCATCTCCAATTACATATGTACTTGAGCTTGTGATACTTTCACTTCCTAATATTGTCTTAGAAATGACTTCATATCTTTGATTATACATATATCCAACATCGCCTACTGAATTATAACTACTATTAAATGGCGCTGCTGCAACTGCATCTCTATATGTTGATTCATATACATACGCAGTATAACCACTACTTTGGCTATCTACTTTATAAAGTTTTGTACATGTTCCGGTTGAACTTGTTTTTCTACAGGTATATGGGTAGTTTGCTGCTATTTGCGGTATTGATGTTCCACCATTGTTGCTATCTACCGTTACTTGTGTAGCTCCAGTAAGCGCATATCGTGTAGTTGAACCATTTAAACTTGTAGTATATCCAGTTCCATAGTAATAACTACCATTTAAACTAATTGTTGTTTTATATAAGTTTTGCATTTTTCCAGGCCTTGTTGTTCCACAATCATATGTTGTTTCTCCATTTGCACCTGTTCCTAATGTTGGCTCTCCATTATATTGTATCTTTATTCCACCAGTTTCTGTCGTTCTTCTTATTTGCCAACAATGATTTGCAAATACTAAGTTATTATTTGTATTTGATGTAAATGCACACACTTTTGTTGCATCTACTCCTTCTCCTATTTGTGATACATCATCTGTTACTTTTCCTGTGTATGGAACTATTGTACTTTCGCTTTCACAAAGTCCAGCTAGAGTATCTACAGCACTTGTAAATCCAACTTCTACATTATCATCTGCATTTAATACTAAGCTTAATGCAGTTTTATATTGTTTGTTTTGTGTTGTATTATCATTTAAACCTGTATGTGTTGTATCTCCTTCATAGTAATCTATCCAAAGATATAATCTATAAGTATTTGTCTCTCCTGCTCCTATATCTGTACTATCTAAAACATAGTTTGTTATTGTTGTATATGAGCTTGTTATTCCTCTTGTTTGTAAGTCTTGTGTTATAAAATCAAGTGCATTTCCTGGCTCTAATTGATTTAAACTACTTACATAATCAGTATTTTTGAATATCTTTTCCGTATCTCCATACATTGTCCTTTTTAAATGCATTCTTATTTGATTATCATTTATAAATCCAGTAGTGTTTCTTAAAGTTGATAATGCTAATGTATAGTTTAATCTTTCATCTGTATTTTCACAATTATTCTCTACTGTTATTGTTACTGGTGTCATATTAGCTAGTGCCCACTCATCTGATACTGGATATTGACCAGATAAATTTAATGAGTTTTGTTCTTCATATGTTATATCTAAACAATTAACATGTCCTGATATTGTTGATAATGTATTATCATGAGTTGTATTTACACTAAAATAAGAATAGCTTACTGTTAAGTTAATTGCTATTAATATAAGTATTACTACTAATGCTATTTCTTTTGCTTTACTTAGTTTTATGTTCATAACATACTCTCCCTTTGTTTACTCTATCCCTATAAATGATAATATCATATATTTGTCAATTAGTAAATATAGCTATTTGACTTTTATTATACGATTTAATAGAATAAAAATGAGGAAGAAGTATATGAATATAAGTATTAACAATTATAATGATCTAAATAGTTTTTATAAGAAATTAAGATTATATAAAATTATATATAGAAATAAAGTATTAAAATTAAATATTGGTAAAGATATAAAAGAAAATGATAAAGAAGAATTATTAATGTGTGAACATGCTTTTAATATAAAAGATAAAAATAAAAGATTAGAATATGTATATGATACTATTTGTGATTATCATGATAAATTATATATAAATACTAATATATGTGAATTTGATAAAGATGGAAGATGTTTATGTCAAAGAGAATATCATCATCCCGCTAAAACCAATGGTTGTTGTGGATTATGTACTTACTTAGGTAAGAATGGTTGCACTATAAAATCTATAGCGTGTAAGAGTCATTTTTGCAGATATATTATAAAGAAAAAGAATATTAAAAGTCATAGAGAAGTTAAACTATATAAATACTTTTTAACTGCTCCTCAAAAGAATGTGGCAAGTTATAATTATTGGAATACAAAAGAAGAGAATTTAAGAATAATGAAAAAGAATAGTTTTATATATTTATTTTTTATGAAAGATAAGAAAATGAAAAGATGGTAAGTTGACTTTTACCATCATATAAGCTAAAATAATTATTAGCAATTTGATTTGCATATAATTATTTGTGGAGCCGTAGCCAAGTGGTAAGGCCCCGGTCTGCAACACCGTCATCGCCGGTTCAAATCCGGCCGGCTCCTCCAAATAAAAATAATCAAGCTAGAATTAGTTTGATTTTTTATTTGACAAATAATTATTAAATATTTAGAATATTAACTCATAAATGACATGCAGTATCGTCTTTTATTAGAAAGGAGATGCTGCATGTTTTATTATGAATAAATATAATATTAAAACTACACTTGTTGTAAAAGATCAAAGAATAAGCGTTTTAAGAATTGATAATAAAGAATATATTTCACTCACTGATTTAGCAAGATATGCAAACCCAGAAGAGCCAAAAATACCAATTTATGCTTGGATGAGGAATAGAAATGTTTTAGCATATCTAGGACTATGGGAACAACTTAATAACGAAAACTTCAAAGGTCACGAATTCGAGACCTTTGAGAGTAAAGCTGGCAAAAATAGTTTTTATATGTCTCCACAAAAATGGATTAAAGAAACCAATGCTGTTGGTATTATTTCTAAATCCGGGAATAATGGTGGGACTTATGCTAGAAGTGATATTGCTCTAGAATTTGCTAGCTGGCTATCTCCAGAGTTTAAGTTATATGTAATTCAGGAATTTGAAAGACTAAAGAAAAACGAATATTATCAAAACAAACTTGATTGGCATGCTAATAGAGTTCTTGCTAAAGTTAATTATTTAATTCATACTGATGCTATTAAAAATGTAATAGTGCCTACTTTAACTGAAAAACAAAAAACATTTGTGTATGCTGAAGAAGCCGATGTATTAAATGTTGCTTTATTTGGAGTTACTGCTAAGGAATGGAAAGATGCTAATCCTGACTTAGCAGAAAAAGGTAATATAAGAGATTATACTGACTTACTACATTTAGTTATTTTAAATAATCTTGAAAATATTAATGCCGAGTTAATTGAAATGAAAATGTCACAAAAAGAAAGACTTATTAAATTAAATAGTATTGCAAAAAAGCAAATGGAACTTTTAAAAAATAATGCTTCATTTAGAGATTTAGAACTTATTGAAAGTAATAATAATCTTATTGACAATTAATTACTATTTATTTAGAATATTAACTCATAAATGACATGCAGTATCGTCTTTTATTAGAAAGGAGATGCTGCATGTTTTAATTATTAATAAAAAATATTAAGTTAGTTAGGGAAATAATAAAAAAGAAAGGAATATTCAATCAATTTTATTATAACCTATGATTGATAATTAATTAATAATGAAAAAAATATTAAAAATAATATTAATTGCTATTAGTTTTATTATTATAAATACTAATACAGTTAAAGCTGATACTTTAACAAAAAGTGAACATGATGATATATGGATATTTAGAAAAGGTGGAGGAATACCTTCATTTTCTGGTAAATTTACTGATTATGAAATAAATGGACTTACTACTTATTGTATTGAGCCTGGTACTCATATTACTACCACTAGTTATACTAATTCTGGTGGTATTGAAGCATCACCTTTTAGCGATGAAATAAATACCAAATTAGAGTTAATTGGTTATTATGGATATGATTATCCAACTCATCATACAACAAGATACAGAATGGCTACCCAAGCTTTAATATGGGAAACTGTTTCTCCTCAAAAAGTAGAATTCTGGACGGAAAAATCTGGTGGTGGAACTTATATAAGTGTTGATGCTGAAAAAGAAGAAATATTAAGAATGGTTAATGAACATAACATAGTTCCTTCTTTTACTGGAGAAGTAAGACAAGTTACTCTATATGATTATACTACTTTTACCGATACTAATAATGTATTAGATAACTTTAAAGTAGCTAATATATCTGGTTTAGATTATACATTTAATGGAAATAATCTTACTATTGCTCCCCTAAAAGAAGGAGATACAATAGTAACTTTAATTAAGAAAAAGTATTCTAATAAACATACTATTATTTATACTGGTAATGATAACGAATCACAATTAATGGCGTATTTTAGCTTAAGTAGCGATGTACTAGCAAACTTTGTGTTAAAAACTATTGGAGGGTATGTAACCATTACTAAAAATGATATAGATAATAATTCAACTACTCCAAAAGGAGATGCTAAGCTTTATGAAGCTATCTATGGGATATATTATAAAGACAATAATAATTTAGTTGAAGAAATAACCATAAATGAAGATGGTGTTGGTATAAGCAATAATTTAAGATTTGCTGATTATTACATAAAAGAAATATCACCAGGATTAGGTTATACATTAGATCCTACTAAGTATTATTTTAAAGTTACTAAAGATAATATGTATCCTAATATAAATGTATATGAGAAAGTAATTGAGCATAATTTAGAAGTATATAAAGTATTAAATAATGATGTAACAGGAGTATTAACTCCAGAAGAAGATGTAACATTTAATATATATCTTAAAAGTAATATGGAGCTTATTAGTACGAAAGTAACTGATGAAGATGGTTACTTTTATGAAACACTTCCCTATGGAACATACATAATAAGACAAATGAATTCTAAAGTGGGATATGAAATAGCTAAAGATATAGAAATAAAAATAGATAAGGAAGATGTTAAAAAAGTAATAAGTGATACTGTACTAAAAGCTAAAGTAAAAGTAATAAAGAAAGATTATGAAACCGGAAGTGTTATTAAGGAAGAAGTGTTATTTAAAATAAAGAATTTAAAAACTAATAAGTATATATGTCAAAATATAACTTATCCAAATCAAGAAAAAATATGTGAATTTAAAACTATGGATGGCTATTTTGTAACCCCAGAATATTTAGATATGGGAACTTATGAATTAGAAGAAGTAGAAAATCAAATAATAAAGGGATATATTTGGAATAAAGAAAAAGTTAAATTTACTATTAGTCCAGAATCTAATTTTACTATAGATAATGAGTATGGTACTATCTTAGAAGTTGAATTTAAGAATACTAGTGTTAAAGGAATACTGGAAATATATAAAACTGATGAAGAAGGTAGTAAACTAGATGGAGTGGAATATAACTTATATGCAAATAATACTATATACAATAATAATTATGAAGTTAAATATCATGAAGGTGAATTAATTAAGAAAATAGTGATAAAAGATGGTTATTATAAATTAGATAATTTAAGTATAGGAAAGTATTATTTAGAAGAAGTTAAAACAAATGATAGTTATGTATTAAATAGTGATAAAATATACTTTGAAATAATTAATAAAGATCAATATAATGAATATGTTAATATTAAATTAGAGTTAGTTAATTATAAAAAAAGGGGTAAATTTATATTAAATAAAATAGATGGTATTACTAACTTACCAATAGAGGGTGTATTAATAGGTATATATACTATAGATGATGTATTAATAGATAAAGTATATACTAATAGTTTAGGAATAATAGAAATAGATAATCTATTAGTAGGAAAGTATAAATATAAAGAAGAAGAATCTAAAGAAGGATATGTTCTTGATAATAACTATTATTATTTTGAAATAAAAGAAAATAATGAAATAGTAACAGATACTTTATATAACACTATTATTAGTGTACCTAATACATACTCAAATAATAATAATTATTTATATTCTATGTTAATTATTATCTTAAGTAGTGTGTATTTGATATATGAATCTTTTAAAAAAATATAAACATATTATTATTATCAATATATTACTAATAACATGTGTGTATTTAATAATATATGATTATAATTATATATATTATTCAATTACAGAAAGTAATTATATAGATAATGATATTAATAATAATGATTATATTGGTATAATTAGTATTCCTAAAATTAATTTAAAAAAAGGATTAGTAGATATTAATTCTAAAAATAATAATGTTAAATATAATATTGAAATATTAAATAACTCTACTATGCCAGATAAAGATATTAGTAATCTTTTTTTAGCAAGTCATTCTGGCAATGGTAAGAATGCTTATTTTAATAAGTTATATGAACTAGATATAAATGATTATATATATTTTTATTATAATGATATAAAGTATACTTATATAGTTAGTGATATATATAAAGTAGATAAGATTGGTAAGATTAATATAGGAAGAAATAACAATAATAAAATGATAACTTTAATTACTTGTGATCAAGTAGATAAAACTAAACAAATAGTACTAATAGCAAAAATATTATAGGTAACTAATATGTCCTGTTGTGATATAATTAATTTGTGATATAGATGGATAATAATCTTATAAAGGATATTAAAATGTATGAAAAAAGATATTTATTAATGAGTAATCTTTATAATATTACTAAATTAAAATACTTTAATAATAAAATGATATTTTATAATAATATATTAATTATTTATTATAAAATATTATTAAAAAAATAATTGATTAATAATCAATTATTTTAATTTTATTAAATATTCTTTATTTCTAACATTAATAGTTAAATATATATTACTACTATCTTTAATTTCTTTAGTTGTTTGTAATACTAATTTATCTTTTAATTTCTCTGGTGTAACATCACTTACATTAGCAATCTTTTCTTCTTTATTATAAGTGTATTTAACTTTTAAGAAATGATTAGCAAAACTGTTAACACTCTTATATGATTCATAATATGGAACAGTATCATCTAGTTTAAAAGCATAATTAATAACCATTAATGTTTTATCATTCTTAGTATAGTCAATATTTACTATATCTTTATATTTACTACAAGTTTTTAATATACATTGTTCATATTCATACATATAACTATCAGTAATTCTATAATTTATTATTTTAAATGTTGTATTACCTAAATTAGTGTTATTTAATACTAATTCATCTCCCATATTAAATGTATTACCAATAGAAACTTTATCTACTAATATAGGAGTAATCTCTACATAATTAAATCTTGCTACTACTTTATTTTTACTATATACAGATCCATTATCTACTCTTAATGTATAATTCTTCTTTACTTCATCACTCATTATCTTATAGACAAGAAGTATTACTCTTTTTCCATTTGCTTTTATTATTCCTTTAGAATTATCACTAGCATAATCAATAAAGTGTTTATTCTTATCAGTTATTGGATATATATATTCATCATTTACTTTTAAAAGGAAATTATTATAATCTATCTTTAAATTATCAATATCATTATTAATTACAGATAACTTAAGCACTACATAATAACTATCTTTAGTAATAATGTCTCCTTTATAATCAATATTAGTAATAATACTATCATTTATATTATAAGTTGCTTTTCCTACAGTAAATGAATCATTTTGACTATACTCTTTATCTACTATTTCAGGCAAAGACTTTATACCAAAATATATACCTAATATTACTAATACTACTGCTATTATAGATACTATTAGTTTATTTTCTTTTACATAATATATAAATTCTCTTCCAAATCTTCTGACTGTTCTTTTAGCTTTTATTCCATCATTTTTAAAAGTAAATTCAAATTCTTCATTATCTTCACTAGATATTTCTTTTATATCTTTATCAAATTCAAATTTCTTTAAATTATAACCAAATGTTCTAAATATAAATATAATTATTATTATTATTTGAGGTAGTATTAGAATCATAGAAACATCTCTAAATACACGAGATGTTTCTGCTGTAATAGCAGCCATTTCTAATGATACCATAGTGTTTTTAACTATATTTAAATAAACCATTAATATAATATAATATATAACTATAAATAAATATTCTTTAATAGGTTTTTTCTTATATATAAATAATAATATAATACCTGATAATCCAATTAATATTAGTATAATTAATAAGAACATAAAGGAAGATATATAGGTATTAGAAAATCCTTTATAAAATATTCCTGTATATCCATTAGCAATATAATCATTAAAGAATACTATTATATTATAAAATCTATAAGCTATATAGCATGATATTATAGCTAAAATAGCATTTATTACTTTAAAATATTTAATTAAAAAAGCATATGGTTTTCTAAATATCATACTATTATCTCCTATTATAATAATAACAAGAAAGATAAAAAAAGTAAATTAGTCCAGTTAATTATCTTTTTTATTTACTAATAATTGACCAGGCATTAAATATATAGTTTTATTATTATTTAAAAAGTTATCTAAATTAGTATTCATTATATCTAATATAATAGAGATAGTATCTCCTTCCTTAGTTATATAATAAGAATAATTATTTTTAGGTAAAAGTATTTCTTCATTAGTATATATATAATCATCCATAGTTAAACCATTTAAATACGCAAGTAACTCAGGATTAATGTTATATTTTTTAGCTATTTTATATAAAGAATCTCCACTTTCTACTACATAATAATTATAATAATCATTGTTATCTACTGGTACTATGATATCCATTCCTTCTTTTATACTATCTAAATAATATATATTATTTAAATCTTGTATTTTTTTAACAGTAGTATTATATTTACTAGCTATATCTTCTAAATTTTCATTATTATTAACTCTATACTTTATAAACATATACACACCTCTATAATAAGGTATGAAAAAAACACAAATGTGTTATTTAAATATAAATATCATATTTGTGTTATTAAAATTCCATTCAAAGTTATTTAGTAATAATACTTCTCCATAAGTATTATTATACATATATAAACTATCATTACTTAAATAATATACTTCATTATCATATTCTTTAATAATTTTTGAAACATCTAAATTAGATATTTTAACTAGTTTATTATCTATTTTTAAGTATATTTTATTATTAATAATATTGTAATAATTAATATCATTCTTTTCAAAGATTAAATCCTCTACAAAAGAAGAATCTACTTTCTTTAATTTCCCTTCTTTATAAGTAACATAATTAACTATTTCAACTTTATTCTTAACTAGATCTATACTATATTCTATCTTTTCTTTATTATCAAATAAATATATTTTATTCTTATAATCTCCTAAAAAGGTAGAATCAAATGATATACTATCTTCTAGTCCAATTTCTTTAACTTTTTTATTATTTGTATTAATTAAATATAGCTTATTATAATGATGCTCATCACTATAATCAGGTACTATTAAATAATTATCTTTTTCATAAAACAAATCTAAATTATAAACATCTTTATCAAATATTTTAATATTATAATTATCTTTATCATTTAAATAATAAAACCCTTTATAATTATATAAAAGATATTTATTACCATTTAGATAGTTAATTTTTATTTTTTCATAATCTTTATTTAATTCAGTAATATTCTTATATTCATAATCTAATATATTATTACTTAAGTTATATGTATATATTTCATTATCTTTATAACATAGTGGATAAAAATCAATAATACTACTATAAGGTAATATACATACTTCATCATCTTCTTTATAAGTAATATCTTCTATTAATTTTCTTTTTTTAGAATACTTACTCTTAATTAAATATGGATATTTATTATTATTATATGAAATAATAAATTTATAATATTCATTTTCATAACTTTCAGTTATTTCAAACTTATCAACATTATAGTTTTTTGTATAACTATATTCTTTATTACTAAAATAAATATATATTAAAAATATTGATAGTAAAACAATAATAAAAGTAACTAGTTTAGTCTCTCTTAGTTTCATTTTTATACATCTTTTTAGCTTCCATCATGAAGTTAGATATAACAGTTTCTATTTCATCTAAACTATTTTTAGGTAGATTAGATAAAATAACTAACTCTTTAACTGTATCTATTGTTATCTTACCCCAGATAAGACCTCTATATATTTCCATATCATTATACATATCAGGAGTTACAGTATAGTAAAAACTACCCCATATAAGTCTTTTGCGCCCTAAAAGAAGTCTTTTGTTAGTTAATACCACAGCAAAGGTATTAAATACATCCTTAAATGATTCATTCTTTTGCGCAGGAAAAGCATACAATACTTTTTCATCTTTATTAATATATCCTTCTAATACTTCTGCATGCTTTTTAACTCTAAAGGAAACTCCTCCTTTATATCTTTTTTTGAAATCTAATACACGATTACAAATTACACCCATAAAATCACCTACTTTAAATTAAACACAAGTATATCCACCATCAATTGGAATAATAGCTCCAGTTACATAACTAGCTTCATCACTTGCAAGGAAGATAATGCCAGGATTTAATTCTCCTTCTTTTCCATATCTTTGCATTGGAACATGATTTTTAGCAAATTCTTGGAATCTTTCTGTATCTAATACTTCTTTAGTTAGCTCAGTATAGAAGTATCCTGGACATATACAGTTTACTGTAATGTTATATTTAGCAAGCTCTGCTGCTGCAGCTCTTGTAAAATTAACTACACCACCTTTAGATGAATGATACGCAATTGTGGGTATCTCTGAATTACCTACAAGCCCATACATAGATGCAATGTTAATTACACGACCATAGTTATTATTTTTCATAATATTACCAAATGCTCTTGTTACTTTAAATACTGAAGTTAAATCAGTTGCTATAGTAAAATCCCATTCTTCATCTGTCATTTCAAGAACACCAGCATCTTTCGATGATCCTGCACAATTAACTAAAATATCTACTTTTCCAAAAGTATCTTCTGCTAATTTAGCAGCATTATCTATATCTGCTGTACTAGTAACATCACATTTTACTGGTAACACTTTTATACCTTTTTTCTCTAGATTATTCTTTAATTCTTCTAGTCTTTCAATTCTTCTAGCAAGTAATACTAGATTAGCTCCAGCATCAGCAAATGCCTCAGTCATTTGTTTTCCTAATCCACTAGATGCCCCAGTAATAACTGCTACTCTTCCTTTTAAACTAAACATGATAATCACTCTCCATATATATTTTAACATATATAAATAAAAATGAGCAATAAAATGCTCATTATGATATTTCGCTTAAATACTTAATAGCCTCTGTTGCTGCAATAGCACCATCTGATGTTGCTGTTACAAGTTGTCTTAAGTCTTTATGGCGATTATCTCCCGCAACAAATATGCCTTCAATATTTGTATGACAATCCTCACTAGATAATATATAACCATTTTCATCTAAATCTAATGAAATAGATGGAAAATTATTATTAGGAACTCTACCTATTGCAATAAATAAACCAGAAACATTGATTTCTTTTTCATTATTTAACTCAATGCTTTCTATAACATTATTACCCATTATTTTAGTAATCACACTATTACATAGTATTTCAATATTATCTCTATTCTTTAGCTTTTCTAAAGTAGATTCATCCCCTCTAAAAGAATCTCTTCTGTGAATAAGATATACTTTATTACATAAATTAGATAAATATAATGCATCTTCTAAAGCAGTATTACCACCACCCACTACAGCAACATCTTTTCCTCTAAAGAGTGTTCCATCACAAGTAGCACAATAAGAAACTCCTTTTCCAATAAACTTATCTTCATTATCTAAATCTAATTTTCTATTAAGTGATCCAGTAGCTATAATAACACTTTTACATTTATAAGTATTATTACTTGTTATTACTTCCTTATACTCATTACTATTCTTAATATCAATTACTTTTTGAGTAACAAATTCTATTCCTAAAGCTTTAGCTTGTTCATATAATTTATTTGCAAAATCTACTCCACTAATACTTTTTTCTCCTGGATAGTTTTCAATATTACTACTATTAACTATTTGACCACCATAATTAGCTTTTTCCATTACTAATACGCTTTTTAATGCACGTCTAGCATATATACTAGCAGTTAGTCCTGCTGGACCCGCCCCAATTATTATAATATCATACATATTTATTCACCTATAAACTTATCTAATTCATCTTTATCCATTAATCCAACATGTCTATTAACTTCCTTACCATTATTAAATAATACTAAACAAGGTATAGACATAACACCATATTCTCTAGCTAACTCTTCTTCATCATCAATATTAACAGACACTACTTTAATTCCTTTAGTAAGTACTGCTAAATCTTCAAGTATAGGCCTTTGCATCATACAAGGACCACACCATAATGCATTAAAATCAACTAGTACTGGAACATCTGAATTTAATACTACATCATTAAAAGTATCTTTTGTAACTTCTTCTAAAATCATATATATCCTTTCTATAAATTGAGCTTATATTATCATAACTATTACTTATTATCAACATTATTTAGAAAATCATATATAGCATAAGCAGAGTTTCTACCACTTCTTGCAGCCCATGCAACAGTACTTTTAACTCCTGCTACATCTCCACCTGCAAATATTTTCTTTCTATTAGTATGACCATCTCTATCTATTTTTATTTTTCCTTTATTATTAAGTTCAATATTTATCTTTTTAACAACTTTATCAGCATGTGATCCAATTGCTCTTATTACATAATCACATTCTAAAGTTAACTCTTTATCATTATTTAAATATGTAATAGAATTAACTTTCTTTTTTCCATTTATTTTTAATACTTCACTATTGTATATGAACTCTATACCTTCTTTTTTAGCTAACTTTCTTTCTTCTATATCAGCTTTCATTTCTTTTTCACTTTTTCTATATACAATATATACATTTAAAGCTTCTTTTTTCTTAATACTTCTTGCTACATCTATTGCAACATCTCCACCACCAATAATAACTGCTATTTTATTCTTAAAATTAACATCTAATTTTTTCTCTAATAATTCATTTCCTCCCAAAACACCATTTAATCTTTCACCAGGAATATGCATTTTATTACTTACATTAGCGCCAATGCCTAAAAATATCGCATCATACATTCTAATTAGACTATCTAACTTTAATTTCTTACCTAGTTCCATATTGTATTTAACTTCTATACCAGAATTCTTTATGAAATTGGTAACGTTAGTTACTATTTCTTTAGGTAGTCTAAATTCAGGAATACCGTGAACAAGTAATCCTCCTAAATAATCATACTTTTCATATATAGTAACTCCAATACCCATTTTTCTTAAAAAGTAAGCACAGGTAAGTCCAGCTGGACCAGATCCCACTACTGCAACTTTATACTTAGTCTCTTTAGGAATATTATCTAACCAATTATTTTCTAAAGACATATCCCCAATAAACTCTTCAATATTACCTATTCTAACTTTATCTTTAGTATCATACTTAATACAACTACCCTCACATTGTTTTGAGTGAGGACAAATTCTACCACAAATAGACATTAAAACTGTAGTATTTAAAAATGTATGATATGCTTTATCATATTTTTCATCATTTATATATTGAATAGCTTTAGGAATATCGTTATCTAATGGACATCCCACTAAGCATGGTTTCTTTTTACAAAATTCACAATTATGAATTGTCTTTATTTTACTTAGTTCCATATGTATACTCCTATTATAATTATAATATATATTTTATAAAAGATAAACTCTAAGAAAACTAATTAAATGCTAGCTCTACATCTATATTGTCATCTACTAAAGCAATATATAAGTAAATAAACCCACTAATAGCAATTAATAATGAAGCAAAAAAAGATAAATATACTAATCTTTTTTTCTTTAGAGAGTCATTTTCTTTCAAATTCATTAAACTATTAACTGAGCTTTTTAAAAAATAAAGATATACTATTATTAAAATAGAAAAAATAATTATAAGAGTTTTTCTATAATTACTTTTATATAGTATATCTTTAGTAATATAATAATTTTTTTCATAATAATTAGATATAAAACTAATTATAATAATTCCTATATATATTATCCATATATAATCTTCTATAGTTATTTCTCTAAGTTTATTATCTAATTCTTTATTACTCATATTAAATAATATGAGTATTATTTCTTTCTAATTAAATATAATTCTTTATCTTTATAAGTATCATGCTCTAAATCATAATTCTCTCTAGTATATCTATAAAAGTTATTTAATAACCATTTATAATCTTTTAAATATTCTTTTAATAACTCACTATCTTTTGATAAACAAAATCCTATATATTTATCAATATCTTTTCTAATAGTATTATTAAGATCTAGTGAGCTTCCATTAGCAATAATTACATCAAACATTTTTAAATAAAACTTCTTTTTATATAATAATCTTTCATCATTTTCAGTAGTTCTAGGAATAACTAGCTCACTTTCTCCTAAGAAGCCAAATGCTCCATTAATATCATATTCTTCTAACTTACTGTTCTTAACTTTTCTAGATAATAAAAATTGTTTATCTTTAGGAAGATATCTAGATAAAGACTCATCAGCACTTTGAGATAGCTCTAATGCATTATTATATCTATTTATATCAAATCCTCTATCTTCTATATATTCTAAAAATATATTTGAATTATCTTCCATTTTAACTACATCCCAATCTATTCTCTTTATTTTAATAATTTTTCAAATGCATTAGCATTTAATATTGTATTTGAAATAAACTCTCCTTTATAAAAATTAGCCCAATTATTAATAATACAAGGTGCATTTTTTGCTTTTTCTAATGAATCAATTTTAACAAAATTTAATTTAATATTCTTACTTTTAGAATATTCACTTAATTCTTTTATTTCATACTCTACATAAGGACACTCATTAGTGTAATAAATAGTAAAATCGTTATTATCTATTTTCATTTTTCTTGCTGTATCACTAAATCTTGGTGTATCTTTATCATCAAATGATAATACCATTAATTCATAATCATTAATAGAATCTACTACTTTAAATCCAAAATGCTCAAAGAA
>JAEEGL017231988.1_pt1 | contig 34753 bp, 38 predicted proteins | sample 9134231 | NCBI WGS metagenome assembly JAEEGL01 (sample SAMN16246548, study PRJNA631951) | gut metagenome | biome: gut microbiome; feature: rumen; material: fiber-attached | host: Bos | place: Iran: Karaj | collected 2018-10
TACACCCTGCAGGAATGGAATCATGACGAGAGCATGGTATACGTAAAGAACCCGAACTATCATGCAGCCGATACGGTTACCATGGATGAGCTGCACTTCATGTTAAGTGCGGATGATACAGCAATCTATGCTGCATACAACAGCGGCGATGTGGATTACATCGATACGGTTCCCAATGATGAGATCGCTTCCTTAAACGGCGTCAATCCGGAATTCGGTATCCTGCCACAGCTTGGAACCTACTATGTATGCTTTAACGTAAACGACCCGATGTTTGACGGCAAAACGGAAGAGGAAGCAGCAAACATGCGTAAAGCAATGAGCTACCTGATCGACCGTCAGTTCATCGTTGATAACATCGGCCAGACCGGCCAGCAGGCAGCAGATGCATTCATCCCTGCAGGAATGACCGACGGTAACGGCGGGGAGTTCAAAGCAGGCGTTTCCTACTATGATGCAACCAAGACCGGCGCAGACATGGTGGAAGATGCAAAGGCACTCTTAGAATCCGCAGGCTACAGCTTTACGGATAACGGAGACGGCACATATGCGATCGATCCTGCCATCAACATGACCTACCTGACGAATGACGGAACAGGCCATATCAAGATTGCAGAATCCATTCAGCAGGACTTCGCAGCACTCGGGATCAACATCGAGATCAAGACAGAAGACTGGAACGTATTCTTAGAGGATCGTAAGAACGGTAACTTCACGGTTGCACGTGAAGGCTGGGTTGCCGACTACAATGACCCGATCAACATGCTGGAGATCTTTGCTTCCGCATCCGGTAACAATGATGCACAGCTTGGTAAGGGCAAGCCTGTCTCCTCTTCCCCGAAGTGGGATGAGTACGACAAGATGATCGACGAGATCCGCTACGATACCGATCTTGCCCATCGTGTGGAAACCATGCACAAGGCAGAAGATATGCTGATGGATACGGGTGCGATCATCCCGATCTACTACTACAATGACGTTTACATGCAGAAGTCTAACGTAACCGGTATTTACGCAACGGTATTCGGAATGAAATACTTCATGCATGCAACAAAGAACTGATCGTTTACAAGTTACCATTGATCACAGATCCCCATCCGCAGAAGTTGCGGGTGGGGATTTTTCGTAGTATAATACGAACATAAGGAGAGCGCCTATGAATACTGCGATCGCTGTATGCACATGTGTCTTAATGGGATACCTGATCGGCAGCATCAATCTGTCGTATCTGATATCAAAAAGCAAGGGCTATGATATCAGGGAACATGGTTCCGGAAATGCCGGTGCGTCCAATCTGATCATCACGATGGGCAAGAAGATCGGCGCTTTTGTTGCGGTTGTTGACGTTATGAAAGCGTTTCTGGTGGTCCGTCTGGCAATGTACATCTATCCCGAGATGAAATATGCCGGCGTGATCGCAGCGACTTCCGTGATCCTGGGTCATATCTTTCCGTTTTACATGGGCTTCCGCGGCGGAAAGGGTCTGGCAACGCTCGGCGGTTCGATCCTGGCACTGGATTACAGGCTGTTTCTGATCCTGCTGTTGTTTGCCCTGTTCATTGCATTTGTGACGGACTATATCTGTTTTGCACCGATCACCTGCTCAGTCCTGTTCCCGGTCATTTACGGTGTGGCCAAGAAGGATGTGTGGTATGCCGTGATCCTGTTTATCGCAACGGTGTGCATTATCTACCGGCATATCGGAAACCTTAAGCGGATCAAGACGGGTAAGGAACTCCGGTTCAGTTTCCTTTGGAACCGGAAAGCGGAAGCGGAGCGCCTTGGGATCGAAGATGACGACGGGGTCAGTTATCCGTGGCAGTATGATGAGGAACAGCAGAAGCATAACACGCATTGAGCGGTTTATGATTTTACATGAGTTATCAAAAAGGGAGTTCAAAAGAACTCTCTTTTTTGCTACAATAGATTAGATGTCGGTTGTCGGCAAATCTATCAGAAACGGACAGTAGAAAGATGAGTAAAACAGAAGAAACCAAAACGGAAAATGTGAGCAAGAGCAAACAGCGCCGCTTAGAGCGTGAGAAACAGCGCGTGGCGGATAAGAGGGAGAAACTGATCATGCGCATCGCAGGGATCGTGATCCTTGCGGCTTTGGTCGCCGTGATCGCCTTTGCGATCGGGAGTGCAGTCTATCGGAATTCCAAATCCGTCAAGGCAAGCAACGAGTTCAGCGCACAGCTTGATAACAACGGATTTATCAAGGGTGTCGTTGCAAAGGACATCGTGACTTTGCCGGAGTATAAGAATTTTACCGCACCGCTTTCGGAGGTTGAATATTCGGACGAATCCGTGGATGCGGATATTGAGAGCATTTTGTCCTCGCATCAGGTGCTGAATACGGAAACCGATGCCAAGATTCAGGACGGGGATAAGGTATCCATTGAATATGTCGGAACGATCGACGGTGTTGCATTTGAGGGCGGAAGCACGAACGGAACGCCTGCGGATCTGACCATCGGGTCACAGAGTTATATCGATGATTTTGAGCAGCAGCTGATCGGGGCCGGTGTCGGCGATACCGTGAAAGTGGAAGTGACGTTTCCGGATGATTACGGCAATGCGGAACTTGCCGGCAAGGATGCGGTATTTACCGTGGATGTGGACGGGATCTACGAACTGCCCGAATTTACGGACGACTTTGTGAAGGAAAATCTGTCCGAATATGCTTCCACGGCGGATGAATACCGTCAGTATATTAAGAGCACGCACTACGAAGAAAATTTAAGAAACTGGGTGGAGAATTATCTGGTGGATCACAGTGAAGTTTCTTCTTATCCGAAGGCATATCTGAAGAACCTGAAATCCACGAGCAAGTATAATGACCAGCAGTCTTTCCAGATGATGAACCAGATGTACTTATCCTACTACGGTGCCAACATGTATGAGACTTTTGATGATTACACGGGGATGAGTGAAGAGGAATATGATGCGAGTCTTGATGAGACCTGCAAGACCAAGGAGAAAGAGGATCTGGTCTATCAGGCGATCCTGGAGACAGAAGGCATTACGGTTACCGAAGCGGATTACAAGGCTTATCTTACGGAGACGGAAGGCTCGGACGAGTCCTTCACTTCACAGGTTGAGACTTACGGGCTCGGCTATACCATGAAAGAAATGGTTCATCAGAAAGCCGTAGAGATCGCCATGAAGGGTGTTACCGTACAGTAAAGGGTGGAAGATGGAAACGTATATACCGTTACGAGAACTGGCGTCCCATTTGCGCCTGCATAAGGGAGACCGCGTATTCGTCACATCGGATGTGAAGCAGCTGTTGTACGATCTGATCACACACGAAGACGAGACGGATCTGAATATCCTGATCGACGGGATCATTGCGCAGATCGGGCCGGAAGGCACACTGGTGTTCCCGACATTCAACTGGGCGTTTTGCAAAGGGGAAGCATACGACCACGTAAAGACACCGTGTAAGACGGGGTCTCTCGGAAAGCTGGCTCTTATGCGGGAAGATTTCAAACGGACGAAGCATCCGATCTATTCCTTTGCCGTATGGGGAAAGGGGCAGGAGGAACTGTGCGCGATGGATAACCACAGTTCTTTCGGGATCGATTCGCCGTTTACGTATATGCTGCAAAATCATTTCCGGAACCTTTTTATCGACAAGGACCTGCAGCATTCCTTCGTGTTCGTGCACTATGTGGAAGAAACGGTCGGACCGGTTCCGTACCGTTATCTGAAGGATTTCACGGCAGATTATACGGATGCAGACGGCCATACAAGGAAAGCCACTTATTCCATGAACGTCCGCGATCTTGACCGGGACGTGGAAAACGTGATCTATGCGTACGAGCCGGAATTTGAAGAAAAGGGCGTCATGCAGCGGTTTTTCGTCAATGATCTGGAGTATAAGATCATCGAACTTGCGGGTGCGTTCCCGATCATTGCGGAGGATATCCGGCATAACCGTTCCAGAAAACTGTGTACCTATGTCGGGCAGGAAGATCATACCCGCTTTTTAAAAGAAGGACAGGAGATGTTTGCGTTCTGCAAGGAGATATTTCCGATCTGCAGAAGCATTACCGGAGACGGTGTCAGAAGGACGTTTGCCCTGATCAGAAAACAGATTCCCGAAATGCAGCTGTTTGAGGTGCCAAGCGGCACGCAGGTATGCGACTGGACGATCCCGAAGGAATGGAATATTTCGGAGGCCTATCTGGAGGGACCTGACGGGAAACGGATCGTGGATATGGCAGAAAACAACCTGCATGTCCTCGGCTATTCCGTGCCGGTCGATCTGGAACTGTCTTTGGAGGAATTACAGGAGCATCTCTATTCGCTGAAGGACCAGCCGGACCTGATCCCTTATGTGACTTCCTACTATAAAGAGCGCTGGGGATTCTGCATGAGCCAGAACGTGCGGGATTCGTTAAAAGAAGGCACGTATCATGCCGTGATCAGATCGACGCTGACGGACGGAAGCTTAACCTACGGGGAATGGATCATTCCGGGGAAAAGCAAACAGGAAATCTTCTTATCCAGCTACACCTGTCATCCGTCCATGGCGAACAATGAGTGTTCGGGACCCGCGCTGCTGACCTGGCTTGCAAAGTATATTGCGGCGATGCCGGATCGGAAATACACCTATCGCCTTGTTCTGGCACCGGAGACGATCGGTGCACTGACCTATATGAGCAGAAATCTGGATGCGCTGCGCGAAAATGTCATAGCGGCGTTTAACTTAACCTGCGTCGGGGATGACCGGACCTATTCCCTGGTACACAGCAAGTACGGGGACACGCTGGCAGACAAGGTTCTTACGACGGTACTCAAAAATCACGATCCGCAGTATCATGACTATTCCTATATTGCACGCGGCTCAGACGAGCGGCAGTATCAGGCGCCGGGGGCGGATCTTCCGATGGTGTGCTTTTGCCGTTCCAAATACCACGTGTATCCGGAATATCATACGAGCGCGGACAACCTGGACCTGATCTCACCGGACGGGCTTGCGGGAAGTTATGACGTGATGGTACAGTGTATCGAAGCCCTGGAGCACAATGCGACGTATCGGATCAAAACGATCGGGGAACCGCAGCTTGGAAAATACGGGCTTGTCCCGACGATGAGTTCCAAGGAAACCTATCAGGAGACCCTGATCTTAAAGGATGTGTGTGCTTATGCGGACGGGAAGAATGACCTGTTCCGGTTATCGGAGCTGATCGCAAAGCCGGTGAAAGAGATCATTCCGGTCGTGCAGAAACTCTATGATGCAGGGCTGCTGGAACGGGTTGACAGGTAGTGACAGAATGGGAGCACCTATGAGCAGAGAAGAAGTATTTGACAAAGTGCAGGAAATCTTCAGGGATGTCTTTGATGATGAGGAACTGACCATTTCCGATCAGACCAATTCCGATGAGATCGACGAGTGGGATTCGCTGGAGCATATTTCCCTGATCATCTCCATGGAGAAAGAATTCTCGATGAAGTTTGACATTAAGGAAGTGAACAAACTGGAAAATGTCGGGGAGATGATCGATCTGATCGTAAGAAAGATGGAAGCGCATGAATAGTTACACATATGATGAGATCGTTATAGGACAGACCGAACAGTTTTGTGTTACGGTGACGGAAGACATGCAGGATGCATTCAGGAAGATCACGGGAGACCTTAACCCGCTACACGGCGATGCGGCATTTGCAAAGCGTAACGGACATGGCGGACCGGTGGTCTTTGGCATGCTGACCATGTCTTTTTTATCGACTTTGGCAGGCATGTATCTGCCGGGGAAGAACAGCCTGATCCAGGGGGTTTCCGGGAAACTGCGCAAGCCGGTTTATATCGGCGATACGCTTACGGTCGAAGGGGTGGTAAGCGATAAAAGCGATGCCGTGCATGTGATCGGGATCAAATACAGCATTACAAACCAGGATGGTGTGAAGGTAGCAAAAGGCGAAATGCAGATTGGGGTGGAAAACTATGAATGAAGAAAAGCTGGAAACATTGTTAACGTATGTCGAAGATGCAGAGAAGATCGTGTTCTTCGGGGGCGCCGGCGTATCCACGGAGAGCGGCGTGCCGGATTTTAGGAGCAAGGACGGGCTGTACAACCAGCATGATGTCCGCTTTGACAAATACCGTCCGGAATATCTTTTAAGCCACAGCTGTCTGATGAGAGAGCCGGAGGTCTATTTTGAGTTCCACAGACAGAAAATGGATACCAGAAAGATCGAGCCGAACAATGCACATAAGTATCTGGCAAAACTCGAGGAGAAGGGGAAGCTGACCGCGGTTGTCACGCAGAACATTGACGGGCTTCACCAGAAGGCCGGCAGCAAAAAGGTTTACGAGATCCACGGCAGCGCGCTTCGGAATTATTGCATCAAATGCGGCAAAACGTTTCCGGAAGACTATATATTCGAGTCAAAGGAGAGCATTCCGCACTGCGACTGCGGCGGAATGATCCGGCCGGATATCACGTTGTACGAAGAGAGCCTTCCGGATGATGCGGTAAACGCATCGATCAACGCGATCGCGGATGCCGATATGCTGATCATCGGCGGCACGTCCTTAACCGTATATCCTGCGGCATCCTATATCAATTTCTTCAGCGGGAAGTACCTCGTGATCATCAACCGGGATGCACTGGATGTCAGATCAAAGGCCAACACGCTCCTCATTCAGGACAAGATCGGTGAAGTATTTACGGAACTGGCAAAAAAACAGGGGATATCATTGTAAAAAGTCCTTGAATCAGCCCCGGTTTTGTGGTAACATATGGTTTCGTGATACACTATTTTTCGCATCCCTTCGGGATACGACAAACCTTGCTCCGGACTTAAGATCCGGGGCCGAGAGACCAAAAGGAGGTATAGCATGAGCAAATACGAATTATGCGTTGTTCTTAATGCTAAGATCGAAGACGAAGAGAGAGCGGCCGTTCTCGAAAAGATCAAAGGGTATATTACCCGTTTCGGCGGTACGATCACAAACGTTGACGAGTGGGGCAAAAAGAAGCTTGCTTACGAAGTCCAGAAGATGACGGAAGGCTTCTACTACTTCATTCAGTTTGATGCAGAAACTGATGCACCCCGCGAAATTGAGAACCGCGTCCGCATTATGGAAAACGTAATGAGATTCTTAGTTGTTAAGCAAGACGCCTGATTAGAAAGAGAGAAAATATGAACAAAGTCATTTTAATGGGCCGTTTAACAAGAGATCCCGAGGTCAGGTATTCTTCGGGAGAAAACAATATGGCGATCGCAAGATATTCTCTTGCGGTTGACAGACGTGGCAGAAGAAGCAACAACAATGATGAGCAGACCGCTGATTTCATCAATTGCGTGGCATTTGGAAAATCCGGCGAGTTTGCGGAGAAGTACTTCAAGAAAGGGATGAAAGTACTCGTAACAGGGCGCATTCAGACCGGAAGTTATACGAACAAGGATGGCCAGAAGGTTTATACAACGGATGTTGTCATTGACGATCAGGAATTCTGCGAGAGCAAGAATGCATCCGGTGACGGCGGCAACAGCAACGGAGGATTTGTACCGGCGGCCAAACAGGAACCACAGGCGGAGGTTGGTGACGGATTCATGAACATTCCGGACGGAATAGAGGAAGAACTGCCGTTCAACTGATGTGTGGTCTGATACTAAGGAGGTAATCAGAATGGCATATAACAAACCCCAGGGTGATGGCGAGAGAAGCGATTCTCCGATGAGAAGAAGAGGCGGGATCCGCAGAAGAAAGAAAGTCTGCGTGTTCTGCGGCAAAGAAAAAGAGATCGACTACAAGGATGCGAACACCTTGAAGAAATATGTTTCCGAGAGAGGTAAGATCTTACCCCGCCGGATCACAGGCAACTGCGCGAAGCATCAGAGAGCGTTAACGGTTGCGATCAAAAGAGCAAGACATGTAGCGATCATGCCTTACGTACAGGACTAAAAAACAAGCATTTAAGGGGCTCCCGGGCGGGGGCCCCTTGTTTGACAAAACAGGTCAAAACACGGTATACTTCACTTTAGCGATTAAAAGCGTAAAAGAGGAAAAATCAATGCCTATTACAGAATTATTGGAGAGAAATGCTGATCAGTTCGGAGGCGATATTGCCCTGGTGGAGATCAATCCGGAGATCAAGGAGAGAAGAAGGGTCACCTGGAAAGAATATGAACTGATCGAGGCGAGCCCCGAAACACATTACAGAAGAGAGATCACCTGGAGTGTCTTCGATGAGAAGGCCAACCGGTTCGCCAATCTGCTGCTGCAGCGCGGCGTGAGAAAGGGTGATAAAGTCGGCATTCTGATGATGAACTGCTTAGAGTGGCTGCCGATCTACTTCGGGGTCTTAAAGACAGGGGCGCTGGCCGTACCGTTCAATTTCCGTTATTCATCCGATGAGATCTTATATTGTGCAAAGCTTGCACAGATTGACATCCTGGTATTCGGTCCCGCATTTATCGGCCGTATTGAGGAGATCTGCGAACCGCTTTCCAAAGGTAGACTGTTGATCTATGTCGGAGAGAACTGCCCTTCCTTTGCGGATGATTACAATTCCTTAACGGCGAACTGTTCTTCACAGCGGCCGGAGATCGAGGTTAAGGATGAGGACTATGCAGCAATCTATTTCTCTTCCGGAACGACAGGATTTCCCAAGGCGATATTGCATACCCATGCGGGACTGATGCATTCCTGCAAAACCGAACAGAATCATCACGGACAGCAGAAGGACGATGTGTTCTTATGCATTCCGCCGCTCTACCATACCGGTGCAAAGATGCACTGGTTCGGCAGCCTGATCTCTGGTGGAAAGGCGGTACTGCTGAAAGGGACCAAGCCGGAATTCGTGCTGGATGCCGTTTCCAAAGAAAAATGTACGATCGTATGGCTCCTGGTGCCCTGGGCACAGGATATCCTGGAAGCGATCGAAAGCGGAAGGGTCAAACTTGCGGACTATGAGCTCGATCAGTGGAGACTGATGCACATCGGTGCACAGCCTGTTCCGCGAAGCCTGGTCAAAAAGTGGCTGACCTATTTCCCGCACCATGATTATGATACAAACTACGGATTGTCCGAATCTCTGGGACCCGGCTGCGTACATCTGGGTGTCGGAAACGTTGAAAAGGTCGGCACGATCGGAAAGGCCGGCTACGGCTGGGAAACAAAGATCGTCGGCGAGGATAGGAAGGAAGTCGCAAGAGGCGAAGTCGGGGAACTGGCTGTCAAAGGCCCGTCCGTAATGGTAGAATATTATCATGACAAAAAAGCCACCGCGGAAGTACTTGCAGACGGCTGGCTCTATACGGGCGATATGGCCAAAGAGGATGAGGACGGCTTCATTCTTTTGGTAGACCGCAAGAAGGACGTGATCATCAGCGGCGGCGAGAATATTTATCCCGTTCAGATCGAAGACTTTATCCGTACCAATGAGGCGGTGCATGATGCCGCAGTGATCGGGATTCCGGATAAACGGCTTGGCGAAGTGACACTTGCGATCATCGAACTGAAGAAAGATTATGTGGTCACGGAGGAAGAAATGCAGGAATTCTGCCATGCACTTCCCCGGTATAAACGTCCGCACAAGATCATTTTTGCGGAGATTCCGAGAAACCCGACCGGTAAGATCGAAAAACCGAAGCTTCGGGAGATCTATGGCGGGAAGGGCCTTGTGGAAGCGCAGAACATCGGTTAGCGCAAAGGAGATCATCTGTGAAGAAAGTCAAGTTTAAAGGGCAGCTTCGAACGTACATGACATGGCCGCTGTACCTGATCATTCCTTTGATCATCTGCAATGTTGCCGTCTATTTTCTGGACCGGAGGTCCGGCTACGTTGTAAGCGCCGGGATCGCAGTTTATCTGATCGTTTCCTTGATCCTGTTCTTTACCAATAAACATGCTGTTGTAAACGACATGGTTTCCTTTGCCACGCAATACGGGCAGGTGCAAAGGCAGCTGCTGCGCGACTTAGAGGTTCCGTATGCGCTCCTTGACGAGGACGGCAGGATCATATGGACCAACGAAGCCTTTGAACAGGCTTTCCATATCAAACGGGGTTATCGTAAGACGATCATGTCGCTTCTGCCGGACGTACATAAGGAATCACTGCCGGGCATCGAATCCGAAACGGAAATGATGACAAGGCATGAGGAATCCGACTTCCGCATCAGCATGAAAAAGGTGGACATGCAGACGGCTCTGGCATCCTCGGAACTGTTGGACGCAGTGAATCTTGACAGTTATCTGATCGCCTTCTTCATGTTTGACGAAACCAAGATCAACCGCCTGCAGAGAGAGATCGATGACCAGCAGTTGGCCTGCGGCCTGATCTACATTGACAATTACGACGAGGCTTTAGACAGCGTGGAAGATGTGCGAAGATCCCTTCTGGTCGCACTTGTGGACAGAAAGATCAACAAGTATTTTTCCGCATCCGATGCGCTTGTGAAAAAACTGGAAAAAGACAAATATCTGGTCACGATCCAGAAACGGCACCTGAAGGAACTGATGGAGCGGCGCTTCGATCTGCTTGAAGACGTCAAGACCATCAATATCGGCAATGAGATTTCCGTAACGCTTTCGGCCGGCTTCGGTATTGAAACGGGATCCTACCAGACCAATTATGAATATGCCAGAACAGCGATCGATCTGGCCTTAGGACGCGGCGGTGACCAGGTGGTTGTCAAAAATCCGGAAGACATCACCTATTACGGCGGCAAGAGCCAGATGGCAGAGAAGACCACGCGCGTGAAAGCGAGAGTCAAGGCACATGCCCTGCGCGAGATCCTGGAAAGCAATGACCGCATTATCGTCATGGGCCACAAGAATACGGATGTGGATTCTTTCGGTGCTGCGATCGGTATTTTCCGTGCCGCCAAAACCTTTGAGAAAAAGGCACATATCGTTGTTAACGAAGTAACTAATTCGATCCGTCCGCTGATGGATGAGATCTTACAGGAAGGCGAGCCTGCGGAGGACCTGATCTTAAACAGCCAGAGAGCGCTTGAGGTTGCGGATGCGACCACGGCATTGATCGTTGTGGATGTGAACAAGCCCAGTTTTACCGAATGTAAGGAATTGCTGGGGAAATGTCCTACAATCGTCGTGCTCGATCACCACAGGCAGGGAACGGAAAAGATTCAGAATGCCACGCTTTCCTATATCGAGCCTTATGCATCCTCCGCATCGGAAATGGTTGCGGAGATCCTGCAATATATCCACGATAACGTGAAGCTTCGCCCGGCCGAGGCGGATTGTATTTATTCCGGTATCATGATCGATACCAACAATTTCACGGCCAAAACCGGTGTGCGCACCTTTGAGGCGGCCGCATATCTGCGCAGGAACGGCGCGGATGTGACCAGGGTCCGCAAGATGTTCCGGAACAACATGGAGGATTACAAGGCAAGAGCCGAAGCCGTCAGAAATGCTGAGGTGGTACTCGGCGCCTATGCGGTCTCCGTATCCGAGGCAGGCAGTTCGACCGAATCCCCGACAGTTCTGGGTGCGCAGGCAGCCAATGAGTTGCTGAACATCAACGGGATCAAGGCATCCTTTGTCTTAACGGAGTATCAGGGCGAGATCTATGTCAGTGCCCGTTCCATTGATGAAGTGAACGTACAGCTTGTTATGGAGAAACTGGGCGGCGGCGGCCATATGAACATTGCCGGATGCCAGCTGAAGGATATGACGATCGAAGAAGCAAAGGATCTGCTGATCCGCACACTTGAAACGATGCAGAGAGAAGGAGAGATCTGATGAAAGTCATTCTGTTACAGGATGTGAAAACCCTTGGCAAAAAAGGGGATATTGTGGAAGTCAATGACGGATATGCCAGGAACTTTATTTTTCCCAAAAAGTTCGGTGTGGAAGCCAATGCGAAAAACATGAACGACCTGAAACTGCAGAAGGCAAATGACGAACGTGTTGCCGCGAAGAATCTTGCGGATGCACAGGAGTTCGCCAAAGTGCTTGAAAGCAAGGAAGTGATCGTGAAATTAAAGACCGGGGAGGGCGGTAAGACATTCGGATCCGTATCCTCTAAGGAAATCGCCGATGAGGCAAAGGCACAGCATGATCTGGATATTGACAAAAAGAAGATCCAGCTGACGGAGCCCATCAAGAACCTCGGAACATATGAGGTGGTTGTAAAGCTTCATCCGCAAGTCAGTGCAAAGCTGAAAGTTACCGTCAAAGAAGCCTGATACGGGACCTGATTCCCGGGAGGATTACAATACATGGATGAGACTGCGATCAAAAGAGTCCTGCCGCATGATCCAACAGCAGAACAGTCCGTGATCGGCTCCATGCTGATCTCGAATGAAGCGATCGTTACCGCTTCCGATATCCTGAATAAGGATGATTTTTACGGAAAGCAGTACGGGATCCTGTTCCAGGCCATCACGGAATTATATAATACCGGAAAAACAATAGATATCGTCACGCTCAAGAACCGTCTGCAGGAAATGGGCGCACCGGAAGAGATCAGCACGGAAGATGTCCTGCGGGAAGTGACTGTCGCCGTTCCGAGTTCGTCCGGCATCAAAGACTATGCCAGGATCGTCAAGGACAAAGCGATCCTGCGGAAACTGATCCGTGTTGCGGAAAGCATCGAGAATGCAGGTTACGCCCAGCATGATTCTCTCGAGCAGATCCTTGACAATACGGAAAAGATGGTCTTTGACATTGTGCAGCACCGTACGACGGAGGATTTCACACCGATCGACCAGGTGGCCATCGATGCACTTGAGAAGATCAACATCGCATCCCAGACCAAAGGCTATGTGACGGGTATCGCAACCGGCTTTACGGATATTGACTATAAAATGGCGGGCTTACAGCCGTCCGACCTGATCCTGATCGCGGCAAGACCTTCCATGGGAAAAACGGCGTTCGTGCTCAACATCATCCAGCACATCTGTTTCAAACAGGAACAAAGCGTCGCCATGTTCAGCCTGGAAATGTCGAAGGAACAGCTGTTTAACCGTCTCCTGGCGCAGGAATCCAGAGTGAATTCCCAGGCGATCAGGACCGGAAACATGAACGCAAAAGAATGGGACAGTATCGTAGAGGGCGCCGGCATCATCGGTAAGTCCAAACTGATCATTGATGATACGCCGGGTATCTCCATCGGGGAATTAAAGTCAAAATGCCGCAAATACAAAATGGAGCATGACATCAAGGCTGTTTTTATCGATTACCTGCAGCTGATGTCGGGCAGCGGCAGATCGGATTCCAGGGTGCAGGAGATCTCCGAGATTTCGCGTTCCCTAAAGGCACTTGCCAGGGAACTGCATGTGCCGGTCGTGGCACTTTCGCAGTTATCCCGTGCGGTGGAAAAGCGTGATGATCACAGACCGGTTTTGTCGGATCTTCGTGAGTCCGGTGCGATCGAGCAGGATGCGGACGTGGTAATGTTCCTTTACAGGGAATCCTATTATAACAAAGACAGTGAGAATAAGAATATCGCCGAGGTGACGATCGCCAAACAGAGAAACGGCCCGATCGGATCCGTCGAACTCATCTGGATGGAAGATTACACGAAATTTGCCAACAAGGCAAAGGATGTGAAATAAAACAAAAGCGTCCGCGCAGAACACGGACGCTTTGTTTATGCTTTTGATGCGTTGTTTATTTCTCAGAGATTGCGCCTGTCGGGCAAGCTCCTGCACAGGAACCGCAGCCTAAGCATGCGCTCTCATCGATCTCGTACTTTCCGTCGCCTTCAGAGATCGCGCCTACAGGGCACTGACCTTCGCAGGTTCCGCAGCTGACACAAGCATCACCGATTACATATGCCATAGTAATAACCTCCTTTGAATGGTACAAATATACATCAGATATATTTTAGTATATCAGCGCGGATTATACAAGAAAAACTTGAAAAGAGCGCGAAAAAGTGATAGTCTACAGAATGCAGACGAATTGAAAAGGAGGCCGTAATCATGGCAGAGATCACAAAAGAAATGACAATCGGCGAAATCTTAAGAACAGCTCCGGACGTTGCCCCGATCCTTATGGAAGCGGGCATGCACTGCCTCGGTTGTCCCGCTTCACAGGCTGAGAGCCTGGAAGAGGCAGCAATGGTGCATGGTATGAACATTGACACACTGATGGAGATGATCAATAACCGATAGATCGTTTGGACACGCAAAAAGAGGACTTCGATATCGAAGTCCTCTTTTATGTTCGGTTGTGTCATACAAACAGCAGCTTGGTCAGTGCATCGTCCTGCATGATCATTTCGTTGTGTTCCGTAAAGTATGCTTCCGATGCGAGTGTGTATTTCTCCGGTGTTCCGTACTCGGAGATCATGTTGCATACACGGTTGAAATCTTCCGGTGTATGGGATGATTTGGTAACCACGAGTACGATCCGGCCGGTATTTGTATCGCGGAAGAGGGAACTCTTGCCGAAATAGAATGGCTCCAGCAGGTGTGCGACCCTTGCGACGGTATCAATGTCGGCGAAGGAGTAGGCTCTGATCAGTTCGTTTTCATCTGCCTTACCGATTCCCGGTGCGGCAGCCTGAGAAGCTTTCTCAGTCGTATCGTTTCCGGCTTCCCGGATCTTGCGGAACAGATCCAGCACATTGTCGCTCTCATCGGACAGAGCCTGCAGAACATTGTTCAGTCCGGATTCGTCATCCTCATGGATGGTGGGTGCAAAATTGGAAAACCTGGTGTCGAGTTCTTCCGGATCTTCGACCTTGGTAATGATCAGGACGATGCTCTCGGAAGATAAGGGGATTGCTTCTATCATCAAGGGGATGTCTTCCGCTTCAAAGCCGAACTCGTAGGCTGCCTGCTGCATCATGTCGCGAAACAGGCTTTTGGCCTTTTCCGTGCCGTAGGCAAGCTCGCTGAGCTTCAATTCACGATCCGCAAGATCAGCTTTGGTAAGCGTAGCGCGAATCTGATGATCGTTCACTTTTTCCAGCTTCATGGCATCACATCCTTTCTGTTTTTTTTTCATCATAAACTGTCAAAAAGTATTCGTCAATATATGTATCGGTAACAGAATCTTAAAGTTTAATAAAAAATCTGCTTGCAAATCATGAATGATTCCGATATAATGCAAACGCGGGACTTCCTTCGCAATCTACGTTGCGGAAGGAGGGTAGCAATCAGGTTTTCATATTTAAGCCGATTTGTGAATGATATAGATCATTTACATCAGAGCCTGCATGGCAGGCATCGTTTAAGCGCTCAGCGCTTAGTCATTTGTTTCACGTAACAATCACGAAACGATAGACTCCAAGGATTTAAGAATTATTCATTTTTTGTCACACGTTTTTTATTGATTCCGACCTGATAGCAACACGCGAAGAGTCCCGAAACAGGAAAACTTCCGGTATCCGTGTATCACGAAGTAACTGAAACTGTAGGAGAAGCTGTATCTTTTTTTGGGAAATACCGGATGTTTGCACAATCAAACAAAGGGAGGTTAGCTATGGGTAGAGATGTTTTAAAGGAGCTCGTAAATGTCAAGAAGGAGCGGGATGTCCTGGATCGGTTAAAGAAGCTTTCCGATGACGGAATGGTCATTACGGTGGAAGGGTATCTGTTTTCGCTGGAAGAGACCGCCAAAGTGCTCACGCTCAGCGAAGGGGTTTGTTATATGCCGGACTACCTGAAAAACGAACAGGGAAAGCCGGAGATCAGGTTCATCAAAGTATATCTTACCAATGGCGATAAGCTGGATTAACCTGCCTGCTCCGGGCAGTACCGCGCAGGCTTTCAGACTCCACGGCCTGATGTGGTACGGCCCGGAGTCTGTTTTTTTTGTAATCAATGACAAAAGCGCAATTCTCTGATATAATGTGAGATTGGAAATCATTTGGAGGAATGCGATTTGGATAACGAAAGAAGGGCATACAGACGGCGCCGTCGCAGGAGAAGAAGACTGCTGAAACTGATACCGATCGGGGTAGCGGTCATTTTGATCGGCGCGGTGTGTTTGATCGGGAAACAACAGGGCTGGTTCGAAGGATTTTTCGATTCGACGCAGAAGGCAGACCTGTATAAATATTTCGGCGCGATCGGCGATGATTACGCGGTCATCATCGAGGAACGGGAAGGTAATCCCAGACAGATGAAAGTGATCAACCGGGTCATGTATCAGGATCTGGAATCCGTGAAGGAAGATTATAATGACCGCTTCTTCTATGACGAAAAAGGAGATGCACTGCTGTATACTACCGCGGTGGAAGTGATCCGCGTACCGGTTGGCGCATCCTCTTATACATCCGGCGGCAATACCGTACAGACGCCGTATGTCATCTGTATGAAAGATAAGGACAAACTGCTGGTTGCACTGGACTATGTGCAGCTTTATGCGGATTTTGCGTATGACCTGTACGGCGGGGACGGAGAACCTTATCGTGCACGGATCCGGACGGATGCGGTCACCATGGATGTCGCCACCGTAACAAAAGACAGGGCCGTCCGCCTTGATATGGACAGAAAAAGCGATATCTTAAGGGATATGAAAGAAGGCGATTCCCTGATCGTTCTGGACGAGGCAGTTGACTGGACCAAAGTGGAAACGCAGGACCTGATCACGGGATATATCGAAACAAAGTATCTGGGTGAAACAAGGCAGGAAACCATCGACGCTCCGCCCAAGCATACAGAGCCGGCGTTTACCTATATTTCCAGGGAAGGGCCGGTCCGTCTGGTCTGGGATATGGTCACAAATCAGGATGCCAATGCGGGACTGAAGGAACGGCTTTCCGGACAGCAGGGACTGACCGTGGTATCACCCACATGGTTCTTTGTGTCCGACAATGACGGCAACATCGAAAGCATTGCCAGCCAGGATTATGTCAAAACGGCACACGGACTGGGCCTGGAAGTCTGGGGCCTCGTGGAGAACATTACCTATAATGAGGATCTGAAAATGTTCAAGATCCTTTCCTATTCCGAGAAGCGGGCGCATCTGATCGAGCAGTTGATGCAATATGCGCAGGAATACGAGCTTGACGGGATCAATGTCGATTTCGAGACCGTTCCGGTGGAAGCCGGGGAATGCTACGTCCAGTTTATCAGGGAACTGTCGCTTGCCTGCAGGCAGGCGGGGCTGGTACTTTCCGTGGATAATTTCGTCCCGACGCCGAGCACGGAACATTACAACAGAGCGGAACAGGGACTGTTTGCCGATTACATTATCATCATGGGTTATGATGAGCATTACAGCGGATCGGAAGAGAGCGGATCGGTTGCCTCGATCGGCTTCGTGTCCGACGGTATTGCCAATACGATCGCGGAAGTGCCCGCAGAGCGTGTGATCAATGCGGTACCGTTCTATACCAGGATCTGGATCGAGACACCCAAGACCGAAGGAGAGCTTGCCGCGGAAGACCCGAATGCAGCATTTGTTCCCTATCGCCTGGATGTGCGGACGGTCAGCATGGCGGATGCCAAGCAGGCCGTTGCGGATGTGGGAACGGAAGCAAAATGGGATGAAGAAACGGGACAGAACTATGCGGAATGGCAGAAGGGCGACCGGACATACAAGGTATGGCTGGAAGACGGAGATTCTCTTGCAGCCAAGGTTCAGGCCATGCATAATTTCCATCTCGCCGGTATCGCCGCATGGCAGTTAAGCTACGCCAACGGCACCGCATGGGATGCGTTTTCGCAGTTCTAGCAACTTTTCCGACGAAATAAAGTATGCTATATTATTGTTTGGATGAAAATCAAATCGATCCGGAGAAGATCAGGGAAGCGGGGGATACGATCAAAAGAGGCGGACTGGTGGCGTTTCCGACGGAGACCGTGTATGGTCTCGGCGGAGATGCGCTGAACCCCGAATCATCCGGCAGGATCTATGCCGCCAAAGGCAGACCTTCCGACAACCCGCTGATCGTTCATATCGCGGAAATCTCCGATCTTCCAAAGATAGCCGCAGGGATTCCGGAGGCTGCATACACACTCGCCGATCGGTTCTGGCCGGGACCGCTTACCATGATCTTTCGAAAGCAAAGCTGTGTCCCGGATGAAACAACGGGCGGACTTGCCACCGTAGCGGTACGTATGCCGGATCATCCGATCGCACTTGCCCTGATCAGGGCAGCAGGCGGATTTATCGCGGCACCGAGTGCCAATCTCTCCGGCCGGCCGAGTCCGACAAGCGGCAAACACGTTCTGGAAGATATGGACGGACGGATCGATATGATCTTAGACGGCGGAAGCTGCAGGATCGGGCTGGAATCCACGATCCTTGATCTGTCGGAGGATGTACCGGCTATTTTGCGGCCCGGTTACATCACTCGCCGCATGTTGCAGGATGTGATCGGGGAAGTTACGGTCGATCCGGCAGTCGAAGGAAAAACGGACGCGGCGCCCAAGGCACCCGGAATGAAATATAAGCACTATGCGCCAAAGGGTGCACTTACGATCGTAAGCGGCGAGCGGGAAGCGGTCGTTGCATATATACAAGCGCAGATTAAGGCGGCAAAAGGACAGCGGACCGGTGTGATCGCAAGCGAAGAGACGCATGACAGATATCGGGCGGATGTTGTACAAAACATCGGAGCCGCGGAGGATGAAGAGGCGATCGCAAGGCACTTGTATGACGTGCTTCGTACCTTTGACGAAAAGCAGACGGAGCTGATCTTTTCGGAAGCATTTAATGCAGGTCCCATCGGCCAGGCGATCATGAACCGGCTGATTCGGGCAGCAGGACATCACATTATCGAGGTATCGTAAATGAAAATAGCAATCGGAAGCGACCATGGCGGATTTGACATGAAGGAAGCGGTCATCGCACATCTGAAGGATGCGGGACATGAGGTTACGGATCTGGGGTGCTATGATAAAAACTCCTGTGATTATCCGCAATACGGAAAGGCAGTTGCCAAGGCAGTTGCTGACGGAACGTGTCAGAGAGGGATCGTGATCTGTACGACCGGGATCGGCATTTCGATCGCGGCCAATAAGGTACCGGGGATCCGGTGCGGACTGTGTTCCGATACAACAGCCGCATTCCTGACCAGATCACACAATGATGCCAACGTTTTGGCCATGGGCGGCGGAATGATCGGCATGAATGTGGCGATCGATATCGTGGATACCTTTTTGAATACGGAATTCTGCGGTCTTGAGAAACATGCAAGACGCATCGCGGCAATAGAATAAATCAAATATTTAGGAGGATAGGGAATGAGCAAGGTTATCATCATGGATCATCCGCTGATCCAGCATAAGATCGGTTATATCAGAAGGATCGATACGGGAACCAAGGATTTCAGACAGACCGTTTCTGAGATCGCAATGCTGATCTGCTACGAAGCAACCCGTAATCTGAAGCTGATGGATGTTGAGATCGAGACACCGATCTGCAAGACAACCGTTAAGGAACTGAAGGGCAGAAAACTGGCGATCGTTCCGATCCTTCGGGCAGGTCTTGGAATGGTAGACGGCATGCTGACGCTGATCCCGACAGCCAAGGTGGGACACATCGGTTTATACAGGGACCCTGAGACGCACAAGCCTGTGGAATACTATTGCAAACTGCCGGCTGACTGCGCTGACAGAGAAGTGTTTGTTGTAGACCCGATGCTTGCAACGGGCGGATCCGCTGCTGCCGCGATCCAGATGTTAAAGGACAAGGGCTGCAAAAAGATCCATTTCCTCTGCATCATTGCCGCACCGGAAGGACTTGCGGTACTCAAAGAGAGCCATCCGGATGTTGACATCTATATCGGTGCCATGGATGAGAAACTGAATGAAAACGCATACATCGTACCCGGACTCGGAGATGCGGGCGATCGGATCTTCGGAACCAAGTAAGGAGCGTTATGAGCGATAAGAGAAATGACTATATTTCCTGGGACGAATATTTTATGGGGGTTGCCATGCTTTCGGGCATGCGCTCCAAAGATCCCAACACGCAGGTCGGCGCCTGCATCGTAAGTGAAGACAATAAGATCCTGTCCATGGGATACAACGGGTTTCCGAGAGGATGCTCCGATGACGAATTTCCCTGGTGCAGGGAGGGAAATCCTTATGACAATAAGTATTTCTATGTGACACACAGCGAATTGAATGCGATCTTAAATTACCGGGGCGGAAGCCTGGAGGGCGCCAAGATCTATGTCTCCCTCTTCCCCTGCAACGAATGCGCCAAGGCGATCATTCAGGCCGGGATCAAAACGGTCGTATATTCGAGCGACAAATATGCGGATTCCGATTCCACAAGAGCATCCAAACGGATGCTGGATGCTGCCGGCGTACGGTACTATCAGTACACCCACACGAATCGGAAGATCGAATTGGATCTGTGATTTTTCTATGAGAAAGGGAAACCTGTTTCAAAAAAGCATAGCTTGTTTTCTGGTGACTGCGCTTCTGGCGCAGCCCTTTTCATACTCTCCGTATGCCGATACCACCTCCGAAAAGATCAAAAAGGCGGAGGAACTGAAGAAACAGACGGAAGCGCAGAAGGAAGAGATCGAGCAGAAAAAGGGTGCACTGGAAGATGAACAGCAGCAGCTCAAGGTGTATTTAAGCCAGTTGAACAGCGATCTTGAAGAGATCAGTGAGAATCTGCAGGACCTGGAGAACGAAGCATCGGAGAAGGAAGCCCAGATTGCTGCAGCCATGGCGGATCTCGAGAGAGCCAGACGCGAAGAGAACGAACAATATGCGCTGATGAAAAAGCGCGTCAAGTATATTTACGAGAGAGGCGATTCCTCTCTGCTGGAAGCTTTTCTGTCCGCATCCAGCTATTCGGATTTTCTGAACAAGGCGGAATATGTATCCAAGGTCGAAGAATATGACCAGCGCATGTTTGAGAATCTGGTCTTGCTGCGTAAGGACATCGAATACAGAGAAGCAAAGTTGGAGGCAGAACGGAAGGAACTGGTCACACTGCAGGAACAGGCAGAGTCGGAGCAAAGCAAAGTCAATGACATGGTCAGTTCCACAAACGGATCGCTTGCCGCAACAAACGGCGCGATCTCCGCGGCCGCATTGGAAGAAGCGGCATATGAGGCGGAGCTGAAAGCGCAGGAAGCAAATCTGGCAGCCCTGAAGAAACAGCTTGCGGAAGAACAGGCCATGAGTGCCAAAGCTGCCAAAATGGCCTGGCGCGATATTTCCGAATTAACCTTTGAAGAGGGTGACAGAGATCTTCTGGCATGCCTGATCTATTGTGAGGCCGGCGCGGAACCGTATGAAGGACAGGTGGGTGTCGGCGCGGTCGTCATCAACCGTATGCGCTCTGCTGCTTATCCGAATACCATGGTCGGCGTGATCTACCAGAACAGACAGTTTTCCCCGGTAGCGAGCGGAAGGCTGGCGACCAGGCTGGCACTTGGTGCCAACAGTTCCTGTTATGCCGCTGCGGATGAGGCCATGAAGGGGTCCACTCCGGTCGGCAACTGCCTGTATTTCAGGACGGTCATTCCGGAGATCAACGGCCAGATCATCGGCGGTCATGTATTTTATTGATCTTCAAACTGTTCGAGATTGATTTTGATGGAATCGAATTCGTTCCGGTAGATGACGGACAGGAGTTTATTCAGTTTCCGGAGCGCATCCTGCGCCTGTTCGGAAGTGATGGCACCTGATGAGAGCGCATCGGCGATCTCATCGAGATCGACCACTTTAACGCGTCCGTCGGGATAGATAATGACATCTGCCAGCAGATCTGTGAAGATATAAGTGTCGTTTTGCGGATCGTAAGTGTGGGAAATGATGTCACAATACCAATAGAGCAGGGAATTGTCGACGCAGTAAAATTTGCTGATCTTGAATCCGTCTTTTAAGAAGTAGCAGGAGAAGCCGTGATGCAGATCTTTTTTGGGCTTTAAGGCCCTCCATTTTGTTACGATCATGTCTGCATCCTGGTACAGAATGATGTCATCCTTAAGCAGGATGCATTCTTCGGGAATGATCCTTTTGCGATACAATTGCGTCTGACTCATAAGCCCTCCCGGAACCCTTTTCATCAGAATACTACATTCTCCTAGACCTTTTCAATAAAAAATGCTATAATTTCGTTAATTACAGCAACAAAAGGGGTAGGGGCTTTGAAAAAGAAGAAAACCGTGTTTCGGGCTCTGACAATGATCACACAATTCGGAATTAACATGATCGTCCCGATTTTGCTGTGTACGTTCCTGGGTATTTTTCTGGACAGATTGTTTTCCACCTCCTTTTTGGTGATCATCCTTTTTTTTATAGGCGCACTCGCCGGGTTTACCAATGTGTTCCGGCTTGCAAGAAACATTTACAGCCAGTCGGATGAGGAACACATCAATTATTACGGAGTGGAAGGAAGCAGACAGGAAGATGATCAGGAGAATGCTTCGGGAGAACAGAACACTTAGGGAGATGTTTCCCGGGATCCTGCTATACGGCATCGTGGCCCAGATCATCCTGGCCCTTGTATTTCCGCCGCTGCTCTATCGTGCGGTCGGGCTATGGGCGGGAATCGTAAGCGGATGCGCCATGGCAATCCATATGGCCTGGTGCCTGGAAACGATCGTGGCGCTGGACGAGAAAGGGGCAACATCCTATGTCCGCAAGACGACGATCCTTCGTTACGCCTGTGTCTGTGTTCTGCTTCTGTTGATCGGATTTTTAAAGATCGGGGATCCGGTATCGTTTGTACTGGGGACGCTGGGGCTCAAGATCGGCGCGTATTTACAGCCGCTCACCCATAAGGTTTTTATGAAGATATATGAGAAAAGAACGGGTCATGCATACCCGGATGGCAAGGAAGGTGAATAGAAATTGATTCCTGCAATTGCAATCATGTTCAGCAACGACATTGACTTTATGATCAAAGGTCTGTTTTCCTATCAGATCTTCGGACAGGAAGTCTGGATCACGACAACGCATGTCTGTACACTGATCGTTATGCTGATCCTGGTGATCTTTGCGATCTGCGCAAACCGCGTCATTAAGAAGGCGCAGGTCATGGACACGCCGGGAACTTTCCAGAATATCGCGGAGCTCATCGTCGAAATGCTTGACGGCATGGTCACCGGCGTAATGGGCAAGAATGCCGCAAAGTTCGCCAACTACATTTCCACGATCTTTATGTTCATCCTGCTCAGTAACATATCGGGGCTGTTGGGGCTTCGCCCTCCGACGGCAGACTACGGCGTGACGTTCCCGATGGGTGTGATCACATTCTGCCTGATCTTTTTCAATAAGTTAAAGCACCAGAAACTGAGCGGATTCCTGAAAGGACTGTGTGACCCCTGGCCCATCTGGGCACCGATCAATATCGTCGGTGATGTCGCGGTTCCGATCTCGCTTTCCCTTCGTCTGTTTGCCAACGTATTATCCGGAACGGTTATGATGGCATTGTATTACGGCCTGCTTCCGATCTTCGTAAAGATCGGTATCCCGTCGGCACTGCATGTGTATTTCGATCTGTTTTCCGGTGCGATCCAGACATATGTATTCTGTATGCTGACGATGACCTACATCACGGATGCGATCGGAGACAATTGATAACGTATAATCATGGCTCAGCCTTGAATATAGAACACTCATTTTTATAAGGAGGACATTTTTATGAATATCAACGGAGAGGACTTCATCTTAGGTTGTTCCGCAATCGGCGCAGGACTTGCACTGATCGCAGGTATCGGTCCCGGTGTCGGCCAGGGTATTGCGGCAGGTCATGCTGCAGCGGCTGTCGGCAGAAACCCGGGTGCAAAGTCAGACGTTACGTCTACGATGCTTTTGGGACAGGCAGTAGCGGAGACGACAGGTCTGTACGGTCTGTTGGTCGCAATGCTGCTCTTATTTGTCAGACCTCTGGATATCTATAAATAAAGCGGAGTATTACTCTGCATGGGAAGGAGGCTAACAAATTGGTACAGGTGATAAATTTACTGCTGTTTTCATCTGACAAGACCATGGAAAGATTGTTCGACCTGGATGTGCAGCTGCTTCATGATGCGATTCTTACGGCCCTTGCACTGTTCATTCTGTTCCTCGTTCTGTCTTATCTTTTGTTCAATCCCGTAAGGGACATGCTGCAAAAGAGACAGGAGAAGATCCGTTCGGATATCGAAAGTGCGGATAAGGATAAAGAGGAAGCCGCACAGTTGAAGAGCCAGTATGACGCCAAGCTCAAGCAGGCAGATGCCGAGGTGGATGAGATTCTTTCTGAAGCCAGGAAGAAAGCCCTTGCCAATGAAGCACAGATCGTTGCCGATGCCAAGGAAGAAGCGGCAAGGATCATCAAACAGGCCAGAAACGAAGCGGAACTCGAGAAACAGCGCGCTGCTGATGAAATGAAGCAGGAGATGATCCAGATCGCATCCCTGATGGCCGGAAAGGTTGTCAGCGCATCGATCGATACAACGGTTCAGAGTCAGTTGGTTGAAGAAACGCTGAATGAAATAGGTGGGGAAGTATGGCAAAGCTAGTATCCAAAACATACGGTGACGCCTTATTTGAACTGGCGCAGGAAGAAAACAGGATCGACGATTATTATGAACAGGTACAGATGCTTCAGTCTGTGCTTGCTTCGAACCCGGACTTTTCGAGACTCATGAATCATCCGAAGATCGACAAGGAAGAGAAAGAAGCAGTTATGGAATCCGTGATGAAGGACAGGGTTTCCCCGGAACTTGCGGGATTCTTTAAGCTGATCGTGATCAATGACCGTTACCGCGATATCTTTGATATTCTGGAGTATTTTGTTTCCGAAGTCAAAGAATACAAGCGGATCGGAACGGCTAGCGTGGTTACCCCGCTGCCGCTTGATCCGGCGCAGAAGGAAGCGGTTGAAAAGAAACTGCTTGATACGACGGCGTACACTTCAATGGAAGTGCAGTATGATGTTGATCCCTCGCTGATCGGCGGCATGGTCATCCGTATCGGTGACAAGGTCGTTGATTCCAGCGTGAAATCAAAACTCGGCGAACTGACCAAGGATCTGAAAAAGATTCAGTTAGCGCAATACGAAACGGGTACACAAATCTAGGAAAGGTGTAATAGATCCATGAATTTAAGACCAGAAGAAATCAGTTCTGTTATTAAAGAGCAGATCAAGAGATATGCCGGCGAGCTGGAAGTTTCGCAGGTCGGCACGGTCATTCAGGTTGCAGACGGAATCGCACGTGTGCATGGTCTTGAAAATGCGATGCAGGGTGAACTGCTTGCGTTTCCGGGAGACGTATACGGCATGGTCATGAATCTGGAAGAAGACAATGTCGGTGCGGTACTGTTGGGTGCAGACCATAATATCAACGAGGGTGATACCGTGAAAACAACCGGCCGCGTTGTTGAGGTTCCTGTCGGTGATGTGATGCTGGGACGTGTCGTCAATTCGCTCGGACAGCCGATCGATGGAAAAGGCCCCATCCAGACAGACCGTTTCCGTCAGATCGAACGTGTCGCATCGGGCGTTATTACCAGAAAGTCCGTAGATACACCGTTGCAGACGGGTATCAAGGCGATCGATTCCATGATCCCGATCGGAAGAGGACAGCGTGAGCTGATCATCGGTGACAGACAGACCGGTAAAACGGCGATCGCCATCGATACGATCATCAATCAAAAGGGACAAAACGTAAAATGTATTTATGTAGCGATCGGTCAGAAATCCTCGACGGTTGCTTCCATTGTCAAGACACTTGAAGAATATGGTGCCATGGCATATACAACGGTAGTCGCATCAACGGCCAGCGAACTGGCACCGTTGCAGTACATTGCTCCTTACGCGGGTTGCGCGATCGGTGAGGAGTGGATGGAAAACGGAGAAGACGTTCTGGTCATTTATGATGACTTAAGTAAGCATGCTACCGCATACAGAACACTCTCCCTGCTGCTCAGACGTCCGCCCGGGCGTGAAGCATATCCCGGTGATGTCTTCTATCTGCATTCAAGGCTTCTGGAACGCGCAGCCAGAATGAGTGAAGAATATGGCGGAGGGTCGCTGACGGCACTTCCGATCATTGAAACACAGGCGGGCGACGTATCCGCATATATCCCGACCAACGTAATCTCCATCACGGACGGGCAGATCTATTTGGAAACCGAAATGTTCAATTCCGGTTTCAGACCGGCGATCAATGCAGGCCTTTCCGTATCGCGTGTCGGCGGTGCGGCACAGATTAAGGCCATGAAGAAGATCGCAGCACCGATCCGTACGGAATTGGCACAGTTCAGGGAACTGGCCGCATTCGCACAGTTCGGTTCCGAACTGGATGCGGATACGAAGGAGAAACTGGCACAGGGTGAGCGCATCAGGGAAGTCCTGAAGCAGCCGCAGTATCAGCCCATGCCGGTAGAATTCCAGGTAATCATGATCTATGTGGTGACCAAAAAGTATCTGCTGGATGTGGATGTGGAAAAGGTTACCCGTTTCGAAAAAGAATTCTTCGAATATATCAAGACCAACTATCCGGAGATTCCCGCTTCCATTAGGGACACGAAAGAGATCTCGGAAGAAACGGATGAGAAACTCAAGAAAGCCATTGATGCTTTTAAGGAAGAATTCAGATAAGAAATCCAGGCAAGAGGTGATGGTTTATGGCTTCCATGCGAGACATCAAACGTCGCAGAGTCAGCATACAGAGCACGCAGCAGATCACGAAGGCCATGAAACTTGTTTCGACGGTCAAACTGCAGAGAGCAAAGGCGCGTGCGGAAAAATCACAGACTTATTTTCAGAGCATGTATCAGACGGTCATCAGTATGATGGAGAAATCCGGATATATGGATCATCCGTATATGAAACCGAATGCTTCCGGAAAGAAGGCCGTGATCGCGATCACATCCAACAGAGGCTTGGCCGGCGGATACAATTCCAATATTGTGAAGCTGGTGGATGGGAACGGATGGAACAAAGAAGATGTCCTCATTTATGCGATCGGTAAAAAAGGACGCGATGCACTGAAACGCAAAGGATATGAGGTCATATCCGATGAGTCGGAAATGATCAATGAGCCGTTGTTTTCCGATGCACAGATCCTTTGCGACAAGATCCTTGAAGCGTATTCAAACGGGGAGATCGGAGAGATCTATCTGGCATATACGCATTTCAAAAACACGGTCAGCCATATACCGACGCTCTTAAAGCTTCTGCCGGTAGATCTTGAGGAAGCGGCCGAAAAGTCGGACGTGGAAACGGAAGGCTCCGATAAAACACTGATGAATTATGAGCCGGAAGAAACAGAAGCACTGAACATGATCATACCGAAGTATGTGACCAGTCTGATCTACGGCGCGCTTGTGGAAGCGGTTGCGAGTGAGAACGGTGCCAGAATGCAGGCCATGGATTCCGCAACCTCAAATGCCGAAGAAATGATCGATCATCTGGAACTGCAATATAACAGAGCCCGTCAGGGTCACATCACGCAGGAACTGACGGAGATCATCGGCGGAGCCGAAGCTTTGAGCAATTAGTGACAGATTATAAATACAAGAAGGAGACAATGACAGTGGCAGATAAGAATTCAGGGAAAATCACCCAGATCATCGGAGCCGTATTGGATATCAAATTCGCGGAAGGGTCTCTCCCGGAGATCAATGAAGCGATCAAGGTAGACAGAGGCGACAAGTCTGTTTTGGTGGTCGAGGTGGCACAGCACCTTGGTGACGATACGGTCAGATGTATCGCCATGGGACCGACAGACGGTCTGGTAAGAGGTATGGAAGCGGTTGCAACGGGTGCGCCGATCTCCGTACCTGTCGGAGAAAACACGCTGGGACGTATGTTCAACGTGCTGGGTGAGCCGATCGATAATAAGCCGGCACCCGAAGCCGTCAGTTATGAGCCGATCCATAGGAAAGCACCGGATTTCGAAGAACAGTCCACATCCCAGGAACTGCTCGAAACCGGGATCAAAGTCGTCGATCTGCTCTGCCCCTATCAGAAGGGTGGTAAGATCGGGCTGTTCGGCGGTGCAGGCGTAGGTAAAACGGTGCTGATCCAGGAGCTGATCCGTAATATCGCAACAGAGCACGGCGGATATTCCGTATTTACCGGTGTAGGAGAACGTACACGTGAAGGAAACGACCTGTACTACGAAATGAAGGAATCCGGCGTTATCGATAAGACGACCATGGTCTTCGGACAGATGAATGAGCCGCCCGGGGCCAGAATGAGAGTCGGTCTTTCGGGACTTACCATGGCGGAATATTTCCGTGATAAGGGCGGAAAGGACGTGCTGCTCTTTATTGACAACATTTTCCGTTTCACGCAGGCAGGTTCGGAGGTTTCGGCATTGCTCGGACGTATGCCTTCGGCAGTAGGTTATCAGCCGACACTGCAGACGGAAATGGGTGCCCTGCAGGAGCGTATCACTTCCACCAAGAACGGTTCCATCACATCCGTACAGGCTGTTTACGTGCCTGCGGATGACTTAACGGACCCGGCACCTGCCACAACATTTGCACACCTGGATGCAACGACCGTTCTGAGCAGATCGATCGTGGAACTCGGTATCTATCCGGCAGTGGATCCGCTGGAATCCACATCCCGTATCCTGGATCCCCGGATCGTCGGCGAGGACCATTACCAGGTTGCCAGAGGGGTACAGGAGATCCTGCAGAAATACAAAGAATTACAGGATATCATCGCCATCCTCGGTATGGACGAATTATCCGAAGAAGATAAGCTGACGGTATCCAGAGCAAGAAAGGTACAGCGTTTCCTGTCACAGCCGTTCTTCGTTGCGGGCCAGTTTACGGGTCTTGAGGGCAGATATGTTCCGATCTCCGAAACGATCCAGGGCTTCCGCGAGATTCTGGACGGAAAGCATGATGATGTACCGGAAAGTTATTTCCTGAATGCGGGCGGCATTGAGGACGTGCTTGCCAAAATGAAATAGAATGACCGGTGTGAAGGAGCTGCCACATGGCTGACAACACGTTTAAATTAAAAATCATATCCCCGGAAAGGACTTTTTATGAGGGCGAAGTGATCATGTTCGAGTGCCGTACCACCGAAGGTGAGATCGGGATTTTAAAGAATCACATTCCCCTGACTGCGGTACTTGCTCCGGGTGTTGCGAGGATCCACGAGACGGAATCGGTGGAAAAGGCTGCATTGATCAGCGGCTTTGTCGAAATCCTGCAGGACGAGGTGACGGTGCTTGCGGAGATTGCCGAATGGCCCGATGAGATTGATGTCAAGAGGGCCGAAGAAGCAAGGATCCGTGCGGAAAGGCGTCTTATGGAGAAAAAGAGCCATACCAATCTTGCAAGAGCATCTCTGGCACTGCAACGTTCGATCGCCAGGATCGAAGCCGCAAAGAAATAAGCAACAGATCAGAAAGTGCAGCATCTTCGGATGTTGCACTTTCTTGAGTGGGACAATGGACGGACTATGAAAGCTAAGATAGGAAAAGCCCTGTTAAAGATCGGTGTTTTCATATCGGTATTCCTGCTTTCCATGGCGGTTGCGGAGGAACTGTTAAACCGCGGAAATACGGATATGACGACTGAAATGGGCCAGGCGACGCTTCCCATCGTCTATATGAACGTAAATGACGAATATGTAAATCCCCTGCATGGCTATACGGCAGACATGGAGGGGAGTTATTTGCGCGGAACCATTACCCCGCTGAAGGCAAACCGGGAAGTGGATATCCTGATCGACACCTACGGCGCGATCATCAGTAAGATCGGATACGAAGTGCGCAGCAAAGACATGAAGCGCCTGATCGAGGATACCGACCTATCCGGTTACAATTATGAAAATGACATGATCACGGCGACGCTTCCCATCAAAGACCTGATCGATGATGACACGGAGTATATGCTGGTGATCAAGATCACGGACGGCTCCGGCAAGGTGGCCAAATATTACACCAGGATCATCAACAAATCCGAGCTGTATCTGACGGACAAATTCACGTTTGTCAAAGATTTCTCTGCCAAGACGTTTGACAAGGTTACGGCCAGGGAACTGAAAACATATATGGAAACCAACGCGGAAGGAGATAATTCCAGCTTCGGCTATGTGAACATTCATTCCAACTTTACGCAATTGTCCTGGGGGGATCTGCAGCCCATCGTATCATCCGAAAAAGAGCTGTTCCTTCTGGAAGTGGATTCGCTGAACGCCTGTATCGAGCTGAATTACCGCGTGTTCATCAAAAACGAATACTACAATGTCAAAGAGTATTTCCGCATCCGCAGGGGCCAGGAGCGGATCTTCCTGATGGAATACGAACGCCATATGAACCAGGTGTTTGATGAGGATAAAAACGTTCTGGTCAACGGCAAGATCCTGCACGGCATTTTGGATGAAAAATTGCAGTGGGTGGAAAACAAAGCCGCCAACATTTATTGCTTTGTCCAACAGAATGCGTTGTATTCCTTCAATATGACCAATAATAACCTGGCAAAGATCTTTTCGTTCTATGACAAAGACAACAATGATCTGCGCACCAGGTATGATGCGCACGGTGTCAAGATCCTCTCAATCGATGATGCGGGCAATGTCCGGTTCCTTGTGTACGGATACATGAACCGCGGGATCCATGAAGGGGAAGTCGGCGCCTGCATTTACTTTTATGACGGTGCGGTCAATACGGTGGAAGAAGAAATGTTCTTCCCGTATTCCAAATCGTTCCAACTGCTCCGTCAGGATATGCAGGCACTCAGTTATATCAACAACCGTAATGTGTTGTACATGCTGATGGACGGCAGTGTCTACCGGATCAACATGGAGACCGGAAAGATCGATGTGGTTGCGTCGGATCTGGATGATAACCGTTTTGTGTCATCAAAAGACAACAGCATGATCGCATGGCAGACGGAAAACAGTAAGATCGAGTTCTTTTCGCTGAATGCGGCGGCACCCGTGGAAGTGGTCGCGGATGCCGGCGAGATCATCGTACCGCTCGGATTTATGGATTCCGATCTGATCTACGGACGTGCCCGCATAGCAGAGATCACAACGGATAAATCGGGTTCCACGGTTGTACCGATGTATGCGGTCAATATCCTGAACATCAATGACGGGATCAGAAAGGAATATAAGCAGGACGGCATCTATACGACGGATATTGACGTGGAAGATAACATGATCACGCTTTACCGCGTCAGATGGAATGCCGAGATCGGATTTTTCGAAGAGGTTGATAATGACCAGATCATGAACAACCAATCCGAGAATGCGACCAAAAACCAGTTTACCAGTGTGGTTACGGAAGAAATGGAGACCACGTACCAGACGGTGCTTGCCAAAACCCCTGCAACCAATACGGTCAAGAAGCTGAATCCCAAACATGTTCTTTATGAAGGAAGCAGGGATATTGCTTTGGAGCAGGAGGACAACAGGGAGCTCTATTACGTATATGTGATGGGAGATATCGTCGGGGTTTATGCCGATCCGGCCGATGCGATCAGGCGCGCGGAAACATCCTTCGGTGCCGTGGTGGACAGAAGGGATTCTTATATCTGGCAGGGCGGAAACAGATATCTGTCCAAGACGATCAAAGGGATGGATGTTCGTTCCTCGGATGCGCTGAGAACCACAACGGCATGTTGCGTGGATGAAATGCTGAAACTGAACGGTGTTTATCTGGATGCCAGAACGCTCCTCAACGGGACAACGGTCATCGGACGCCTGAAAGAAAGCCTTCCGGATGCGACCGTTCTGGATCTGACCGGATGTTCCCTGGATGCCGTGCAGTATTACGTGAGTTGCGGAAATCCGGTACTGGCGGTCATCGAGGCGGATGAGGCCGTACTGATCGTCGGATATGACAGCCAGAATACGGTCATCTATAACCCGAAGCTCGGAACAGTGGATAAATACGGAAAAATCGAAACCACGTCCTGGTTCATGCAGAACGGCAACCGGTTTATTTCGTATATCAATACAAAACAATAGGAAGTGAGGACAATATGGACGAAAGAATCAAAAAACTGGCACACAGCCTGGTACACTACTCTCTGGAAGTAAAGCAAGGAAACAAGGTGTATATCCATTACATCGGAAATTCCACGAAAGAGCTGGCAAGGGCCCTGATCAAGGAAACCTACGCGGCCGGCGGTATTCCGTTTCCGCATTTTACGGATCCGCAGATCCAGCGGGAAATGATCCTTAACTGCAGCGAGGAACAGTTAAAGCTGATGGCTGAGATCGACGGAGCGGAAATGCGTGCGATGGACTGCTATCTTGGCGTTCGGGGAACGGATAACGTATCGGAGCTTGCGGATGTGCCGTCCGATAAAATGGCACTCTACGAGAAACTGTATGCGGAAGAAGTACATGGAAAGATCCGCGTACCTAAGACGCGCTGGGCGATCCTGCGCTATCCCAATGCGGCGATGGCACAGCTGAACAATACCAGCCAGGAAGCCTTTGAGGACTTCTTCTTTGATGTATGTACCATGGATTATTCCAAAATGGGAAAAGCCATGAAGAATCTGGTGGAACTCATGAACAGGACCGACCGGGTAAGACTTACGGGACCGGGAACGGATCTTCGCTTTTCCATTAAGGATATTCCGGCCATTCCCTGTGACGGCAAGATCAATATCCCGGACGGAGAAGTGTTCACGGCACCCGTCAGAGATTCCGTGAACGGGACCATTACATACAATACCCCGTCGCTGTATCAGGGGTACACGTATGAAAACGTATCCCTGACATTTGAAAACGGGAAGATCGTCAAGGCGGAGAGTAACAATACCGAGAAGATCAACAAGGTATTTGATACGGATGAAGGAGCCAGATATGTCGGTGAATTTGCGATCGGCGTGAATCCGTATATCCAAACCCCCATGAAGGACATCCTGTTTGATGAAAAGATCATGGGATCGATCCACTTCACGCCGGGCAAATGTTATGATGAAGCACCCAACGGGAACAAATCAGCGATCCACTGGGATCTCGTGCTGATCCAGACACCCGAGTACGGTGGCGGCGAAATCTGGTTTGATGATGTTCTGATCCGGAAGGACGGACGGTTTGTGATCCCGGAACTCGAGGTCTTAAACCCCGAGAACTTAAAGTAGTCAGGTCCCATCCTGGCCGGTGCTTCGCATGATCCTGTGAAACGCGGGAAACAGGAGCGTTCCGAAAATATAGCCGGAGATCACTTCTCCGATCAGTACGGTGATCAAAAACAAAACATATGCGCTTTTGATCGGAACACGGTCCGCGATCACGGCAACGTCATTTAATCCCATTCCGTATACATGGATCAGGACAAGCGGGATGATCAGGGCGTTGCTGATCACGTTCGGAACAGGTGCCAAAAGTGCAAGACGTTTATAGGCTTTGTCCTTTGGGACAAGGCCTTTTGCTTTATGACCGATCAGGGCGCATAAAACGGCACCGATCAGTGTTGCAAGAGAGCCGAAAACAATATCCCAGGGCGCACAACCCGTGAGGAGATTGGCCAGGATACAGCCGATATATAAGCCGATGCTTAAAGTGGGATCAAAAAAGGGAAGCACACAAAGTGCTTCGGAGATCCTGACCTGTATGATCCCGCTGGCAAGCCCGAGGCTGTTGGCAAGAATGGTCAGGACAACATAGAGTGCGGCCACCGCGGCAGCGCGCACTATACGAACGGTATTCGATGTTTTCATGGATCTTTTCTCCTTTAGTTTTGTTTAGAGTGAGGAAGGTCTCGAACTCACTTGATGCCCGTATATGATACGGGAGAATGCGCGGTCTGTCAAGAAACAAAACAGGAGCCCTTTAAGGCTCCTGTTGTTAATCGTAAATTCAGAATACGATCAGGGATTCTCAGCCATGAATTTTTCGTATTCTGCCAGGATCTGTTCCTGAAGCTTCTCCCTGGATTCCGTGCTGATCGGGTGTGCAATATCACGATACTCACCTTCTGCCGTTTTGCGGGAAGGCATGGCAATAAACAAACCCTTGTCCCCGTCGATGACTTTGATATCGTGCACAACAAACGCATCATCGATCGTAATGGACACAACAGCTTTCATTTTCCCCTCTTTGGTAACTTTACGTACGCGGATATCGGTAATGTTCATGGATCTCCTCCTTCACCTGCCGAAAACAAAAGGTTAAAATACGTATCGTTCACTGTTCTCTAATACAATCTGGATCCCGTCTTCTCCCTTGAAATAAGAATCCGCACGGATGGTGCCGCGACTTTCTACGATACAGTTCTCGATGTGTGTATTGTTGCCGATGTAAACATCATTGAGGACAATGGAGTTCTTGATCACGCAATTGTTGCCGATGAATACCTTTTTGAAGATCACGGAATCCTCGACGGTTCCGTTGATGATGCTTCCGCTTGATACAAGGCTGTTTTTGACATTGGAACCGACGTTGTACTTGGCGGGCGGCAGGTCATCGACTTTGGAGTAAACTTCCGGATACTGTCTGAAGAAGTAGTCCCTGACATCCGGCTTCAGGAAATCCATGTTGGTCTTGTAGTAGGATTCCACGGAAGCGATGTTGCTCCAATAGCCTTCATGTTTGTATGCATAGATGTTTTTCAGATCCTTGTAGCGGATCAGGATATCTCTTACAAAATCAAAACGGTCTTCCGAGGCACATTTTTCGATCAGGTCGATCAGAAGACGACGTCTTACCACATAAATACCGCAGGAAATGGTATTGGTCTTGGCAACGATCGGTTTCTCCTCGAAATCGGTAATGCGGCCGTCGCTGTTGACGGTCACGAAACCGAAGCGGTCATATTCACTGTCGATATGGATGTCTTTGCATACCACCGTGATATCCGCATTCTTTTCAATGTGATAATCCAAAACCTTGTTGTAGTCCATCTTGTAGATGCCGTCCCCGCTGACGATCACAACATAAGGCTCGTGACTTTGCTTCAGGAAGGTA
>JAEEGL010027216.1_pt1 | contig 34750 bp, 29 predicted proteins | sample 9134231 | NCBI WGS metagenome assembly JAEEGL01 (sample SAMN16246548, study PRJNA631951) | gut metagenome | biome: gut microbiome; feature: rumen; material: fiber-attached | host: Bos | place: Iran: Karaj | collected 2018-10
ACCGCCCGAGGAACTGGAGGATGATCCGGAGCTGAACGACAGAGTCAGCCGGCTTGCCGTCGAACTGAACGCCGCATATTACAAAGAAGGCAATTATCCATATGAAGACGTTCACGATGAATTTCTTCTCAGAATTGAAGCGCTTTATGAAGAAAACGATATCCTGGTAAGCCCTGTCCTGAAAGAAGCTGTCGACGCGCTTCGCCGGGAAAGCAAAATAAAGAAAGACGGTAAATACAAAGATCTCAATCCTGAGCAGAGATCATTTTACGAAAATCTTGACCGGTATGAAAAGATCGTCGGCGGATCAGCCGTGAGATTCGGAGCGGAAGGTGAAAGAGAGTATCTTGATCCGGACGGAGGTTTTGTAAAAAACTGCATGACGTCTTTCGTAAAAGATCTGGTTTATTCGCAGAACGGGTTTTATCACGACAGCGGGCTGCGGGAGGACGACGGTTATGAGGTCGATCTCGACAAAGCTTACGAAGAGATCCGCGCACGTCTGTCTCCGGAGATAAACGTCGTAAGGAATCATGATTCTTACTATTCGGAAAACGTCACCGTCGAAGTGACAGAAGATATCAGTCTGATCCTTGTCAGAGAGGCGCCGCTGAAGATAATGGAGATCTGGGTGAACAAGGTCGATCCCGGGCGAGAGCACGGCAAGCGGCTCGCATCGGACAGGCTCGGCGAGTTCTGCGATACGGTCCGGTACATACGCGATATCTACGGAAAATATGAGGAGCTTGCCCTGCTGCGCGCTGCCGAAATCAGAGAAAAGCTCGGCCTGTGAGACCGGATCATGTCAGGTATAAAACGAAGGCTTGGTTCAGTGTGACGGTGTTCGACCAAAGGGAGGTAAATATGAAAGAGATAAAAATACACAGAATAAGCTACAGCCCGGGTTACGGTGATATGCTTGGAGGATATCACGGGAGTACGCTCAAACAGGATAAAGACGGAAACTGGACGTTCGTCTGCTCCGACCGCAATGTTTATAACGAACCGATGGTAACAACGACCTACGCTGCCAGTGCCGAGGATGTCGCGAAGTTTGAAGAGTTTATAAAAAGCAACAAAATTTTGTCACTGGAGAACCGACCGAAAAGCGATATGTTTGCGACCGACTACAGCCCGTGGAGCTGGAGCATAGACTATGAGACAACATCGTTTGGAAAGGCAAAGCGCGAATACTGCAGCATCGAAGAATACAGGAGATACTCCGGCCGCGACTACGATATGCTGAAAGAACTGAGCAAAAGGTTTGAGTCTTTGCACGGGGAAAAGATATCGGAAACGGAAGAAGAATGAAATAGCCGTAATAGCTGAAAAAAAGGAACTCTTATGTACTTTTCAAAACACAACGAAAAAATCACGTACATAAACCATTACAGCGGGCTGCTCGAGGTGGAAGGCGAAGGCCTTCTCTGCCGGGAGGACACCGGGTTAAGGCATGAATCAGACAAAAACTGGGCGAAAGAATATGACACACTCAGCGTGACTGAGGGAATAACCGGACTTGGCGATGGTTATATCGAATTCTTCTCGCATATAGACTGCCTTATCCTTAGCCGTACGGTAGGAACCGTTGCCGCCTCACCTGAACTTCTGAAAAGCTGGCGTAAAAGAAAGGTCCTGATCTGCGGCGAATACGAAACTTTCGCTGAAAGGTTCGCAGATGAGAACGGTCTCAGATTTCTTCACAGCGATATTCATCTGGCCGACGATGACATAGAAATCGCTCACGAACATGATATTATAACTCTGCGCTTTCATGAAAACGGCTCAAGCGATATCCATTACAACTGTTTCACCCCGGGAAGCTCAGCCGGCAGCTACGGCGGAGGAGAGTACGCCAACCCTTTGCCGCGGGACTTTTACGTCGGTTGTACCATTGATGATTTCGCAAACAATTTTCTGAATGAGAGAGTGCGCGAGCAGATCCTTTCAAACGAAACACTGAAGCGTTTTCTTGAGATTTCGAATAAAAGGCACAGTGATAATGACAAGAGAAAAAAATGATCCAGACAAATTCCCGTTTGTCGATGGCTTTTGATCCCTTCAAAGAGGAAAGGAACACGATCTGTACAGCGCGAAAGGAGATTATATGGGATTGCGTGCGGAAGACCGCGTGACGCTGCGAACGCTTGCGGAAAAATATATGTCTTACGCGTTATCCGAAGAAAATAACGAAAACCGGCGGCTCTGGCGCTCTTTAAACGACGGGGATATGCAGAAGCCGATGGTCGCGATAGACCAGATGCCGTGGAACGAGCTTAATTCCGACGGCTCTCTTTCGTGCACGGTCGCCGATCCGTATTATCGCCGGATAGAGTGGACTCTGCGCTCCGAGATATACAAATGGGAGCGTCTGCGCGCCGATATGGTGCTGAATCCTTACGTGCTTCTGCCGCGTCTCATAAGCAATACCGGCTACGGGCTCCGTCCCGAATATGAGCTTCCGGAGAGCGCGCACGGCTTTGTTTCAAAGCGGTACATCAACCAGTTCAGGGAGCCGGAGGACGTGGAAAAGATAAAAACGCCGGTCATAACGGTCGATCGGGACGGCGAGGCGCTTATCGCGGAGGAGGCCGCCGACGTGTTTGACGGGATCGCACCGGTCAGGATGCAGGGCATAATCCTGCACCTCGGTTTCTGGGACTGGATCGCACAGTGGATGGGCGTTGATAACTGCTATATCGAGCTGATGGACCGCCCGGAGATGATGCACGCGATAATGGATCGGCTGACCGCGGCGACGCTTTCGGAGATAGAGCAGATTAATGAGCTCGGTCTGTACGACGTCAACTGCAATATGTGCCACTGTTCATACACGTTTTCGGATTCGCTTCCGACAAACGGATGTGACCGCGGCAATCCGGTAAGCGGCGACGGCTGGGCTTTTGGTATGGCTCAGCTTTTCACCTCCGTATCTCCGCAGATAACGGAGGAATTCGAGGTCCGGTACATGAACCGGATATTCCCGCATTTCGGCGCTGTATATTACGGCTGCTGCGACAGACTGGACGACCGCCTCGATATAATATGCCGAATGCCGAACATAAAAAAGATCTCTTGCAGCCCCTGGAGCGACCGCGAGAATTTCGCGGCAAATCTGCCCCGCAAATACGTTATGTCAAACAAGCCGAATCCTGCTTTTCTTGCGCATACGTCCTTTGACGAAGACACCGTGAGAGCGGATCTGCGGCGCACGATCTCCGCCGCAAAGAAGCACGGTCTTCGGCTCGAGCTGCTGTTAAAAGATATAAGCACCGTAAACAACGAACCGGAGCGCCTCGGACGCTGGGCGCAGATCGCAAAAGAAGAAACGCTGAACGCCGCCCTTTGACGGTTTGTCTGCAAAAATGAGCGTTTGATACGGCATATGAGACAATAAAAAACAATTTGGTACACTATATGAGGATTTCATTGAGATGGGCGTCAGAGGCGTTGATTCCCTGCAGCCGGAGGCGGCGAACATGTCGCCGCAATATCTTACCGATCATTTCGCCGGTCGGCTCACTCTGCGCGGTCTGATATCGACAGCCGGGCCTCTTGCGTACGGAACGGCGTCGGAGGTCGACGAGTACTGCCGCAAAACGCTGCAGATATGTATGCCCCACAGAGGTTATCATTTTGCGCCTTCCCACGCGATACAGGACAATTCACCCGTGGAAAACGTTATAGCGATGTATCAGGCGGCGCATAAATACGGCGTTTATGAATAAAGCCCCGATTACTTTTCCGTACCGTTTTATGAAACCGCCGGTTTATTCATAAATGAAATCCCGTTTGTCGGAGTCTTCCGATCCCTTCAAAAGCACGTTTTACGGACATTTCCGGGGTAGAGGACAGCTATCCCCCGGCTGATTTGAAGTCCGCACAGGCGATTTAACGCGCCGGAACCCCTCATTTTTCATCCGAAAAACATACCCCTGCCCGATGAGGTATCCGGACAGGGGTTTTTTATTATATAAAAATTTAACGACAGTTTTTCGCGACACTTGACAAATCATACTTTTCGGATTATAATATCTATAATATCTTATATGACACAGAAAGGCTTTTTTATGAAACGACTGACCGCTATTCTTCTCGTCTGTATCTCAGTCTTTTTGCTGACTGCCTGCAGCGGCACAAACGATCCGCCGAAGGAAACGACAAGTGACGTGACCGGCGCTTTGACCGATGAGATAACAGAGACACATGAAAATGAAACCGCAGAAGCGCAGACGGATGAGATAACGTCCGACGACTACTTTGAAAACAACCGCATTGATATAGTATCGGCCGACACCTCCAAGGTCGTTGATCTGACCCTGCTCGACGACGGTTACGACGTTTATCAGCTTCCCGGCAGCGGCAACGGCGGCTGGCGGTACGGTCCTTCTTACATCTACTACGGCGACGGCCGTGTTGACGCATATTTTGCTTCGGGCGGCGACAGCGGCGAATGGGACCGCATCACTCACAGAAGCTCATCGGACGACGGCAAAACGTGGTCTGCCGAAAAGATCGTTGTCTACCCAACGCCCGCCAGTATGGATCACTATTCCTGCTGTGACCCCGGCGCCGTGTATTTTAACGGATATTATTATATCGGATACACATCGACTCTGAACGACGGCGGATACTGCAACAATATCTTCGTCGCCCGCTCGGAAAGCCCGGACGGCCCTTTTGAAAAATGGAACGGCTCGGGCTGGGGAGGCGCGCCTGCCCCCATGATTTATTTCGAGCAGTCATACGGCTATTGGGGTATCGGCGAGCCCTCGTTCGTGGAGCTGAACGGTACGCTGTACATTTACTACACCTACTCAACGCCCATGAAAGCGTATCTTATGCTTGCCACCGCCGACGCGAAAAACGAAAACTGGCCCGCGGAGCTTCGGTATCACGGCGCGATTATGGGGAAGTCTTCCGACTCGCTTGATATTAAGTACGTTGAGGATTGGGGCAAATTCGTCGGCGTAACCAAAGCCGACGGCGGCTTTATAGCCGTCTATGAATCCCCGGACGGCAAGAGCTTCAAGCAGGCGGACGCCGTGCGCGAGCACGTCTGCATATCTCCCTTCGGGCTTGGACTTTCCTCCCGTCCGAACGGTCATATCAGGGTGTCGGAGGATACGGATCATCTGCGCCTGCTTTACGCCTACGGTGATTCGGGCTGGGCGGCGTGGAACACCCGCATCCATACGATAACCCTTTCACATTCCGATAAAAACGATATTGAAGCGGAGCTTGCCAAGTCCGGCTCCGGTATAGGCATCACGCGCGAGAAAGAGCGCTTCGGCTGGGAAGAGTGGACTATGGTACGTACTAAAAAGGATCTCTTCATCATGGCTGTGGGAGAAAAGGAGAACGTGGGATTATTCCTCCGCGACAGGTACGTTAACGGCAAGGATATCTCCCTGCGTACGAGCGAGGTCACCGTTACGGATTACAACGACAGCGTTGTGAGCTTTGAAAACGGACTTATGATCGCAAAGGGAGCGGGCGAAACCGACGTTACGGTATGTTATAAGGAATTGAAGCACGTTTTCCATGTTGTTGTCACGGAAACAAAGAATGAGAAAAACGCAATTCTGAAGAAAACGACAGTAACCGCAGCAGTCGACGCCTTTACGATCTATTTAGGCGAGCGGAGCGTTTACCGTCCCCAGATACGGCTGCGCATAACCAAGGGCGACGGTTCCGTCAGCGAGCTTTACGTAAATGACGGCGACAGTAAGATCACGTACACGGGCTACGACGAAAAAATTATTTCCGTAAACGAAAAGGGCGTGATAACGGCTTTAGCCCCGGGAAGCACGACGGTCACGGTGAAATACGGCACCCATACCGTAAAAGCGGCGGTAAAGGTGTCAAACGATCCGGACGACTCCTTCTTCAAGCTCGGAGACGTGGAGGATATGACCTACGTATCCCTCGATTTTTCCAGAGATATCGACCGCTCCGTGCTGTCACATTTCAACAGTTGTGAAATGACCGCTGTCGAGGACGGTATACGCGTCACGGTAAATTCCAAAAACACCAACCCCAACCTTACGGATCCCAGCTTCAAAATAGTCTATCAGGGTGCGCTTGATCCTGTTATGACTGAAAAATACAATGCGGTGGAGATAGTCTACCGTGTGTCCGTCGATAATACTCCGAACGCAAAGGATATTGAGATCTTTATCGGCGCCGGCTCGGTCATGGATGCGCACGGAGGTTATTCCACGTCCGCAAATCTCATATGTGACGGCGAATATCACACACTCCGCATCCCCGTGTCTCAACTGAGCTTCTGGAAAGGACAGCTGAACGTCATACGTTTCGACTTCTTCAAATCCGCCCTTGAAGGAGACAGCATGGATATACGTTCGATATCCCTCGTCTCCTGACTCTGTTGATCTTATAATACCGTAAACCGATAATCAGAAAGGACGATACCATGAATACAAGAATGAAGTCTTTTATTACGCGCGCTTTCGCGATGATCCTCGCCGCGGCGCTTTTGACCGGTATGCTTTCCGGATGCGTCGGAAAAAGCCCGGAGAACACAACGGAGACCACACCGGAAACCACACCGGAGTCAACACCGGAGACCGCACCGGAGTCAACATCGGAAACCACACCGGAGGAGACGGATTCTCCCGCAACCGACAAAGTCGCGGAGCTTCTCGGAAAGATGACGCTTGAAGAGAAAATAGGACAGATGATGATCGCCTCCTTCCGCATCTGGCAGGAAGAGGGCTCATCCGATAAAACGAACGTCACAGAGCTTAACGATACGATCAGAGCCTGCCTGAAGCAGAATCATTTCGGCGGTACGATCCTGTTTGCCGAAAACTTCAAAAACGCGGAGCAGACGTACCGTCTGACGCGCGACCTTCAGTCGTCGAATCAACAGGGAAGCCCGGTCCCGCTCCTCATCTGCGCGGACCAGGAGGGCGGACTTGTCGTCCGCGTCGGCTTCGGCACCACGGGGGTCGGCAGTATGGCTCTTGCGGCCGCCGGTGATAAGGACTGTGCAAAGCAAATGGCGGAGATCTACGGAAAAGAGCTTTGTGCGCTCGGCATCAACACGGATTACGCTCCCGTCATCGACGTGAACAACAATCCGACGAACCCCGTTATCGGAGTGCGCTCCTTCTCGGACGATCCGGAGACGGTCGCAAGATTCGGGCTCGGATATATGGATGGAATGAGCAAAGCCGGCGTCATATCGACCCTGAAGCATTTCCCGGGTCACGGAGATACGGATACGGACAGCCACACCGGTTTTCCGCTCATTAACAAGACATACGAGGAGCTGAAAGCGTTTGAGCTGATCCCGTATAAGAAAGCCATAGACAACGGAGCGGAGATGATAATGACCGCTCACATCCAGTATCCGCAGATAGAAAAAGAAACGTACGTTTCCACCTCGACCGGCGAAAAGGTCTTCATTCCCGCTACGATGAGCAAAACGATACTCACCGATATACTGCGCAAGGATATGGGCTTTGACGGAGTGATCGTCACCGACGCCCTTGATATGCGCGCGATCACGGATAATTTCGCGGTCGAAGACGTGATCTGCAAGACCGTCAACGCGGGCGCGGATATGCTTATACTTCCGATCGTTACGAATGCGGAGCTGTTCAAACTGACAAGCGGCGTCGTGAAGCTGACAGCCGACCTCGTGAAAGACGGAAAGATAAGCGAGAGCAAGATCAACGAAGCCGCCGAAAGGATACTCAGACTCAAGGAGAAGCACGGCATCCTTGACGAGACTGATTTTAACGCGTCCGAAGCCGGGATCAAAAATGCAAACGAGACCGTAGGAAGCGCGGAGAACCGCGCGTTCGCCGAATCTCTCGCTTTAAAAGCGCTGACGTTGATAAAAAATGAAAACGGCGCTTATCCGCTGAAGGATCCGGCGGGGAAAACGCTCATCCTGTTCTCCGAGGGAGCCTCTTCAAGAGCGGGCTACGGCAAAGTCGCGGCAAAGAAGCTCGGACGGGACGATTTTGAAATTATGGTGAGCACTAAAGACAATAAAGACGATTGCCTCAAAGCGGCGTCCGACGCAGAAAACGTGATACTTGTCTCAAGAGCGTACAACGAAGCGAGTCTCGATCCGAATACGGACGCCGGGTATTCGACGGGCGTGTTCGATACGATCATAGCGCAGCGGCACGCTGCGGGAAAGACATCTATCGTCATTTCCTGCCAGCTTCCGTACGACGCGGCGCGTTTCGGGGAAGCAGATGCGATAATCCTCACGTACTGCTCGAACGTTCTGCGCGAGCTTCCGAACAAGAGCGGAGAGGGAAGCGCTTATTCGCCGAACCTCGCCGCCGCGATCGAGGCGTGCTTCACCGGCGAAAAACTCTCCGGAAAGCTTCCGGTTTCCATCCCGAAGCTCGACGGACAGTATAAAATCACAAACGAAATACTGTACCAAAGAGAGATAAACTGAACAGATCCGTGATACCGACGGATCAACGGAGTGTTTTACAAAGGAGATACGGTATGAAAAATCAAAAAAAAGGAAGCTGCTGGACGGCGTATTACGATCCCGATACAAACCGCTATTTTGCGGAGATAATATATACGAGCCGTGAGGGACGCGAGCAGTATGATTATGAGATAACCCCGGGCGTTTACAGCCGGCTCGGCACGTTTTCCGACGACGGCGACAACATAGAGCTCATAAAGAGCGCAAAAATGACATATTCTTTTGAAAATACGATGTACGGCACACTTGGTCCCGAGAGAACCGTCTGGGACGAAGAAGCGGTAGATGCGATGGACAAAGCGGTCAAAAAGCAGGAAAAGAAAAAGCGGAAAAACGGATCAAAAAGAAAGGGCGAATAAAAATGCTTAAAAGAATCACGGCTTTGTTTCTTGTCTTTGTACTTCTTTCGGCTGCTGCGGGCTGTACCGTAAATAACGTTTCAGATACGACGGAAGCGGACTTTACGACGGACGACGTACCGCAGGGATCGCCGGAAAATCCCGTTACCATAACCGACGGGAGCGGAGCGCGGCTCGGCGTGATAAACAACGGGGCTTATACCGCCGTTGACGGCGGGATATTCTACAGCGTTTTTACGATCAGCGAGGGCTTGCATACAGGCACGGCGGAATACCGGTTTTTCAGCCTTAAAAACAAGACGGACGTTTTTTTGGGAAAACTGGAAGAACAGGGGTATGAGGCGGGCTTTGCGCGCACGGAGCTTGACGGTACGGTCTACACTCTCGCCGTCAGGGGCGATCCCGCCGGCAGCGCCGCGGTGCCGCTTTTGCTGCTTGCGTTCGATACCGTAAATAAAACGATGAAAACGTATACCGTTTCGGAATACGGGTTTCCTTACGCCGCAATGACGTCGTCCTGCGGGAAGCTTTATATAATGAATCACGAAACGGATAAGGAAAAAAGCGAAAAGATATATGAGTTCGACCCCGCCGGGGAGACTTTCAGGGAGGTTCTGACGTTTTCCTCGTCGACGGATTCCCTGCGCAGCGTATGCGCTGCGGACAACGGCTTTTACCTGCTCCGGCTGAAGCTTAACAACGGCGGTGAAAACGAGCTTTACGTCGACCTGTACGATGAAAAATGCATCAAGATATCGGAGCAGTCCGTGACGGAAGCTCTCGTAAACGCGATAAATGAAGTTCGCGGTATCACGGGCAGACGTGACGCGCTGAACGAAACGGGAATGAACGTCAGCCGGTTCTGTCTGACGGACGGCAGATATATGATATATGAGAACTTCGGTCTTTCCCGGGTCGCCGTGGATCTTAAGACAAAAGAAACCATAATCGCAAGGGACGACAATTACTCCGTTTCAAAAGGCAGCGGAGCGCCCGTTATATACAGGATAGATTTTGATCCGGACGACGTTTTGGAGCCGGAAATATACCTTATCGAAAACGGTGAGCTCAAGTCTGTTCCGTTTACGCCCGACACCGCTCACAAACTCATACAGAACGTGACGGTATCACGCGACGGCACACGCGCCGTCTTTACCTCCGACGTATTCCCGCCGGAAAGAGGTACGGGCGTCATATCAGTCTGTCCTTTAAAGTAACTGCAAAAACACACCCGTCCGGATTCGGCGCGGCGTGATAAGGAAGTTTTTTTCAATTTCTTTGCCGCGCCGAAAATGAAGACGCCCGCAAGCGGGCTAATGAAGAAATGAAGACGCTTCGCTGATGAAGAAATTCGAATTCAACGGTTTTCTTCAAGCGAACGTCTTCATTATACCGATTGAATACGAAAAAGCAGACTGATTTTGTTCTCAGTCTGCTTTTCTTAAGTGCGCACTTACTCACCACTCGAACGTGAGGTGAAAAACTTCCTTATGACGGTCGGGTATTATATCCGGACGGTTTTTTGCGCCATGACGGTTTTTCCGATAACGCGGAGCAAAATATTATATAATTATTTAATAAAACTATTGATTTCCTCGGAAATATATGTTATAATCAAAAAAGAATGATTGTTTTTTGAAAGCTCCATACGGGTTTGGAGGGTGTTGAAATGGCTTATACGTACGGAAATACGACGGCGCGGAGGCAGAGAGGACTATGAGAAAGATCTGGGTGGTTATCGTCAACGTGTTGATTATGATCGCGATGCTTACGTTCGTGTTCCTTTATTCCGCTTTTCAGAGCAGGGAAACGACGAAAAGGCAGATAGAGCATTTTGAAAACACCACCATAACATTAGAGCGCGTTACCGAGAATTATCTTGAGGGCGAACAGCGTATATGCGACGTCTGGGCTCGTTATATCAACAGTAAGGATATGACGATAGAGGAGGCGGTGTCCTTCATCAGGATCTCTCACGTTCTGCCTTACGCCTCCACGCATATAGTGTATCTTGACACTCTTTCGGGCCTTTCAACGAAACCGGGACAGGGTAAAAGTGACGATTATACCGTATCGTACGCCCGTCTGGAGCTTCTGAACGATACGAGCTGGATAAACGAAATAGGTGAATCGATCAACATCTCACGCGCATATACCAACCCGGTAAACGGGGAACAGTCTCTTTCGTTCTGCAATTTCATAAAGCTGCACGATCCCGAGACGGGAGGCTTGCGCGACGCCGTGCTTCTGCGCGTGCTCCCCATATCGGAGCTGGAACAGAAATGGGTCTTCCCGCAGGAGGAATATGAGAACGCCGAGCTTTCAATGATCGACGCGGACGGCAATTACATAATCAAAGACCATTCCTTCAAAAATTCCAGCTTCTTTGAATTTTACAGATCTTATAACGTGACCGACTCCGCCGCTTCGCAGGAGCTGTTCCGCAGGATCACCTCCTCGTCCGGATCGTTTTCAATGCTGAATTCCAAAGGAGAGGAATGCATACTCGCTCATACTCCCGTCAGCGCGGCGAAGGGATGGACGCTCCTCAGCTTTCTGCCGATGAGCGATCTCAAGGTAAATACCGAAAACTGGCTTCTGATCGGCTTTATATCCGCGGGCCTTCTGATACTGTTCGTTTTTGACCTTGCGGTCATACTGTACTTCAACAAAAAGCTTCAGAACGCGGCGAAGGAAGCGGCGTCCGCAAGCAAGGCTAAAACGGATTTTCTGTCCGCCATGTCGCACGATATCCGCACGCCTATGAACGCGATAATAGGTCTTACGACGATAGCCGAAAAAAATCTTAACGATACGGAATCCGTGAAGGAAAATCTGCGCAAGATCACGCTTGCAAGCAACCATCTGCTTACCCTTATAAACGATATACTCGACATTTCAAAGGTCGAGAGCGGAAAGCTGAGCCTGAGTCCGCAGACCTTCACGATAGTCGATACGGTCGAAAATCTCGTGAATCTGTCTCAGCCGATGATAAAGGAGAAGAACATAGATTTCGATTTCCGCATCAGCCGTATAGAAAAAGAGTTCCTGTACGCGGATCAGCTGAGGCTCAATCAGGTATATATCAACTTATTGTCAAACGCGATCAAATATACTGAGCCCGGCGGCAAGGTCAGCGTTGATATGCGCGAGGAGGAGAGCGATAAACCCGGCTTCGTGCGTCTCACCTATATCGTAGCCGATTCCGGCATAGGTATGAGCCCTGAGTATATGGAGCATCTTTATCAGCCGTTTTCACGTCAGACGGACAGCAGAGTAAACAGCATCCAGGGTACGGGTCTCGGACTTGCCATAACAAAACAGATGGTGGACCTTATGGGAGGCACCATAGACTGTCAGAGTGAGCAGGGTAAGGGTACCACGTTTACGGTTATACTCGATCTTCCCGCTGCCGAGAGACAGAGAGACGATCTGATGCTCGATCCCATCGACGTGCTTATAGTCGACGACGACGAGATTCTTCTTGAGACCGCGGCCGATACGCTTGAATCCCTCGGAACAAAGGCGGAATGCGCCGACAGCGCGGAGGAAGCCGTCGACATGATTAAACAGCGTCATGAGGCGGGACGCGATTATAACGTAGTGATACTCGACTGGAAAATGCCGGGTATCGACGGTATAGAAACGATACGCAGGATCCGCGCTGAGGTAGGCTCCGGCGTTCCCATACTTCTGATATCCGCATACGACAGCTCGGAAATAGAGGACGCGGCGAATGAAGCCGGAGCGAACGGCTTTGTCAGCAAACCGCTCTTCCGCTCAACGCTTTACGATAAGATAAACGAGGTCCTTGGTACCGCGGTACAGTCCGCGGAGACCGAAAGCGACTATTCGGATATCAGCGGTATGAACGTGCTCGTCGCCGAGGATAACGAGGTGAACTGGGAGATCATTTCCGCCCTGCTCGGTATGTTCGGCGTGACCTCTGAGCGCGCCGAAAACGGACGCGTTTGCGTTGACAAAATCAAAAATGCAAAAGACGGAGACTACGATCTTGTCTTTATGGACGTACATATGCCGGAGATGAACGGACTTGACGCCACAAGGAATATCCGCGCGCTTGACGATCCGTGGGCGTCTTCCATACCGATAATCGCCATGACGGCGGACGCGTTCTCGGAAAACGTCGCCGAGTGTATCGACGCCGGTATGAACGGACATATAGCAAAACCGATAGATATCAAGCTTGTGATCAAAGAGATAAGAAAGATCAAGGAGGAAAAGAGATCATGAAAAAGCTTATCAGTATCATTTTAGTCATCTGCACGTTTGCGGCGCTGTCCGCCTGCGGACCCGCGGCGAACGAACAATCAGCCGAATTCAAGCCGGCTCTCGATACCGCGGCAAGCTGTAGCATCACCGTAGCGGGAAGCTATGACAACTTTGAAGCGCTTGAGGCGGAGTTTGACAGGTTTAACGAATTCTATCCGAACGTGAAGCTCAGCTATGTGAAGCTTGACGACTACAACAACACGCTTGTCACGGCTCTCAAGGGCAACGACAAGCCGAACATTTTCTTCTCCTACGCGTGGATGATCGGAAACGAGAAATACAAGGACGTGTTTGCGCTTGCGGAGGACCTTTCCGATCCGAAGCTCGGACTTGATCTGAAATGCATCCGCTCCGGTCTTATAAACCGCGACGCGGAGGGACACGTTATGATGGTACCCGTTTTCTCAAGGACTTACGGTATGCTTGTGAACAACGACCTGTTCAAAAAGGAAAACCTTAAGGTCCCGACGAATCTGACGGAGCTTCTTTCCGTATGCCGGGAGTTTAAAAACAAGGGCTATAAGAACCCGATGATGGGTTACAGCGTCAAATCGTCAAGCTGCCTCATGAATACGGTAGCATATCCGATTTTCCTTGCTACGCTTTCCAAAAACAGTGAAGCGCTGCAGAACGCAAACAAGCTCGATCCCTCCGCGGGAGAATATATGAAGCCCGCGCTTGAGGCGGTCAGGAAGCTTATTGACAACGGCTGCGTAGACCTTTCCGAGTGCGATAAGATAGAGGACAACTATACAAAGGTCATACTCCGGTTCTTTGAAGGCGACGTGCCTATGATGATATGCACCGGAGATACCGTTTCCGGAACGAAAAAGCGCGAAAAACAGTCCGAGGCGTTCACAAACGCACCGTTTGACTACACGTTTTCTCCCATAGCCGCAACGGACGAGGGAGGATACTTCATCGACAGCCCTTCCGTGGAGTTTTCCGTCAACACGAGCTGCAATGATCTCGATATGACAAACGAGTTCATCAGATTCCTTATCAGAAAAGACGAGCTTAACAATATGGCGTCGGTAAAGCGTCTTGTAACGCCCACGTCCGATCTGTCCTTCGACTCGGTCTACGCTCCCTTCGGCAGCGTCCCGTCGGAGCGGATCATATCGCCCGAGGTGCTCGGCATCACGGATCCATTGACCGTACAGATAAGACTTGCGTCTTTCTACGTCGGAAAAGGTGAGATGACGATCGACGAAGCCGCGGCAAAATACGGAACCCTGGAGTAATCATATACGCAAACGCCCCTGTCCGGAAAATACGGACGGGGGCGCTGTAAAATCACGGCGCGGAATAAACATAAAAAAGGATAAATAAAAATGAAAAGAGCGCTCCTTCTCGGCGATTCCATAAGAATGGGATACGACGGCTACGTAAAAGAAATACTGTCCGGCGAATTTGAGGTGTTGTATGACGATACCGATAACGGACGCTTTGCAGCGTATACGCTCTGGCAGGCAAATCAGTTTTTCAAAAATTACGGACGTTTTGACGTCGTTCATTTCAACAACGGCTACTGGGATATGAATATCGAGGCGCCGATGAAAACGGCGATACATCCGATAGACGAGTACGTTCGTTATTTAGGCAGGATACTTGCGGAAATAAGAAATAACGGCGCCGTACCCGTCTTTGCGACCACAACGCCCATCCTTCCGGAGGAGAAAGCGAAAGAGGTCGCGGGCGCGGATATCAAGGGCTTCGGATATAAAGACGAATGGGTAAAGGAGTATAACGGCGCCGCGGTCGGATTCTTTCTCCGGGAGGGCGTCGCCGTTAACGACCTGTATTCGCTTTGTCTGAAAGATAAGTATTATTATAAATGTAAAGATCTGCTTCATCTGACGGACGAGGGTTACCGCCGCTGTGCCGCGCAGACGGCGGACGTGATAAGAAAAGCGGTGAAGAGCAAATAAAAAACCGGGGTCCCTTCAAGGACCCCGTCAATTCATTTTTTGCCGTATTTTCTGACGTGATTTTTGATCGCCTCAAACGTCTCTTCACTTATATAATGCTCTATCCTGCACGCGTCTTCCGCGGCGGTCTTTTCGTCGACTCCTATGTTTATAAGCAGGCGTGTCAGCAGAGTGTGTCTTTCATATATGACCTCGGCTCTTTTCATACCCGTCTCCGTCAGTCTGATAAATCCCTGCTCGTCCGTTGTGACGAGACCTTCTTTTTTCAGCACTCCGACAGCGCGGCTGACGGACGGCTTTGAAAAGCCCATATACGCGCCGACGTCTATACCGCGGACGCCCGAAGAGCTTTGCGACAGGATATATATCGTTTCAAGGTACATTTCACCGGATTCGCGTACGGTCATGGCTTTTTCTCCTTTTTTTCAAATCACAATCATTATACCTTATATTCGCGCCTTTTTCAATACGTAACTTGAAAAAATTTTCGTAAATCACGGATTTTTTTGTAAAAAACTATTGACAAACGGACGCCGCGAGGATATAATATAAGGCGGTTAGTGAATGCTAACCGTATTTTTAAGCTAATCGGTTAGTCATCGCTAACCGAAATTCAAAGAGTCGGTCGGCACAAACCGGACGATTTTGACGGAGGACATTATGATACCGCTTTGTTTATCGGACACGGGCGAGCCCCGGATAATCAAAAAAATAGGCGGAACACCCGAGGTGAGACAGCATCTTGAAAATCTCGGTTTCAACGTCGGAGCTGAGGTGACGATAGTCAACACGCTCGGTAATAACGTTATCGTAAAAGTAAAAGAAGCCCGCGTCGCCCTGAGTGACGAGCTGGCGAGAAAAATCATGGTTTAAGGAGGAATAACGGTGAAAACGTTAAGAGACGCAAAAATAGGCGAGACCGTGACAGTCGTTAAGCTGCACGGAGAAGGCGCCGTGAAAAGACGCATTATGGATATGGGCATTACAAAGCGTACGCCCGTTTACGTTCGCAAGGTCGCGCCGCTCGGCGATCCGGTCGAGATAACCGTGCGCGGTTACGAGCTGTCTATCCGCAAAGCCGACGCGGAAATGATCGAGGTTGAATAATTTTTTCGGCGACGGTTAGCAAACGCTAACCGCTCAAAGCTCAAAATGAGCAGAAAGGACACGTTATGGACATAAGAATAGCCCTTGCGGGCAACCCAAACAGCGGTAAAACAACGCTTTTCAACGCCCTCACGGGCTCAAATCAATTCGTCGGAAACTGGCCCGGCGTTACGGTGGAGAAGAAGGAGGGCAAGCTTAAAAAGCACGACGGCGTGATAATAACAGACCTGCCGGGTATTTACTCGCTTTCCCCGTATACGCTTGAAGAGGTCGTGGCGAGAAATTACCTTATAGGCGAACGCCCCGACGCGATACTCAATATCGTCGACGGTACGAACCTTGAAAGAAACCTTTATCTTACAACACAGCTGACGGAGCTCGGTATCCCCGTGGTCGTCGCGATAAATATGATAGACCTCGTTAAAAAAGAGGGCGACAAGATAGATCTGGCGGCGCTTTCGCAGAGGATAGGATGTCCCGTCATCGAGATATCCGCGCTGAAGGAGACCGGTATAACGGAAGCGGCGGAGGCGGCGATAAACGCCGCGAAAAGCGGAAAAACGATACCTCAGCACAGCTTTTCCGGCCCCGTGGAGCACGCGCTCGCTCACATTGAGGAAGCCGTCGTCCACGATCTTCCCGAGGAGCAGCAGAGATGGTATGCGGTAAAAATATTCGAGCGCGACGAAAAAGTGCTTGAAAAGCTGAACATACCGAAAGAAACGCTCGATCACATCGAGGAAGATATAAAAGCGGCTGAAAAAGAGCTTGACGACGACGCGGAAAGCATAATAACAAACGAAAGATACGTTTACATAGCGGAGGTCATAAAGTCTTGCTATAAAAAGAAAGAGATCAAAAAACTCACAAAAAGCGATAAGATAGACAAAATAGTCACCAACAGGTGGCTCGGACTTCCGATCTTCGCCGTCGTGATGTTCCTCGTTTATTTCCTCGCAATGGCTCCGGGCGCGCCCGGAACGATGGCGACCGACTGGGCGAACGACGGACTGTTCGGAGACGGCTTCCATCTGTTCGGCATAGGCGGCAAGGCTTATGATGAAAAAGCGGGCGATTTTGAAGCCGCGTCGAACGCGCTCACCGCGTACGGCTTTGAATTCGATCTTGAGGATGAGGAATTCAACGCAGACGCGTTTTTAGCCGAGATAAAGGGCTTTACCGCGGATAAGGCGTCCGCCGAGGTCGAGGTCACGGACGAGGAAACGCTTGAGGTCTCAAAGCTGACGGTTTACTTCGACACCGTCCCCGACGATGCGGACGAGGAGGAAACTAACGGTATGACCTTCAAGGAAGCCGTCGCGTACTTTGAGGAAAAAGGCTTCGAGGAGCCCGATCCCGCGGACGACGGCGTATGGGTCCCCGGTATCCCCGCGCTGCTTGACAAGGCGCTTCTCGACGCGGACGGAAACGCGCGCGTTCCCGAATGGCTCTACGGTTTGATTCAGGACGGTATAGTCGCCGGCGTCGGCGCGGTGCTCGGATTCGTGCCGCAGATGCTCGTGCTGTTCTTACTGCTCGCAATACTTGAGGGATGCGGATATATGGCGCGTATAGCGTTCGTTCTCGACCGTATTTTCAGAAAATTCGGGCTTTCCGGCAAATCGTTCATACCGATGCTCGTCGGTACCGGCTGCGGAGTTCCCGGAATAATGGCGACGAGAACGATAGAAAACGAGCGCGACCGCCGAATGACTATAATGACCACGACGTTTATCCCGTGCGGCGCAAAGCTTCCGTTCATCGCGATGGTAGCCGGCGCTCTGTTCGGCAAATCGCCGTTGGTCGCGGTATCCGCTTACTTTATCGGTATGGCGGCTATAATCGTATCGGGCGTTATGCTCAAGAAGACAAAGAGCTTTGCGGGTGATCCCGCTCCGTTCGTAATGGAGCTGCCCGCGTACCATCTGCCCACGCTCAGAAACGTCCTCCGTTCCACCTGGGAGCGCGGCTGGTCGTTTATCAAAAAAGCCGGCACAATAATCCTTTTGTCTACTATTATAGTATGGTTTACCTCATATTTCGGCTGGGTCGAAGGCTCGTTCCGTATGCTCGCCGAGGAGGAAATGGAATATTCTATACTCGCGTATATCGGCAGAGCGTTCGCATGGCTGTTCGCGCCTCTCGGCTGGGGCAACTGGAAAGCGGCGGTCGCCTCCGTCACCGGACTTGCCGCAAAGGAAAACATCGTCGGTACGATGGGTATCCTCTACGGCGACTGGGCGGGTATCAGAGCGTCGTTTGACGTTCCGCATATCGCGGGCTTCTCCTTCCTCGTATTCAATCTGCTCTGCGCTCCGTGCTTTGCGGCCATCGGCGCGATAAGACGTGAGATGAACAGCGCAAAATGGACGTGGTTCGCCGTCGGTTATCAGTGCGGCTTCGCTTACGTGATAGCGCTCATGATCAACCAGTTCGGAAACCTCTTCACGGGCAACCTTGCCTCCGGCGCGGGACTTGTCGTTAATATCATCGGTCTCGTCGTCGCAGTCGCGCTGCTCGGACTTATGATATATATGCTGTTCTTCAAAAAGTACAAGGAAGCGACGAAGCTTACCAAAAAAGTGTGAGGAGCGTGATCTTATGCTTGCCTGGCTCGCGGAAAACGCGGTAACCGTCGTTACCGTAACCGTTCTTATCGTAATAACGGGTCTCGCCGTGTTTTCACTGATAAGAGAAAAAAAGAATAAAAAGGGCGTCTGCACGGGAAACTGCGCGTCCTGCGGCGCCTGCTGCGGCAGTAAAAACAAAGCTAAGTGACCGTAAACAAAAACACCGATCGGAAACCTGTTCCGATCGGTGTTTTATTATGCTCGCTTATTATTCTGTTTTCAGAATATTGATCTTTTGCTTTTTCAGCAAATAAACGTAAGCACAGAGCGAAACGATTGAATCAAACGCGTTTCCTATACCGAACAGAAGCGCGATCCCCGTCAAAGTCGGCGTCCAGATACCGGTCATGTATAATACAAAAGCGGCTCCGTAATAGACCGTATTGGTTACCACGCTTTCAAAAAGCATATAATTCGTTTTTCCGAGTCCGTAGAAAGTGGCATCGAAAACGTTTTGAAATGCGTACAAAACGTAAAACCCGAGCAATATCAAAACAAGCTCAAACAGCTTATCAACGTCGGAGAATTGCAGAACATACGTCATAAAAGGCTTCCATACAGGTATGCTCACGCACCATATAACAGAGATTGTGAAAGTGATAAAGAAGTAACCGAGCGTGTTTTTCCGCACGTTGTCCTTATTCTCGGCGGTTTCTTTCTTTATAAGCTCTGCAAGCTGAAGAACGGGTAAAAGCAGCCAGCCCCATATAAAATTGTTTGCGACCCAATAAGTCCCCTGTTCTCCCACGACGTTTACCATTCTTGCGACCATTACCATATAAGCGACATTCCGCACAAGCGATTCAAGCCCCGATATACCGCCGATCTTCAAAAAATCCTTCATCCACCTGAAATCAAGCTTTTCGTTTGAAAATGTTTTAACTCCTTCTTTGTGAAGAAGAATGATCGATACGGTAAGTAAAAGCGCATTTACGATGATATTTGAATATCCGATACCGTTCACGCCGAGATCGGCGGATACAGGCAGAGAGGAAACGAGAAACGTGTCCGATATCAATGATAAAAGAAGCCGCGCCGCCGTAAGGATATAAATATATCTGCTCTTGTTGATCGAAACGAGAGCTACGAGCATAAACTGCGCAAGGACGTAAAAAATGTTTGCAATGCTTTCTATCCGTATATACGTCGCGGAAGCGGCTAAAATGCCGGTATCCGTCGCCATTAAAGCAAGCAGCTGTTCCGCAAAAACAAAAATAATGATCGACAGAAAAGCGTAAATACCGAGCGAAACGAGCATACCTGTTCTTACACGGTTTGAAAATTCTTTTTTGTCATTCTTGACTTTGGCGATAAAGAAGAACAAGGGAAGTATGATCGCCTCGTTTATTACCTCGTAGATCAGATTTACCCACGATAACTGTCCCGCGATCGAAAAAGACCAGTCTCCCGGAAGCTGACCGAGGAAAAACACGCGCACCGTCGTATATATCGTGGGGCAAAGTCCGAGAACGATCAGCGCAAAATACAGTTTGTGATTTATATGCCTGAATGACTGTAATACTTTTTTCATGACAAAACTCCTTGTTATGCTACGGTTGCAGACAATTATAACATATTCTTTTTGATTTCTCAAGACTTTTTAAAAAAATCACGCGCAATCCCTTTACTTTTCGGCTTTTATTTGATATAATAACAAATAGAGCACCGGAACAGCGGATAAAATATCGCGCGTTATTTTGATAAATTGAGGAGACAGCCGGAAATGAAAGGGAAAAAACTGATACTTGCGTTTGATATGTACGGCTGTCCGAACCGTTGCCTGCACTGCTGGATAGGTCATATGCCGAACGTATTGCCCGAGGACGGCGCGGACGATTTTGTCGCTTCGTATTTTTACCCGTATTTTGAGCAGACAGAGTTTTACAGCTGGCTGAGAGAACCCGATTTCTGCCCCGATTACAGACAGAGATGGGAAAAGGACAAGGCGCTTTCAAAAAACTCGGAGCCCCGGCGCTTCGAGCTTGCAAGCTTTTACCGTATAGCGCGCGACGACGGATATATTCCGTTTCTTAAATCCGTCGGCGTCAGAAAGGTGCAGCTTTCATTCTTCGGTCTGAAGGAAACTCAGGACAGATACGTCGGAAGGCGCGGCGCGTATGAGGAGATAATGCTCGCGTCCGAAAAACTGATAAAAGGCGGCGTGATCCCTCGCTGGCAGTGTTTCATAAACGAGGAAAACAAGAAAGAGATCATATCGATATACGAAACGGCAAAGAGGATAAGAGAGACCGTGTGCGCCGGGCTTGAGTTTTTCGTTCACGAGGGCTCGTGCGACGGAGAAAACGAAAAGCTTTATCCCGTAAGGATAGAGAAAGATCATATCCCGGATGAGCTTATACCCGTTTATCATGGCTATGACAAGCTGAAAACGGAGGAGGAATGCTGTCTTTTGCTTGAAAACGACGATACGTCTCCCTGTTTTGAGACGGGTGATGAAATAACGCTTTACGTTTCAAATAAATACGACGTGTATTACAATTTCACAAATATGACAAAGCCGTGGATTATCGGAAATCTGAAAGAGGACGAACCTGATTCGTTAACCGAAAAGATCATTAACGGAGACACGTACGCGCTGAAAAAAGCAAAGGAATGCAGCTGGTCCGGGCTTGCGGCAAAATACGGCGACAAAACGTCAAAAAAAGCGTTTGAAACGGATGATTATAAAATGTACCTGTTCAACAGGTATCTTAACGACTTATAAAAAAACATGAAAGAGAGGGAAAAAGAATGGAATATATCAGGGTGACAAAGGAAAATTTAGAGAGCGAGCATATATGCTGCGCGATATCGAACAACAGGGACGTACAGGTTTCTTCAAAGAAATCGTGGCTTTCCGAACGCTTTGACGAGGGGCTTGTGTTTTTGAAAAGCGCGGAGCGCGGAAAATGCTTTATCGAATACATACCCGCGGAGTACGCGTGGAATCCCGTTGAGGCGGACGGATATATCTATATCGACTGCCTTTGGGTATCGGGCAGCTTCAAAGGTCACGGCTATTCGAACGATCTTCTGAACGAATGCAAAAACGACGCAAGAGAAAAGGGGAAGAAAGGTCTTTGCATCCTTTCCGGGAAGAAGAAAAAGCCGTTTCTGTCGGACCCGGAATATCTGAAATACAAGGGCTTTACAGTTTGCGACGAGGCGGATAACGGAATCCTGCTCTGGTATCTGCCGTTTGAAAAGAACGCGGAAAAACCGCGCTTCAGGGACTGCGCAAAGCATCCGCACGTTAAGAGCTCCGGCTTTGTTATCTATTATACTTATCAGTGTCCGTTCAACGCGAAATACGTTCCGATACTGGAGGCGACGGCTAAGGAGCGCGGTATCCCGCTTCAAACCGTACGCCTGAAAAGCAGGGAGGAGGCGCAAAACGCTCCGACGCCGGTAACGACGTACGCCGTGTTTTATAACGGGGAATACGTAACGAACGAGCAGATGAACGATACGAAATTCATAAAGCTTGCCGGCGGTCTTATGAAATAAAACAAGAGTTTCCGCCTCCGGCACTTCATCTTATACGGACAAATCAAAACACGTAATGACAGGACAAACGCGTTTTTTTGATGTATAATGCGGACAGACGGGAGGAGAAAAACGGTATGGAATGGCTTTCTTGTATAAAGAAAACGATAGATTATCTTGAAAAGCATCTTTGTGACGAAGTGTCCGTCCGGGACGCCGCGGAAAGCGTTTACGTATCTCCGTTTTTCCTTCAAAGAGGTTTTTCGGTCATGACCGGCTGCGGGATAGGCGAATATCTGCGCAGCAGACGGTTGTATGAAGCGGCGCTAGACCTGCGGAATACGGACGATAAAATAATAGATATCGCCTTGCGTTACCGCTACGAAACGCCGGAGAGCTTTACAAAGGCTTTCTCGCGTTTTCACGGCGCGACGCCTTCACAGGTGCGCGCGGGAGCCGTGATCCGCGTTTTTCTCCCGTTCCGGATCAACTTAACGATAAGCGGAGGCAATCAAATGGATTACAAGATCACACAAATGTTTTCTTTCAGGGTCATAGGTTTTCAAAAGGTTTTCGATTACGAGACCGCGTATGCCGATATACCGAAATTCTGGGACGAGATATGTGAGAAGTACGCATATAACGTTTATGCGGGCAGCGCGCCCGCAAACGCGTATGAACAAGCTCTCGTTGACAACTGCATAGGCGAATACGGCGTATGTATCGACGATATGGACGGCGGAAGGTTCCGTTATCTGATAGCCGGAAGATATACGGGCGGCGAATTGCCGGACGGAATGGTGTTGTACGAATTCCCGCGCGGAGAATGGGCGGTGTTCAACTGCGTCGGTCCGATGCCGGACGCTCTTCAGAACGTGAACACGTATATTTTCAAGGAATGGCTGCCCGGAAATCCCGATTTTGAGATCTGCGGGAATGCAAACGTGGAATGGTATGACTGCGTAAACGGTGAAAAGACCGATCCGGATTATCACAGCGCGATATGGATACCCGTCAGACGCAAAAAAGGATAGATCACCGTAAACTGCCGCACTGCACGGCAGTTTTTTTGTTTTTTGCCTTAATGATGTTGACAAAAGAGAAAAAAAGTGCTATAAATATAATAGCCTTATTATAACAACACGGAAGGAAAAAACGTTTATATGAAAAAACTGTCTGTTATTCTTGTTTTTGTAATGGTATTTTCGCTTTTCGCAGCGCTCGGTTTTACCGTGAGCGCGGCGGGCGAGGAAGTGCCGAAGCTCGTGCACGAGCCGGCGACGATAACGGTAAATCAGGGCTCGAAGGCGGTGCTCAAGACCGTGGCGAGCGGTAAAAACCTGCATTTCAGCTGGATCGCGACTGTCGATCCGAAAGGTACCTTCGATCTGTCAAAGGCCGCCGGAGTAAAGGCGCTCGAGGCGCTTGACGGATCCGGCAAAATGAAGGTCAGCATGAAAACGTATCAGAGCGGCACGGACGAATACACGGCTGAGCTTATAATCGACGGAGTTATTGATACTAACTACGGCATCGCCTGCGTATGCACCGTATCGAACGACGCGGGCTATAAGGCGACGGACGAGGCGTTTATTTTCACCGCTTACGACGCGCCGAAGCAGGCGGAGGTCGATCTTGTGGCGGAGCTCGACGTCAGAATAGGCAAGCTGATAAAGCTCGCCTGCAACGTGTATCCCGCGGACGACGAAAACGTTGAGATAGGATATCACTGGTACTGCACGCCCGACGGAAACAAGAGCAACGGCGTTCTGATCGAGGATGAGGATTATTCCGTTCTCGTTGTCGATACGTCGGCGGGCGGTCTGTATTTCTATTACTGCACGTTCTACATAGTAAAAAACAATTCGAGCTTCTTCTATGAATCTGGCGTCACTATGATAAGACTTCACGAGCCGGAGATAGAGGTGACGTATTCGGAAAGCGACGTGACGCTCGATATAGGTCAGTCAAAGACGCTGAAGGCAAACGTCGCCATAAATCCCGAAAAGGACAAAGAGGGCGATTACAGCATTGATTATCAGTGGTATAAGGGAAACAACAATATTGTCGGCACGTACACAAAGATCAAAGGCGCGAATACCGACACGCTCGAGGTCACCGGAGCGGAGAGCGCAGGAAAAGTGTATTATTTCTGCGAGGTAACGTTTACGACGATGGAAAGCCACACGTTTTCAAATATGTCAAGTGACGCCCCGATCGTAGTTGTGAGGAGCACCGGCGAGAAGAACGCGGAGATAACGCAGATGCCGAAGGACGTCAAGGTCAAGGAAAACGAAACGGCGACGTTCTCCGTCAAGGCGGTCAACGCAAAATCGTACGAGTGGTATATGGATAAGCCCGGCGGAAAAACGGAAAACCCGTTCAAGCCCGTCAAGCTCGAGAACGGCAAAAACGGCGTCGTTTCGGGAGCTGACGGCGACACGCTGAAAATAAAGGCGACAAAGGACCTGGACGGATATTTCTTCTACTGCAACGTTTACGGCAACAACGGTAAATACGTTACGTCAACGCCCGCGGCGCTTGAGGTCATACCCGACGTAAAGCTCCCCGTACAGCCGACTATAACGGAGCAGCCGAAATCAGTCACGGCGACGGTCGGCGAGGACGTTAAGCTGTCGATAAAAGGAGCGAACACGGACGGCGGAACGCTCGTTTATAGGTGGTACATAAGCGATACGGACAATTACCCCGACATCCGCGCGATAGACGGCGCCGACGGCAGAGAATACGAGCCCGATACAAAGACCGTGGGCGTAAAATACTACTGCTGCGCGGTGTGGAACGTTCTCGGAGAATACGAGGAGGGACCCGTTTATTCGGATTTTGCAAGGGTCGAGATAACGGAGGCCGGATCCGTGCCGGAGGAAACGACGGAAACGGAAGAGACTGTGACAGAACAGACGGAGACTGATGCGGCGCCCGCGACCGATACGGATACAAAGCCCGTGCAAACGGAGAATGATACGTCAGAAAACACAAAAAGACCCGATCCCGTCTCAAACGAAGATCCGAACAGAACGATCCTGACCGTTTTGCTCATAATCATCTGCGTTCTCGTAGCCGCGCTTATCGCCATAGGTATCACGGTGCTTGTGAAAAGCGGCAGAAAAAAGTAAATTCAAATAAAAAACCGCGGACTGCCGGCCGTTGAGAAACGGGCGGCAGTCCGCGGGCTTTTTTATATCTCAGTTTACGCCGGTTCCGTCAAACTCCGGCGTATATACGCTCTCGTGCGAGGCGGTGTCCTGAAGAAAACCTTCAAAACCGAGCGATACGGCTGTGTCCGCGACTTTTTTATATTCGTATTTTGTCAGTCTTCTGTTTATTTCCTTGAATCCGTCCGCGCGGTAAACCGGGCAGTACTGCGACATGAGGGAGAGCAAAAATTTGCTTTTGTCAAAATTGTCTGACAAAAACCGCAGCGTTTTCACGCTCTCGTCCTTATGCGACGGCAGGATCAGATGACGGACTATCACCCCGCGCGTCATTATCCCGTCCGCGTCGTATTCACAACCTCCCCGCTGTCTTATCATCTCTGAAAGAGCCCCGGAGGCGACAGACGGGTAATCCCGCGCGCCGGAGTATTTTTCTGACAGATCCTCCGACACGTATTTGAAATCCGGCAGATATACGTCAACGTATCCCTCAAGCGCTTTGAGCGTCTGTACGCGCTCGTAGCCCGACGTGTTATAAACGACGGGTATCTGAAGCCGCGCGAGCCTGAGCGCCTCTTTGATTTCGGGTACGTACGGCGTAGGCGACACGAGGTTTATATTGTGACAGCCGCGGCTCTGCAGTTCTTTCATTATATCCGCAAGGCGGACGACGGTTATTTCCGTACCGCCGCAAAGCGCTGATATTTCATAATTCTGGCAGAATACGCAGGATAAAGGACAACCGGAGAAGAATATTGCGCCCGATCCCTTTGTGCCCGATACCGGCGGCTCCTCGTAATAATGCGGAGCGGCTCTTGCGATCTTAAGTGCGCCCGCGCCGCACAGTCCGCGGCCTTTTTCGCGGTCGGCGCCGCATTTTTTAGGGCAAAGCTTACAATTTAACATAAAAAACCTTTACAAATCATGATTTTTAGTATATAATGGTAAAAACGGAGGTGTTTATATGTGGTTTGATAATATAGAGAAAATGTGCGCGGATGCGGTGGCTTCCTACGCCGTACCGTCCGCGGTCTGCGCGATAGGCGATAAGGACGGCGTTTATTTCAAAAAGGCGTTCGGATATTCGCGCGTCATAATGAACGAGGACAAGCCGGACGGTGTGTTTGCCGGTCCCATTCCGGAGAACGCGATACCCGCCTCGCTCGATACGGTCTACGATATGGCGTCGCTTTCCAAGCTGATAGGTACGACTATGGTCGTACTGCGGCTGACGGAGGAGGGAGAGATGACGCTTTCCGACACCGTGTCGCGTTATTTCCCGGATGCGCCCGAGGACAAGCGCGGAATTACCGTAAAACAGCTTATGACGCACTGCAGCGGCATAGCGTCGCATTTCAATATACAGAACGAATGTGAAAAGGGCTTTGACGCGGCTCACGCGGTGCTGAACTATCCGCTCAGATACGAGGCGGAGACAAAGGTCGAATATACGTGTATGGGATATATACTTCTCGCCAAAATGGCTGAGGTATGCACCGGCAGGCCGCTTGACGTTTTAGCCGACGAGCTTGTTTTCAAGCCGCTTGAAATGAAGCGCACGGGCTACAATCCGACGGAGCACAAGAGATTCGACGGCGCGGACATAGCGACCGAGGAATGGTCGCCGCGCTTCGAGCATTATATACACGGCAGGGTCCACGACGAAAACGCGAGATATATAGGCGGCGTTTCGGGCAACGCGGGCGTTTTCTCCTGCATCGACGACCTCTGTAATTTCGGCGCGATGCTTTCGGCGCGCGGTACGTTCAAGGGAAAACAGTTCCTTTCACGCTCAACATTTGAGCGCGCGATAACAAACTATACGCCATACGGTCCCGAAAACAGAGGGCTCGGCTTCCAGCTCACCACGGGCGGTCTGAGCGCTACCGGCGATCTTTTCTCGCCGTTGTCTTACGGTCATAACGGTTTCACGGGAACGTCGCTTTACGTGGACCGCGACACGGGGTTATACGTCGTGTTACTGACGAACAGAGTGCATTACACGCGCCAGTCCGACGGTTTATACCGTTTCAGACGCAGGCTCCACAACGCCGCAATGGCAGATTACACACGTATGATTATACAACGCTGACGTAATGACGGTGTGTAACAATTATTGATTTTTTGTAAAAAGGGATTTTTATGATTAAAAAATTTGTTTGCGTCATCCTTTGCCTTACTTTGTTTTTTGCTGTATTTGTCCGCGCGGAACAGACGGAGGAGGACGTCACCGTATATTTTTCCGCCGGCTTTGACGACGACGAGCTTCCTCGCGGGACGGACGTCACATTCGGAGACGACGGGATAATATACGCGGAGAACGGGGTTCTGATGTTTCTGTCCTCGTACACGTATCCGCCCGTTTCAACCGTGCTTTTCCCGTATAATACGGAGAGGAGCGAATACGTATACGAATGCGATCTGACGCTTACGGAGACGATCTCTCCGAGCTGCTGGTTCTCGCTTTGCTTCGGCGCTCATAACGAGGATATTCTGTATGAATTCACGCTCAGATGCGGCGCGGAAGAGCCGGACAGCGTCTCGATAAGATACAAAAGCGGCGCGTCGTCGTGGAAGATCATATCCTCTGCTTCTCTCGGCTCGTTCATCGGTGAAAACGGAATAGACGAGGGAAAATTCGAGGGCGGTATGATAAAAGAAGGAGCCTCGTTTCATCTTGCCGTCGCCGTCAAGGGCGGTACGGCTTTCGGCTACGTCGACGGCGTCGCCGTTGCGGAGGGAAGGATAACGGGCGACGGATCGGGATACGTCGGCTTCAACGGGCGCGGCGTGACGTTTACGGCGGATGATCTGTCCGTGAACTCAAAGCTCCCGTCCGGCGTAAGCGCCGCCGATACATTCAGAACGTCCGTGCATACGCCGGAAACCGGCATCGTCGAGCCGCCGCTCATAATTCAGCGCCATAAAGCCTCAACACCGATATATTCCGATACGGACGTGCGTCCCGGCGCCGTTATGACGACGGTCAAGGAGACGGACGGCGATTTGCGCTGTTTTGACGGCGCCGTGGACATAGGCGATATAGACGAGATGCTCGGCAAGCTCTCGTATTCCGTTCTGCCGGCGTTCTACGTTTCCGACGCTCAGACCGCCTCCGCTCTGTCCGCGTATCTGCGGAACAAAGCCATAAACGACGCTTTCGTTATTGTTTCAAGGACCTCCATACTGTCAGAATTCAGAGAGAACAAATATATACGTTTCGCGGTCGATCTGACCGCCCGCGATGCTGTTTCCGTTTCCGATACGTACGATATGCTTTATTCAAACGGCGTGAGGACAGTGATGCTTTCGGAAGCCGCGGCTGACGCGGAAACCGTATTTGAACTTCACAAGCGTCTTATCTCCGTGTGGGTGAGCGCGGGGCAGGGAACGCTTTCGCAGTTCTCATCCGCCGTCTGCGGAGCGGACGCGGTGATAACGTCGGAAGCGAACGAGCTGATATCCCTGTTCGGCGGGTTTACGGAGCCGACGGTACTTCGGCGTCCCGTCGTCATATCCTACGGCGGTGACAGCGCCGCAGCGCCCTCGGATACGCTGAAAGCCGTCACGAAGGCGTTTGACAGCGGTATATCCGTCGCGCTCGTGGACGTTTTTCTGACAAGAGACAACGTACCGGTCCTGTCGCGCAGCGATAACGTCACCGGTATGTCGTCCGACGCGGTCATATCCAACTCATATCTGTCCTCTTTGAAAACTCTGACTTATAAGGACGGGCGTATGGAAAGCACGGACAGGATAACGACGCTTGAAGAGCTGCTTGAGGCGATGAGCCGCGGATATCACGAAGCGGTGCTTCACGTCAGAGTGAGCGACGCTGCAGCCGAAGAAGCTGTGGTGCGTCTGTCAAACGAGTTCGGTATGAGGCAGAGGACGGTCATCGTCGGCGGAAACGCTTCCGTTATGGAGCGCGGCAAAAACGACAGCTTCGCCACGGCGTACGATTCCGGTCCGTACGTATGGGACGGACGCGGGGACGACGTTTCCTTAAGCTCCGTCTGCCGCGTTTTGTCGGAGTACAATTCCGTTTATTACGCGGGATCCGCCGGTATGCCGTCGGAATTTCTGCGTCTGATACACGGGCGCGGGATGAGCGCTGTCGCGACAGATTCGTACGATAATGAAATACCGCTTCTCACTGGGTACGACGGATTCTGTCTTTCTTCCTCAGCGCGCGCGTCTAAACTCGCCGCGTATCTGAAGGCCTCCTGCGCGGAGGACGGACGTCTGAACGCCGCGGTCGTATACTTCGACGGTACGGAGCTTGACGTTACAGCGCTCTGCTCGGTTATCCCGCTCCGCGGCTCGGCAAAGCTGACGGGCGGAACGGTGAGCGGAGACGGAGACTTTACCGTCATCTGCCCGCAGACGACGGGCGGCGGCGCAAAATACTTCGTATGCTCGCTGCCGCTTTCATACTCCGGGCAGAGGAGCGAGGACACGAACGAACAGACAGAGGACAACACGGGATTGAAAACAGTCAATATCATAATAATCGTTTCCGCGTCGGTCGCCGCCGTTATAGGCGTGGTGATATTCGCTCTGCTTTCGCACAATAAACGCAAAAATCGCTCAAAATAACGGCTGATAGTCAAAATTACCACAAAAAGAGCCGAAAAAACTCTTTTTTTCGGTCTTCTGTTTAAAAAATATTTATAATAAGGTGTTGACAAACCCTGCCTTTTGTGTTATACTATCTGCGATTGTGTATATGATCCGATATTATGCTGAAAGGAAAAAGGGATGAAAACGGACGGTACGCCCGCCGCTTCGCTTACGGCAGGGTACAACAGCACGCTCAAGCTCATAAGAACGGGCGGAGCGGAAACGGTTTATCTGGCGTACGACTGTTCGCCCGCGATAAAAGACGCCATCCGCCTTGCGGCAGATCAGAACGGTACGACGGTCAATGAAACTATGTCCATGCAGCAGCTTAAGGAGCTTTGCGGGATAGACGTGGGCTGCGCGGTATGCGCGCGGCGCAAAACACAATAAGATACTTCGGCTCGCGGCTTTCCGGTGCCGCCGCCTTAGGTATAAAACATAAATCCGTATGAAAGGAGGAAATCCATGCCGACATTTAACCAGCTCGTTAAAAACGGACGTGAACAGAAAACGTACAAGTCCAAGGCTCCGGTGCTTCAGAAGGGTTACAACTCGCTGAAAAAGCGCGCCACGGACCAGAGCTCTCCGCAGAAGAGAGGCGTTTGCACAAAAGTTACGACAGCAACACCGAAGAAGCCTAACTCCGCTATCCGTAAAATCGCAAGAGTTAAGCTCGTCAACGGTCTTGAGGCGACGTGCTATATCCCCGGCATAGGTCATAACCTGCAGGAGCACAGCGTAGTTCTCATACGCGGCGGCAGAGTTCGTGACTTGCCTGGCGTACGTTACCACATCATCCGCGGTACGCTCGATACGCAGGGCGTTGCCAAGAGAATGCAGGCCCGTTCGCTTTACGGCGCAAAGAGGCCCAAAAAATAATCGCACCGCATAGGGTGCAAGGAGTACAAAAGAGTATTTCATTTTTGCAGGCAATAATCATACGGAAATGTTTTATATGACCGTTTGACCGCACTGCATTTACGGAAAAGGAAATATTTCGAGTACCTGTGAATTCATTATTCTATATGAAGGAGGGAAGCATAATGCCGAGAAGAGGTCAAATATCAAAGAGAGACGTACTGCCGGATCCGCTTTATAATTCCAAGCTCGTAACAAAGCTTATAAACAACATAATGCTGGACGGCAAGAAGGGCGTTGCTCAGAAGATAGTTTACGACGCATTCGAGATAGTGGAACAGAAATCCGGAAAAAATCCTCTCGAAGCGTTCCAGGCGGCACTTGAGAATATCATGCCGAAGCTGGAAGTAAAAGCACGTCGTGTAGGCGGCTCAACATACCAGGTTCCTATGGATGTACGCCCCGAAAGACAGAGGACTCTCGGTCTCCGCTGGCTCACGAGATATTCAAGAGAGCGCAGTGAGAGAACAATGGCGGCTCGCTTAGCAGGCGAGATCGTTGATGCGATGAACAATACCGGTTCGTCCGTCAAGAAGAGAGAAGACACGCATAAAATGGCAGAAGCCAACAAGGCTTTCGCACATTACAAAGTTTAATTTTCAGGAGTTGTTCGGTAAATGCCAAGAGAATATCCGTTACAGTTAACAAGAAACATCGGTATAATGGCGCATATAGACGCCGGGAAGACGACCACTACGGAGCGTATCCTGTTTTATACCGGTAAAACCCATAAGATCGGTGAAACTCATGACGGCTCTGCAACAATGGACTGGATGGAGCAGGAACGCGAGCGCGGAATAACGATAACGTCCGCCGCAACAACGTGTTTCTGGCGCGGAAACAGAATAAATATAATAGATACCCCCGGGCACGTCGATTTTACGGTCGAGGTGGAGCGCTCCCTGCGCGTGCTTGACGGCGCTGTTACCGTCTTCTGCGCAAAGGGCGGCGTCGAGCCGCAGTCTGAAACCGTCTGGCGTCAGGCGAACAAGTATCAGGTGCCGAGAATGGCTTATGTCAACAAAATGGACATAATGGGCGCAAACTTCTACCGTGTCGTCGATATGATAAGAGAAAGGCTCAAAGCCAATCCCGTTCCGATACAGCTTCCGATAGGTCAGGAGGATTCGTTCGTAGGCATCATCGACCTTATGGAGATGGTCGCCGACATAAACTCCACGGACGATCAGGGCAAGGAAGTAATGATCGAAGAGATCCCCGCCGATATGCTTGACAAAGCCAAAGAGTACCGCGAAAAAATGGTCGAGGCGATAGCCGAGACAGACGATACTCTTATGGAAAAGTTCATATCGGAGGAGGAGATCACCGTTCCCGAGCTCAAAGCCGCTTTGCGCAAGGCCGTCATAGCAAACGAGATAATCCCCGTATGCTGCGGCACGTCTTTCAAAAACAAGGGCGTACAGAAGCTGCTTGACGCTATAGTGGATTATATGCCGTCGCCGGTCGACATACCCGCCATAAAGGGTACGATCCCGGACAGCGGCGAGCCGGCGGAGCGCCATCCGAGCGACTCGGAACCGTTCTCCGCGCTTGCTTTCAAGATAATGACCGACCCGTACGTCGGAAGACTCTGCTTCTTCAGAGTTTACTCCGGTACGGTGGAGGCGGGAACAACGGTCTATAACTCTACCAAGGGCACGCGCGAGCGTATGGGCAGACTGCTTCAGATGCACGCAAACGACAGAAAAGATATAGACTGCTGCTATTCGGGCGATATCGCCGCCGTCGTGGGTATCAAAAACACCACTACGGGCGACACGTTCTGTGATGAAAAGAACCCGATAATACTTGAGAGCATGGAGTTTCCGGATCCGGTCATCCGCGTTGCGATAGAGCCTAAGACCAAAGCCGGTCAGGAAAAAATGGGAATAGCGCTCTCCAAACTGGCGGAGGAGGATCCGACCTTCCGCACGTACACCGACGAGGAAACGGGACAAACCATCATCGCGGGTATGGGAGAGCTTCACCTTGAAATAATCATAGACAGACTTCTGCGTGAGTTCAAGGTGGAGGCCAACATCGGTAAACCGCAGGTCTCATACAAGGAGACTATCACGAAAGCGGCGTATTCCGATACGAAATTTGCCCGTCAGTCGGGCGGCCACGGTCAGTACGGTCACGTAAAGATCAACATAGAGCCGAACGAAAAGGGCAAGGGCTACGAATTCGAGAGCAAGGTCGTAGGCGGAGAGGTTCCGAAGGAATATATCCCCGCTATCGACGCAGGTATCCAGAGCGCGCTTCAATCCGGCGTGCTTGCGGGATACAACGTGGTCGACGTCAAGGTCACCCTGCTCGGCGGTTCTTATCACGAGGTCGACTCTTCGGATATGGCGTTCAAGATAGCCGGTTCAATGGCGGTCAAGGATGCGTTGAAGAAGGCTGAGCCCGTGCTCACGGAGCCGATAATGAAGGTGGTAGTCATCACACCGGACGAATACTACGGCACCGTTCTCGGCGACATTTCGTCGAGACGCGGTCAGGTGCAGAATACCGAGAATCTCACGGGTTCCGTTGAGATCACGGCGTTCGTCCCGCTGTCCGAGATGTTCGGATACGCGACGGATCTGCGCTCCTGCACGCAGGGAAGAGGCAACTACACTATGGAACCGAGCCACTTCTCACAGGTGCCGAAGAGCATTCAGGAAGACATAATCTCCGGCAAGCGGAGATAAGAGGCACAGCCTCGGAAAAAGCCGTAAGGCAATTAAAGGAAACAATAAAAATTTTTAAATTAAAAATGAAACGAAGTTTCACATTAAGGAGGAAATAACAAATGGCAAAGCAAAAGTTCGAAAGAACAAAAGAGCACGTCAACATTGGTACCATAGGCCACGTTGACCACGGCAAGACCACACTTACCGCAGCTATCACAAAGGCTCTCGGCTTAAAGAACGGCAACGTTGAATTCATGGCGTATGACCAGATAGACAACGCTCCCGAAGAAAAAGCAAGAGGTATCACAATCAACACCAGACACGTTGAGTATGAGACCGATAAACGTCACTATGCGCACGTTGACTGCCCCGGGCACGCCGACTATATCAAGAACATGATCACCGGCGCTGCTCAGATGGACGGCGCGATACTCGTTGTCGCCGGTAACGACGGTCCTCTGCAGCAGACCCGTGAGCACATCCTGCTCGCCCGTCAGGTCGGTGTTCCCGCAATAGTCGTTTTCATGAACAAGACAGACCTTGTTGACGACCCCGAGCTCCTTGAGCTTGTCGAAATGGAAATAAGAGATCTGCTTAACGAATACGATTTCCCGGGCGACGATATACCGATAATCCGCGGATCCGCGCGTAACGCACTCGAGTCTACTTCCACAGACCCGAACGACCCCGTATATGCTCCTATATACGAGCTTATGGATGCTGTTGACAGCTATATCCCCACCCCCGACAGAAAAGCCGATATGCCGTTCCTTATGCCTGTTGAGGACGTATTCTCCATCACGGGCCGCGGCACCGTCGCTACCGGTAGAGTAGAGCGCGGTACCGTTAAGATGGGCGACAACGTTGAGATCGTCGGTCTTTCCGAAGAGAAGCGCTCCACCGTTATCACGGGCGTTGAGATGTTCAGAAAGCTTCTTGACTCCGCTCAGGCAGGCGACAACATAGGTCTGCTTCTCCGCGGTATCCAGAAGAAAGAGATCGAAAGAGGACAGGTCATCTGCAAACCCGGCTCCATCCATCCGCATACCAAATTCAAAGGC
>JAEEGL014368783.1_pt1 | contig 34747 bp, 27 predicted proteins | sample 9134231 | NCBI WGS metagenome assembly JAEEGL01 (sample SAMN16246548, study PRJNA631951) | gut metagenome | biome: gut microbiome; feature: rumen; material: fiber-attached | host: Bos | place: Iran: Karaj | collected 2018-10
GCATCCGGTGCCTCATTGCCGCAGAGGATTATCAGGCTGTCATCGGTGAACTGATAGAGCGCGAACATGTCGCCGTTGAGCTTTGCGAGCAGCATGTCGTCCCAGATCGCTTCGATGCCGGCGAACTGTGCTGTTTCGGCGATTGTATTTTTCATCTCCGCCGTAATGCCGCCCTTAAGGCTAGTGATCTTACCGATGCGTGCGCTGAGGTCGACCAGATGCCTGGTGCTGCCGGTTGCCGGGTCGATCTCGAGCAGGACCGACGGGTCGTTCCCGGAGATGCCGAACAGTCTGCCGCCGATGCCGCTGAGGCTGAGGATCGGCTCCTGCGTCTTCAGGACGCTCTGTGCGCCGGTCGCCGTGTCGAGGGTGTGCAGCTGACCGTCCTTGATGCAGAACCAGTACAGCTTGCTGCCGCAGAGTGCCCAGTTATAGTCGGTGCCGTTGAAGAGCGGCAGGGAGGGGTCGATCTGTGCCTCCGCGATGCTGTAGGTCTTGTTGCTGCCCTCGCCGGGCACTGCGAAGTAATAGAACGTATCTCTGCTCTGTGCATAGACGCCCTTGCCGTCCGCTGCCGGATAGAGCAGATCGGAGCCGAGGAACAGACCGGTGTCGTTTGCGACGATGACCTGACCGGTCTTGATATCAAACCAGAACATAAATTTGCCGTTCAGGGCGCCGTTGTCGACATAGTCCATCACGAGGAAGTACCAGTCGCCGCTGACATGCGCGATCGCTGCCGGAATTTCCTGCTGCACGGTCAGTGTATCCGCGGTGATGCCGAGTGCGACCGGGTCGATCGTCGCGACCGGCTTGCTCTCGCCGGCACGGCAGATCTTTCCTTCATCAAAGGTGAAAAGCTGCTCGCCGTCAGACAGTGCGTAGTATTCGGGCGGCAGAACGGTTGTGCGCTGCACGCGTGTCAGCATGTCGCCGACACCGGCATAGGGCGCATAGACGGTCTCATTCTCGAAATAGAGGTTCTTGCTGTCGCGGCGGTACTCTGCGCTGCTGAAGCTGCCGCGCTTTGCATCGAGCGACTGCTGCTCCTTCTCGGTGCGGGTCTGACGGCTCGCGGTGACGCGCCATGCGTCCTGCGCAAGCTCCTCTGTGGTCGCTTCATGCACACTGTCCGCAAGGCTGTAGCCGATCCCGCTGAACAGCAGATAGGACGGTGCCGGCATTTCGGTCTCCTCGCCCTCCCAGCGGACCGATGCGCGGGAGCCGCTGATCGTAAAGGTGTAGGTCTTGCCGGCAGTCAGCCCGGAGGCGAAAACGGTCGACGGCAGTGTCAGATAGACCGGCTGCTCTGCCAGCCCCTTGACCGTCACCATCGCGGCGCCGATCTCATCCGTACCGCCGTATCTAGGCAGAAGCTCAAGGATCGTCGCGGTATAGGAGCCGTTCAGCTCCACCTCGCGGTCTGCGCGGTTCTCGCTGAGGACGGCGTCGTAGCCTCTGCGGAATTCCGCTGCATAGGCGGCATCGCCCTGAGTGGGCTTGCTCCAGCGAAGCGTATCGCAGTCCAGACCGTATTCGCCGTCCTGCGGGGTGTGGACCGAGCTGACCGGAAGCAGTGCGGCATTCGCGTTGTGCATCAGCATCGCGTCAAAATAGCCGTCGCTCCAGAGCAGTTCGGGGACAGCGGCGGTGAATGCCGCATTGTCGAAGACCAGCGTATAGGCTTCGCCCTCCTTCATCTGCGCAATGATCTCCGCCGGGAGCACTGCGGAAATGGCATCGGACTGGAACGGCAACATCACGACCGTATTGCTGTCCTTGTAAATCTTGTTGATCATGACCGCCATTTTGCCGTCGAGCGTGATCTCCGCCTTGCCTGCCGCAAAATCGTTCTGTGCGGCCTCTCTGCCCGCGGCATACCCGCCGGTCAGGGGTTCGGTGACAGCGCTTTCCTGCCGGCTGTCAACGGCGCTGTCCGCTCTGCTGTCATTCGTGCTGTTCAGCGAGCTCTCGCCGGATTGACCGGAATCGGCGATATTCGGCTTATTCATGCGGCTGATGAGCATACCGCCGCCGATGACCAGTGCCAGAGCTGCGGCTGCCGCAAATCCCGTCGTAATATAGTGAAGGATTTTTCCGGACCGCGAATCGGCGATCTGCTCCGGCGCAGTCTCATGCCATGTGTCCGCCGCGGGGATGACCTCTCCGGTGCGGAGCTTCTTCGGCTTTGCTTCTGTGATATAGTCGGCGGAGATATGCTCCGTCATTTCAAAAATCTGTTCGGGCTTCACAGTAATCCCTCCTTCTCCAGATAGTCCTGCAGCTTTTTGCGCGTGCGCATCAGCGTCACAGTGACCTTGCTTTTCGTGATGCCCAGATCCTCTGCAATGTCATCGACCGGGCAGAAATACCAGTACCGCTGCACAAAGATTTTCCGGTGATCGGCGGACAGTGTGCCGAGGAAGGCGTTCAGTGCCTCGCCGAGTGCGTGCGAATCGACCTCGCGCTCGACGTCGTCGCCTGCTGCGGGCTCACCGAGCAGCTCCTCCAGCGCGACTGCTGCCTCACCGCCGCCCCTGCGCTGCCGGTGCTGTGCCTTCCAGCGGTTCTTTGCGATGTTGCGCGTGACCGCCGCGGTGAAGGCGTAGAAGTTGTCGGGGGCTGCGGGCGGGATGCTGTTCCAGAGGTTGATCCATGTGTCGTTGACACATTCCTCCGCATCCTGTTCATTTCCGAGAATGTTGTAGGCGATGGTGTAGCAGTAGCTGCCGAACTGTTTCTCGACATGGGTGAGCACGGCTTCGTTGCGGCTCTGAAACATCCCGAGCATTTCACTGTCCTGCATGGCAGCGTACCTCCTTTCTTGTCGGTCGTTATGATTCCCTGCGGAAGCGCTTCTGTAATGATAGACAACGAAACCGCAGCGCAGATTACACGGAGACGAAATTATTTTGAAAATGAGAAGGGAGAAAGTGAGGGAGGGAGCAGGTAGGAGGTCAAGTGAGGAGTGAGCAGTGAGGAGTGAGGAGTTGTTCCGTCACTTTCACTTCTGCCTCACTCCTAACTTCTCACTTCTCATTTCTCACTTCTCATTGCTCCGGGCTGGTAATAGTAGCTATAATAGTATAGCATTTCGGTTTGGATTTTTCAATAGAAAATTGAAAAAAGGCTTGCAATCCTGCGAAATATGTGGTATAATAATACAGCATTTCAATATCCGCCGGTGCTTGACCGGCGCGTTGCGGATGCACAGCGGGTGCTGTTTATATTATATAGTATCCGCTCACATTCAACAAGGGACGGTCCGCTGTGCGCACGCAGGGGCGGCACACATGAACGTCCGTAAAAAAATCAAGGAGGTATCCCACTATGAACGCATTGGAGCAGATCAGCAAGTCCAGCATGAAGGAGAATGTCCCGGAGATTAACGTCGGCGACACCGTCAAGGTGTTCGTCCGCATCTGGGAGACGGCGGAGAAATACCGTCTTCAGGCATTCGAGGGCACTGTCATCGCCAAGAAGCACGGCGGCATCAGCGAGACCTTCACCGTTCGCAGAGTTGCACACGGTGTCGGCATCGAGCGCGTGTTCCCGCTGCACTCCCCGGCTGTCGACAAGGTCGAGATCGTCCGCAGAGGCGTTGTCCGCAGAGCAAAGCTCTACTATCTGCGCGGCAGAGTCGGCAAGGCGGCAAAGGTCAAGGGACTGGTTCGTTGATTGCAAACCAAGCGAAAGGGGACTGGTGCCAGTCCCCCTTTTGTTTTATGCGGGCATTCGCCCTGAAATAAGAATGGGAGGTGCAGTATCATGGAGGAGCAAAAGCCGCAGAGCACAGATCCGACGCTGACGGAGGAGACAGCCCATGAGGCTGAAACGCCGCAGGAGGCAGAGCAGGAGACGGAGCAGCCGCTGACGCTGATGGGCGCATTCTTTGACATGCTGGACCTGATCGAAGCCGCTGTCACCACATTTTTTGTCTTTATGCTGCTGTTCACCTATGTACTCAAGCCTGTCACGGTCGACGGCTCCTCGATGGTGCCGACGCTCTACGACAAGGACAGCCTGCTGATGCTGACGCTCTGTCCGGAGCCGAAAACCGGCAGGATCGTCGTCATCGACGACCAGAAATCGGGCTATTTCACCGATGCAGAGCAGACGCAGGTCGCACAGCGCGAGGGCTACGGCTCGATCCTCGTCAAGCGCGTGATCGCGACCGGCGGCCAGCAGATCAATATCGACTTCCGGAAGGGCTACGGCACCGTCGCGGTTGACGGCGTGCAGCTCCCCGAGGACTACATCGCCGACCTCACCACGCGCGATGACGGCGCCTTCCGCTATCCGTTCACCGTGCCCGAGGGGTATATCTTTGTCATGGGCGACAACCGCCTGCACAGCACCGACAGCCGCAACGGTCTCATCGGGCTGATCCCCGAGGAGCAGGTGCTCGGGGCGGTCGTGCTGCGCTATAACCGCGAGGATACGCGCATCACCAAGTGGACCGACCAGTTCGCGTGGCTGTGGCGCTGAGCAGAAAGGAGCGTTTCGCAATGGAAGAAGAAAAGCGCCCCGAAGCCGGCGTGCCGCAGGAGCCGGTCCCAGAGGCTTCGGAAACGGCTGCCGAAGCTGTAGCTGATACCGTGCAGGAGACTGCCCCCGAATCGACGGAAACAGCAGCCGAAGCGCCGGCGGAGCAGCCCGCAGAGGAGCAGCCCGAAGATGAGGAATACACCTCGAAGGATTTTGCAAACGACGCACTCGACCTGATCGGGGCGGTGCTTTCGTCGATCTTTGTCGTCATCGTCCTGTTTGCGTATGTATTCTGTATTGCAGATGTTGAGGGCGAATCCATGCTCCCGACGCTCGAGCCCAACGACCGGCTGTTTGTCATGCGGGTCGGCACCGAGTTCGAGCGCGGCGATATCCTCATCATCGACAGCAAGAAAGCCTACACCTTTGACGCGAACAACAATCTGGTCGCGGGCGAGGGGCTCGGCAAGCGCATCGTCAAGCGGCTGATCGCGACCGGCGGGCAGGAGGTCCGCATTGACTTCAGCGAGGGCGCGGTCTATGTCGACGGCGAAAAGCTGAATGAGCCGTATATCAGCTCGCTGACCAAGCGCGACGAGGGTGCATTCCGCTTTCCGATCGTCGTGCCCGAGGGCTATGTGTTCGTGCTCGGCGACAACCGCTATATCTCGCGGGACAGCCGCCATCCGACGGTCGGGCTCATTCCCGAGGAGGATATCATCGGCGAGGTCGTTTTCCGCGTCGCGCCGTTCTCCGCCTTCGGCAAAATCGAATGAGAAACGGCTTTCGTTTCTCCGCATTCTGAAAGAAAGGAGCAGCTCCGGTATGGAGGACATGAAGGATATCCAGTGGTTTCCCGGGCACATGGCAAAAACGCGCAGGCAGATCGCCAAGAGCCTGCCGCTCGTCGATGCCGTCGCAGAGCTGCTCGACGCACGCATCCCGCGCGCAAGCCACAATCCCGAGCTGCAGCAGCTGACAAGGCGCAAGCCGCGGCTCGTCATTCTCAACAAGGCGGATATGGCAGACCCCGACCTCACCGCCCGCTGGATGCAATACTATAAAAAAGAGGGCTGCGCGGTCATCACCTGCGACAGCAAGGGCGGCAAGGGTGTCAAGGGCTTTGCGCCCGCCCTGCGCGAGCTGCTCAAAAGTCAGCTTGCGAAATACGCCGAGAAGGGCATGACCGGCAGACCCATCCGCGTGATGATCCTCGGCATTCCCAATGTCGGTAAATCCTCGCTGATCAACAGGCTCTGCGGCAAAAACCGCGCAAAGGCAGAGGACAGAGCCGGCGTCACGCGCACACAGCAATGGCTCCGAACCGCTGACGGCGTTGAGCTGCTCGATACACCGGGCATTCTCGCGCCCAAGCTCGACGATCAGGAGGCTGCGGTGCGGCTTGCACTGACCGGCGCCATCCGCGACGATATTCTCGACACAGAGGCGCTCGCGGCAAGACTGCTGACACTGCTGCACAACGAATATCCCGCCGCACTGGCAGAGCGCTGGAAAATTGCAGCAGACGCAGAGGGCGACGGCTTCCCGCTGCTCGAGCAGGCGGCGAAAAACCGCGGCATGCTGCTCCCGGGCGGCGTGCCCAACACCGAGCGCGCAGCGATCATGCTGCTCGATGAATTCCGCGGCACAAAGCTCGGGCGCATCACGCTCGAGAAGCCGTGAGACAGCGTGGAACAGAATATGAGCAGAAAAAATAAGCCGGGGCGCTCACCGCTCGTGCGGATCGGAGCGATCTTTGCCTTTACCGGCGCGCTGCTGATCGCCGTCGGCATTGTTGTCGGCAATGAGATGAAGCAGTTCGGCGAGCAGGCGGACATGCACGGACAGCTCCGGTCGTTTTCAGGAACATTTCTCGGGCTCGGCGTGCTGTTTCTGGTACTCGGACTGGGCTTTCTCGGCATCACGTTCCGGCTGGCTTACCGGAGGAAGAGAATCACAGCGTCCGGCGAATGGATCACGGCGGAGTTTGTCTGCGTCGAGCCGCTCCTCAATGTCACATTCAACGGCAGACCCGTGTATCGGGCAAAGCTGTGCGGCAGAGACCCCTTCGGCGAAATGCGGGATTATTACAGCGGCAGCTTTCAGGAGGACCTGACGGCGCAGCTCTCGGGCAGACAGATTCCGGTCTGCATCGACCGGGATGACCCGGCGCGCTATTATGTTGATCTGGACAAAGTTCTGACGGAGAACTGAAACGGAGGCGGGCGGCAATGGCACGACAGCTCAAAATCTACAGCGAACTGTTTGCATATGACAGTGAAATCCGGAAGCAGTTTCCGGTGTTCTGCGGCGTGGACGAAGCCGGGCGCGGTCCGCTCGCGGGCGACGTGTACGCCGCGGCGGTCATTCTCCCCGAGGGGCTGACGATCCCCGGGCTCAACGACAGCAAGAAGCTCTCCGAGGCAAAGCGCGAGGCGCTCGCACCGATCATTATGGCGCAGGCTGCCGCATACTGCATCGCGTCGGCAAGCGTCGGGGAGATCGAGCGGCTCAACATTCTGCAGGCGGCGCTTCTGGCAATGCACAGAGCGGTCGAGGGGCTTTCTGTCACGCCCGATTTCGTGCTGACGGACGGCAATCAGCCGCCGGTCGTGCCGATGCCGGTCGGGACGCTGGTCGGCGGCGATGCGAAATCCGCAAGCATCGCGGCGGCATCGGTGCTCGCCAAGACCGCCCGTGACGCGGCGCTGCGCGAGCTGGACCTGCAATATCCGCAGTACGGCTTTGCGGCGCACAAGGGCTACGGCACAAAGGCGCACTATGCCGCCATCGACGAATACGGTCCCTGCCCCGCGCACAGAATGTCATTCCTCAAAAAGTATTATGAGCGGCAGGGAAAGTAAACGCGCTGCCGGGAACCGCGGCGAGGACGCCGTCTGCGCGTATCTTGAAAGCCGGGGTGCGGAGCTCCTCTGCCGCAATTTCACGGTGCGCGGCGGCGAGATCGACATTGTCGCAAAAATGGGCGAATGTCTGCTCTTTGTCGAGGTCAAGACGCGGCGCCCCGGGGCGATGGTCTCCGGCGCGGCGGCGGTCGATGCGAAAAAGCAGGCGCATCTGATCCATGCGGCACAGCAGTATTTACTGCGCAATCCCGTTGATCTGCAGCCGCGCTTTGATGTTGCCGAGGTCGAGATCTCCGGCAGCTTCGTGCGGCATATCGAATATCTGGAAAACGCCTTTGACGCGACGGGCTACTGAAAGAGAGGGCGGAACAATGGACATTGCCGGACTGAATCTGATCGGCGAAAAGCACTCTGAGAAAATGCTGTTCGTGCCCGGGGAGAATGACCGTCATGTGAAGGTGTTCTTCGTTGATGACGAGGTCGTGATTTTCGGCATCACAACGACCGCATATGTCTTCTGGTGCTCCGTGACAAAAGCGGATGATCTGGAAACGAACCGCGAAATCTTTGCATATATCATGAAGATGGAACGGACGCATTATTTGGTTGACTACTCGGCAGAGGGCATCGTGAAATACGGCAAGAACCGGATGATGTACTGTTATTCCGCGATGCTGGAATCGGCAGACGAGATTCTCCCGTTCAAACAGAAAATTGAAGTCAGCCGGCACATCCGCGAGCCGGAGAGCCCGTATTCTGATCTGATGCAGTATAATCTGCTGACGCCGGAGGACGCGGTCATTCCGAAATACTGCCCCAGAACGCGGGACTACAGCACACGGGTCTATTATGCAAACGACGGAGAGATCATCATTGAGGGTTTCTGCGACAACAATTTCGACCGGTGGCTCTCCGTGACAAAAATCGACGATATCGAACTGAACCGCCGGATCATTGGATTTCTGAATGAGACTGTGGCGGTGGAATACAGCAATTTTCCCCTGCTGATCAAGAAAACGGCATACACCTACGAAGAGGCAAGATCGTGCTTCTGCGTTGCGGTACAGAGCGCAGACGAGATCGTTCCGCAGCTGGAGCGCGCAAGGCAGCTTTGCAGGCAGCACGAGGCAGACCCGCAGTTCATTCAGAAGCTCCGGTCTTATAAGAAGAAGCTGGCATACGTCGCGAAGGACCCCGTGAAGGATTATAAAAGCAAGCGGAATCTGATCGAGAAACTTCAGAAGTGGAGTTATCTGCGCTGCTCGGAAAATCCAACGGTGCGCGAGCTTTACAATACGCTGATCCGGCTCGGTACCTCGAGCTACGATTCTTATATGACGGAAATACACTGATTTTGCGGCAATACCGCAAGGAGGAAATATCATGATCTATCACAGCACAAGAAACAGCGCGCTCTCCGTTTCGAGCGCAGAGGCGATCGCTCAGGGCATCTCCGCAGACGGCGGTCTGTTCGTGCCCGAATCCGTTCCGGAGCTGACTGCCGCCGATTTCGAGGCGCTCAAGGGGCTCTCCTACGCGGAGCGCGCCGCAAGGCTCTTCGCGCTCTATCTGACCGATTTCACGGAGGACGAGCTGCGCGAGTGCACGCACAATGCGTATGAGACCGGCAGCTTCGAGACGCCGAACGTGCAGGAGCTCGCGACGCTCGCGGACGGCACGATGCTGCTCGAGCTCTGGCACGGTCCGACCTGCGCCTTCAAGGATATGGCACTGCAGATTCTGCCGCATTTTCTCACCCGCGCCGTGAAGAAAACCGGCATCGACAGAGAGGTCGTCATTCTGACGGCGACCTCCGGCGACACCGGCAAGGCGGCGCTCGCGGGCTTTCAGGATGTGCCGGGCACGAAGATCATGGTGTTCTATCCCGAGGACGGCGTGAGCTCGATGCAGAAGCGCCAGATGCAGACGCAGGAGGGCGAAAATGTCCGCGTCTGCGCGGTCAGGGGCAATTTCGACGACTGCCAGAACGGCGTCAAGGCGATCTTCACCGACCCCGAAATGCAGGCGTCGCTCGACGAGAACGGCTTGCAGTTCTCCTCTGCCAATTCGATCAACTGGGGACGCCTCGTGCCGCAGATCGTCTACTATGTCTCCGCCTATGTCACGATGCTCGAAAAGGGCATCACGGACGAGGAGCAGGGCTTTGCCGTCACCGTCCCGACCGGCAATTTCGGCAACATCCTCGCCGCGTGGTACGCAAAGCAGATGGGCGTGCCGATCCGGCATCTGGTCTGCGCCTCCAACATCAACAACGTGCTGACCGATTTTATCAACACCGGCGTCTACGACCGCAACCGCGCCTTCCACGCGACCGTCAGCCCGTCGATGGATATTCTCATTTCGAGCAATCTCGAGCGCCTGCTCTATCACATGACCGGCAATGACGACGCGCAGATCCGCGAATGGTTCGGCGCGCTGAAACAGACCGGCAGATATGAGGTTCCGGTCGAGCTCATGCACCGCATTCAGGCGGAATTCTCCGCAGCATACTATGACGATGCCGCGACCAAGGCAACGATCGGTGCGGTCTTTGCCGAGAACGGCTACCTCTCCGACACGCACACCGCGGTCGGCATTGCGGCAGCGCGCGACTTCACCGCCAAATCCGCAGAGAAGCTCCCGATGCTCGTCGCTTCGACCGCGAACCCCTATAAGTTCGGCGCGGCTGTGCTCGAGGCGATCGGCGGCACGGTCGGTGCGGACGACGAATACGCCGTGCTCGACGCGCTCCGCAAGCGCTCCGGCATGGCGATCCCGAAGGCGCTTGCCGAGCTGAAAAACAAGGAGGTCCGCTTCACCGATTCCGTGCACCGCGAGGATATGCCGGAATATGTCAGGGTGAGGCTGGGAATCGAGTGAGCCTGTTTGTCATCGGCGACACGCACCTCTCCTTCGGCGTCAGAAAGCCGATGGATATTTTCGCCGGGTGGGAAAATCACACGGAGCTGCTCGAAACAGCATGGCGCGGGCGCATCACCGATGCCGACACCGTCGTGCTCGCCGGGGACATTTCGTGGGGCATGGACCTCAGTGAGGCGCTGCCCGATCTCGCATGGCTCAACGCGCTCCCCGGGCACGAGAAGATCATATTAAAGGGCAATCACGATTACTGGTGGTGCACGGTGAAGAAGATGCAGGCATTCTTTGCGGAGAACAGGCTCGCAACGCTGCACATCCTGCACAACAACCACTATGCCTACGGCGAATACGGCATCTGCGGCACGCGCGGGTGGGTCAACATGGAGCCCGGCGAGCCCGCAAACGCAAAGGTCAACGCCAGAGAGGCACAGCGTCTGCGCGTCTCACTGCAGTCGGCAGTCGATGCGGGATTGAAGCCGATCGCGTTTCTGCACTATCCGCCGATCTACGGCGCGAGCTGCAACTGGGAGATCCTCGAGGAGCTCTGGAAATTCCCCGTCACCGACTGCTGGTACGGGCATGTGCACGGCAAGGCGCAGTCGCACGCGATCAACGGGGAACGCGACGGCATCTGCTATCACCTGATCGCTGGAGATTATGTACAGTTTGTTCCACAAATCGTGGTATAAACTGGAGGAAACAAAGAAACAGACAAAAGCGCTGGAAAAATATCTGCGGGTATGCTATAATAAAGTGTCTGGACGCTATTGCGTGAAACGGCGCAGATGGCTGGATGCCCGCGCCGGAATGATAAGAATCTGATAATTGGAGGAACAACACAATGAGTCTGGTATCCGATGTGAAAACCGATGTGAATATGAGGGAGATCACCTTCTCGATCGCTCCCGAGGAGCTGGAGGCTGCCTGCGAGCAGGTCTATCAGCGCCAGAAGAAAAATATCCAGATCAAGGGCTTCCGCAAGGGCAAGGCACCGCGCAGGATCGTCGAGAAGCTCTACGGCGAGGACGCATTCGTCGAGGATGCCGTCAACAGCCTGATTCCGCAGCAGCTCGATGCGATCATCGCAGAGCTCGGCATCACGCTGGTCGACCGCCCGTCCGTCGAGATGGTCTCCTACAGCAAGGCTGAGGGCGCCGTGCTCAAGGCAACGCTCATCACCTATCCGGAGGTCACGGTCGGCGAATACAAGGGCATTCACGCACCGATGGTCGTGCGCGAGGTCACCGATGCCGATATTGACCAGCAGATCGAGGCGCTGCGTGCACGTCAGGCGCGTATTGTCGATGTCGACGACAGACCCGCCGCACTCGGCGACGAGGTCAAGATCGACTTCGAGGGCTTCATCGACGGTGAGGCGTTCGAGGGCGGCAAGGGCGAGAATTATCCGCTCCGTCTGGGCAGCGGTCAGTTCATCCCGGGCTTTGAGGATCAGATCGTCGGGCACAGCATCGGCGACGAATTCGACGTCGAGGTCACCTTCCCGGAGACCTACGGCGACGAGCGCTATGCCGGCAAGCCCGCAGTCTTCAAGACCAAGCTGCTCGCAGTCTCCGTGCAGGAGCTGCCCGAGGCTGACGACGAATTCGCAAAGGATGCCTCCGAGTTTGACACGATGGAGGAGCTCCGCGCCGACATCAGGAGAAAGCTCGAGGAGTCTGCACAGCAGCAGGCACAGACCCAGTTCGAGAACGCGATCTTCGACACGGTGGTTGCAGGGACAGATGCCGTGATCCCGCAGATCATGTTTGACCGCCGCATCGATCAGCACATTCAGGAGTTTGAGAACCAGCTCCGTCAGCAGTATCAGGACCTCACGCTGAAGGAGTACCTCGAGCTGACCGGCATGACGATGGAGCAGCTCCGCGACGAGTATGAGCCGCAGGCACGCAAGGAGGTCACGCTCCGCCTTGCACTCGTGAAGATCGCCGATCTCGAGGGCATCGAGGTCTCCGACGATGAGCTCGAGGAGGGACTGACCGATTTCGCCGCACAGATGCAGGTGCCGGTCGAGCTCGTGCGCGCACGCATCCCGCGTGAGGATTACCGCACCGACCTGCGCGTGACCAAGGTGGTCGAGATGATTAAATCGAATGCCGTTGTCGACAATGACCTCGCAGCACAGCCTGCCGCGGAGGACGCCGAAGAGGCAGAGATCGTCGATGCGGAGATCGTCGGGGAGGAGACTCCGGCTGACGAGACCCCGGCAGAGGAAAACTAAAGAGAAGTAAACCGCTTTTCGCCCGCCCCCTGCATGCATCATTCAGGGCTGCTGCGCGGAAAGCGGTTTCCGCACAGAACAGCGGGTATTTCCGCAGGAGGAACTGATTATGAGCCTTGTGCCGACCGTAATTGAACAGACCAACCGCGGCGAGCGCGCCTACGATATCTTCTCGCGCCTGCTCAATGACCGCATCATCATGCTCTCCGAGGACGTCAACGATGTGACGGCAAGCCTTGTCGTCGCACAGCTGCTCTTCCTTGAGAGTCAGGACCCGGAGAAGGATATCTCCCTGTATATCAACAGCCCCGGCGGCTCCGTCACCGCGGGCATGGCGATCTATGACACCATGCAGTATATCCGCTGCGACGTGCAGACCATCTGCATCGGACTGGCTGCCTCGATGGGCGCATTTCTGCTCGCAGCGGGCACGAAGGGCAAGCGTCTGGCGCTGCCCAACAGCGAGATCATGATCCACCAGCCGCTGATCATGGGCGGCGGGCTCTCCGGTCAGGCGACCGATATCAAGATCCGCACCGACAATCTGCTGCGCACGAAGGCAAACCTCAACCGCATGCTCGCCGAGAACACCGGCAAGAGTCTCGAGCAGATCGAGCGCGACGTCGAGCGCGATTACTTCATGACCGCACAGGAGGCAATGGAGTACGGGCTGATCGACAAGGTCGTCTCCAAGCGTGACTAAGCGGGGAGCCCCCGCTGGCGAATTGGCTCCGCGAGCCGTTTTGCATCTTCACCCATTGGGCGCAATGCACGGCGCTGGCGCGCCTTCTGCTTTCGTAATACTCCCAACCCGGGGAAACCCAAACGCTCACGGCAGCTCAACGCAAAAGTTTCGCTCAAGCCTTTTCAAAGGCTGCCCGGAGCCCGGGCTGGCGTGTTGCTAAAGCATGCCTGCTGTCAACTTGTTAGGCACGGCATCCGGTTATCCGGACAGCCCTTTGTCAGATTGTTCAGCCGGCACGCCTTGAGCGCAATGCGCAGCGCTGCCACCTTAATGACATCTGACATTAGACATTGAACGCATAAAGGAAACGCGCCAAACCGGCGCAAAATCCAACCCCGATTTCCCGGAAACAGAAGAAAGGAAGCTGTATGGCAGATACAAAAACCCCGAGAGTCTGCAATTTCTGCGGCAAAAACGAGCATCAGGTGCACAGCATGTTCTCCGCCGGTGCCTCCTGCATCTGCGAGGAGTGCGTCACCTATTGCTACGAGCTGATCTACGGCAATACGCCCGCCAAGCGCAAGCCCCGCGAGCTCTCCGGCTCCGGAAAGCGCAGCTTTGCCGATGCCGCCGATATCAAGCTGCTCAAGCCAGCAGAGATCAAGGCAGTGCTCGACGAATATGTCATCGGGCAGGAGCAGGCAAAGATTTCGCTCGCTGTCTCGGTCTATAACCACTACAAGCGCATTCTCAGCACGCAGGAGATCACCGGCGACGACGTCGAGCTGCAGAAGAGCAATGTCCTGCTGCTCGGTCCGACCGGCGTCGGCAAGACCTACCTCGCACAGACGCTCGCGAAGATCCTCGACGTGCCCTTCGCCATCGCCGATGCGACGACGATCACCGAGGCGGGCTATGTCGGCGACGACGTCGAGAATGTGCTGCTGCGCCTGATTCAGGCGGCGGATTTCGATATCCCCGCAGCCGAGCGCGGCATCATCTACATCGACGAGATCGACAAGATCGCCCGCAAATCCGAGAACACCTCCCTCACCCGCGACGTCAGCGGCGAGGGCGTGCAGCAGTCGCTGCTCAAGATCATCGAGGGCACGATCTCCAGCGTTCCCCCGCAGGGCGGCAGAAAGCACCCGCAGCAGGAGCAGATCATGATCAACACAAAGAACATCCTGTTCATCTGCGGCGGCGCCTTCGACGGGCTGGAAAAGCACATCATCAACCGCACCGAGACCTCTGCACTGGGCTTCGGCGCGCAGGTGCGCTCCAAAAAGGAGAAAACCGACAATATTTTCCGCAAGGTCATCCCGCAGGACCTCGTCAAATTCGGTCTTGTGCCCGAGCTGGTCGGCAGACTGCCGATCATCACCACGCTTGACGAGATGGATGAGGAGTCGCTCGTGCGCATCCTCACCGAGCCGAAAAACGCGCTGCTCAAGCAGTATGCGCGGCTCTTCCGGTATGACGACATCGAGCTGGAGATCGAGCCGGATGCACTGAAGGAGGTCGCTGCCAAGGCGATCGCACAGAAAACCGGCGCGCGCGGTCTGCGTGCGATCCTCGAGGGCGTGCTGATGCAGACGATGTTCGACGCACCCTCGCAGAAGAATGTGCGGAAGGTGCTGGTCACTGCCGCATGCGTGCGCGGCGAGGCTGCACCGATTCTGCTCGGCGCAGACAATCAGCGCATCGGGGCATAATACCGTGATTCCGGGGCGGGCAGGGCAACCCATGTGCAGTTGCCCGCCCGCTCGTATTATCATTCCGCGCGGATGCCATACCCATTTCCCGCAAATCTTTCCGCTTGCTTTTTTGCGCGGAATCCGGTATAATAGGAAGCACAGCACACTGCCCGCATCTCACGCGGGCAACAGATTTCTGTCCCCCGGCTGCGCACGGAGAGACAGACCGCACACACCGCGCAGGGTAGATAGGACCGTATCATGCAGGAAGCATCAAAGCAAAAGAAATCACAGAACCCCGGCACCCCGCTCGTCGCACTGCGCGGCGTCGTGCCGTTTCCCGGGCTCGCGCTCGACTTCGAGGTCGGCAGAGCGGAGTCCGTCAAGGCAGTTGAGGCGGCGCTCTCGAAGGATCGCATGCTTCTGCTGACCGCACAGCACGACCTGCTCGTGCTCCGCCCCGAGGTCGGCGACCTCTTCCAGATCGGCGTCTGTGCCGAGATTCAGCAGGTGCTGCGCGGGCACGGCTCGACGCGCGTGCTCGTCCGGTGCAGGGAGCGCGTCCGGCTCAGCGTGCTGAACCCGCCCGGCGAACAGATTCCCTATTGGACGGCAGAATATCTCGCGATCGGCAACAGCGGCGAGGAGCCCTTCGGCAAGGTGCGGCTCACGGCGGCTGCCAATCTGCTGCGCCGCGCCTATCTCGACTATGCACGCGCCTCGCGCCGCATCCCGTCGGAATACACCGAGATCGTCGCCGCACATGAGGAGCCGCAGGCACTCTTCGAGAGCGTCTGGTCCAACTGCGACTGCCACTACCTCATCCGCCAGCAGATCCTCGAGGCAGACGCTCTCAGCCGGCGCATTGCCCTGCTGACGGAATGGCTGCTCCAGCAGACCGACGTCGCGCTCGCAGAGGCAGACCTGCAGGACCGCATGGCACAGCGCGCAGACGCAAACCAGCGCGAAATGTATCTGCGGGAGCAGCTGCAGATCATCTCCGAGGAGCTCGGCGATTCTGCCGGAGGTCCCGGCGAGGTGCAGCGCTATCTCAAGCAGATCGACGCACTGCCCGCGAGCGAGGAGATTCGCGAGAAGCTGCGCAAGGAGGCAAATCAGCTCACGCGCATGCCGCTCGGCTCGCAGGAGGCATATGTCATCATCAATTATCTCGAGAGCGTGCTCGCGCTTCCGTGGGGCAAATATTCCAAGGAAAAGCGCGATATCGCCAAGGCGGAGGCGCTGCTCGACCGCGAGCACTACGGTCTGAAGCGCGTCAAGGAGCGCGTGCTCGAGGCGATGAGCGTCCATGTGATGAAGCCGGAGCTCACCGGGCAGATCATCTGTCTGGTCGGTCCCCCCGGCGTCGGCAAAACCTCGATCGCCAAATCGGTCGCCAAGGCGCTCGGGCGCAGCTATGTGCGCGTCTCGCTCGGCGGCGTGCGCGATGAAGCTGAGATCCGCGGTCACCGCAAGACCTATGTCGCCGCGATGCCCGGCCGCATCATGGAGGCTGTGCGGCAGGGCAAGACCATGAATCCACTGATCCTGCTCGACGAGATCGACAAGCTCTCCGGCGACTTCAAGGGCGACCCGGCAGCCGCGCTGCTCGAGGTGCTTGATGCCGCACAGAACAACGCCTTCCGCGACCACTATCTCGAGGTGCCGTTCGACCTGAGCCGCGTGCTCTTCCTCACCACCGCGAACGACGCCTCCGCGATCCCCGCCCCGCTCTACGACCGCATGGACGTGATCGAGCTCAATTCCTACACGCGTGAGGAGAAATTCCACATCGCAAAGCTGCACCTGATCAAAAAGCAGCTCAAGGAGAACGGGCTCGCCGCCTCGCAGATGCGCATTACCGATGCCGCGATCTACGATCTGATCGACTATTACACCAAGGAGGCGGGCGTGCGCAATCTCGAGCGCGTGATTGCGTCGCTGTGCAGAAAATGCGCGAGACGCCTGCTGACCGGCGACGTCAAAAAGGTGCAGTTCACGCCCGAATCGCTCGAGGCAGCACTCGGTCCGCACAAGTTCCAGCACGATTATTTCTCGCGTGCAGACAGCGTCGGCATCGTCAACGGGCTCGCATGGACGAGCGTCGGCGGCGTGCTGATGCCGCTCGAGGTGCTGACGATGGAGGGCAAGGGCAATGTCCAGCTGACCGGCTCGCTCGGCGACGTGATGAAGGAGAGCGCCGCGATCGCCGTGAGCTATGCGCGCTCGGTCGCCCGCAAATACGATATCAACCCCGAGCTCTTCAAATCGAAGGATATCCACATCCACGCGCCGGAGGGCGCCGTGCCGAAGGACGGTCCCAGCGCAGGCGTCACGATGCTGACCGCGCTGATCTCCGCATTCTCGGGACGCTCCGTGCGCCACGATATCGCGATGACCGGCGAGATCACGCTGCACGGCAAAGTCCTGCCGATCGGCGGGCTGACCGAAAAGGCGATGGCAGCCTACAAAAACGGCATCTTCAAGGTGCTGATCCCGGCGGGCAATGTCCCCGACCTCGCGGAGATCGACGAGACCGTGCGCGATGCGATCGAGTTCATCCCCTGCGAGACGGTCGAGACCGTGCTGGAGAGCGCGCTCGTGCCGCTCCCGCACTATGACGTGACGCTCGAGCCGCTCCACCCGGAGGAAGCTGCAAAGGTCGCCGTGCCGCCGCAGAAAAAGGGGACGCGCCTGCACTGCCGCCCCGCAGCGGAGTGAGGTGCGCCATGAACTGGAATCAAGCGGAATTCACCGCCGCCTTCGGGCTTGCAAAGCAGCTTCCCGCTGGCGAACGACCGGAGATCGCCTTTGCGGGGCGCTCCAATGTCGGCAAATCGACGCTGCTGAATAAGCTCTTCGGGCGGCGTGCGCTCGCGCGGGTCAGCTCGGTGCCGGGCAAGACCGCGACGGTGAATTTCTACCGCTGCGGCAACGTCGATTTTGTCGACCTGCCGGGCTACGGCTACGCAAAGACCGCCAAGAGCGAGCTGCGCCGCTGGCAGGACCTGATCAACGGCTATCTGCAGCAGGAGCGCGATCTGCGCGCCGTGCTGCTGCTGATCGACATGCGCCACCCGCCGACACAGAACGATCTGCAGATGGCGGATTTCCTGATCGACACGGAGACGCCGTTCGCGGTCGTGCTGACCAAGGCGGACAAGCTCAACAAGTCCGAGCGCGCGGCAAGGCTCGCGGCACTCCCGGACGAGCTGCCGCAGTTCGACGATCTGACCGTGATTCCTTTTTCCTCCGTGACCGGCGAGGGCATCGAGCCCCTGCGCACACTGATCGAAGAAATCACGAGCGAAGAGTGAGGAGTGAGGAGTGAGCAGGACAAGTTAGCAGTTTGGAGTGAGGAGTTGTTCCGTCACTTTCACTTCTCCTGCTGAAACGGCAGGCGTCATCGGGGTTTGGGCGAAGCCCATTCATAATAATCGCGAAGCGCACGTTTTGCAACGCAAAACTGCGCAGTTTGCTCGCAAACATGCGATACCGCCATTATTCTTTCTTCTTTATTCGTTATTCTTTATTCTTTTCCGCCCTCCTTCCTCCCTTTCGCTCGAGCATTTCTCATTTCACATTTCTTATTTCTCATTAAAAAATCCCCGGATTGCCTGATCGGCAGTCCGGGGATTTTTGTTTATTGCAGCTTTTTGATCTCTTCGTCCAGCATCGCCATGAGCTCCTCGTAGGTCGCGGGCGGTGCAGCGGGCTCCGCGGGTGCTGCCGGTGCGGCAGGCTCAGCGGGCGCTTCGGTCTCGGGAGCGGGTGCGGGCGCCTCAGCGGGCTTCTCGGGCTTTGCGGCGGACTGGGCATCCGCAGCGGGCTTCGGAATCTGACCGGTCGTGCCCGGGCGAACCGCGGTCTGCTGCCGTGTGACGGTCAGCTCACCGGTCTTGGGCACCGCGATCGGATGCGTGCGCGTGAGCACCTCTGTCGTGATGAGCGGCACGCCGTCGGGGGTCTCCGTCTGGCGGCGCTGCTCCATGTGGCTGCGCACCGCCGCGATGCGCTCTGCACGGCGGGCTGCCTCCTGCTCCTCCAGCTGTGCGAGCTCCTCGTCGGTGTAGCGGCGGGGCTGCTTGGTGGGCTTGGGCTTTTCGGCATCGGTGCCGGTGCCGGTTTTCGCCATGCGCTCTGCGTCGCGCTCGGCGATCTGCTGCTGCTTCTTCTGAATCGACTTGACGAATGCGAGGTCGGTATCGCCCTCCTCCTCTTCGTCCGCCTTGATGCTTGCGTGCTCCTTTGCCGCGACCGCCGCAGCGATCAGATAGAGCATCAGCACGATGCAGGGCATGATCAGGCAGACGATCAGACCGACCATGCCGTTGAGGAAGCCGACTGCGACGCCGAGCTCCGCGCTCTTATAGGTGCAGACGCCGAGCAGCGAGCTCTGCGGCACGGTGGTGGGCTCCGGGTCGATGCTGTTGTCGACGGTCAGGTAGTAGGTGGTGGTCTTGAAGGCGTCGTTGTCGGCGGTCAGTGCGATCTTGCCGATTTTTCCGGTACCTGCGGTATCGCGGTAGAGCACGAGCTGATCCTTCACGAAGGTGTCGCTCTCCTCGGCGATGACCATTGTCCCGGCGGGAATATCGGGCAGCATTTCGTCGGAGGTATAGTAGCAGAAGCGATATTTGCCGATCTTCGGGGCATTGTCGCCGCGATAGAGCAAATTGACGCCGAGGGTCACGGCGGCGAGCAGCAGCATGCAGACGATCAGCAGTGCGCCGAGGCAGGATATGCTGTGTCTGCGCTCTTTCTTTGCAGATTTCGATTTTGCCATTATTCTGTGTTGCAGTCCGGGCGGACCGCGCTCCTTTCCTGTTGCAGTGATATGCCGCAGTATGCCGCGGCATGTGTCCAGTATTAGTATAACACATTTTCCGCAAAATAGCAAGCCCTATTTCTTTGGAGTACCGCGATGTTTTTTACAATACCTCTTGACTTTTTCCGCGAAATGTGCTATAATATATGAGTCCGATTGAAAAAGCATTTATGCTGGTGTGGCTCAGTTGGTAGAGCAGCGCATTCGTAATGCGCAGGTCGTCGGTTCGAGTCCGACCACCAGCTTGAAAACCGCTCTTTTTACAGAGCGGTTTTTTTATTTTGCCCTCGGGGCATTTTTGCGGGGACTCTGCCCCCGCCCCCCTGCCAAAGGGGTACTACCCCTTTGGAATCCCATTATATGTGATTTTGACGCTGATATGCCATTTTTATTATAATGGGATTCGTAAGGGACGCAGTCCCTTACGCGGGGGTTTGGGGGCAGAGCCCCCAATATAAATATCCATCGAAGACACCGCATAAAAATCCCGCAGCCGGAAACGCATCCGGCTGCGGGATGATAGGAAGGGATTACTTCTGCGGATTGTAGGTGACCCACTGATAGCGTGCGATCAGACCGGTTCTGCCGTTGAAATTGTTGAGCCAGTCACGGATTCCGGACTCACCGGGTCTGTCCTTGCCGGGCCATGCATTCATCATGATCTTGCCGGCGGTCTTCGGCACATCGCCCCACATGGTGTGGGCTTCCTTGCCGTCGACATACCATGTGATGTGATCGGGCTGCCAGTCAAAGCCGTAGGTGTGATAGCCCTCAGAAGCGTCAAAGCCGAGAGTATACATGAACTCATGACCGCCCTGACCGTTTCTGTAGTAGTTGAACTGCACCTTCGTGGTGTCCTTGCCGAGGATCTCGACGTCGATCTCATCCCACGGGTTGTTATCGGACGGACCGGTGTAGGTGAAGAACGAGGAGACAACGCCGTCATTCTTGATCGCCTGCATCGAGCACTCATAGTAGCCGTAGCTGTAGAACTTGTTCGTGCGGAACTCACCGCCGGAATACTGGCACTGCCAGTCGGAATTGGTCTTGCCGTCGTAGTTGCGGTCGATCAGAAGCTCCAGATGATCGGTCTTGATCTGTGCGTTCTGCTTATACCACCAGCAGTCGAACGGATAGCCGTTCGTCCAGCCCTCGGATGCGAAGAAGTCGCCTGCGCTGCCGGAGCGGAAGTTGGAATACATCTGTGCGCTGGTGTTCGGCTGCGTGCCGTAGTCGGTGACGCCGCCTGCGCCCTGCTGAGAACCCTGACCCTGATTCGGATCCTGATTTTGCGAGCCCTGACCGCCGGCTTCCAGCTGCTCCAGCGTCTTGGGATCGTCCGCATCACTGCTCTTGGTGTAGGTGACCCACTTGTAGGACGCGGTCAGCGGCTTGTTGCCGTCGTAGCGGTTCAGCCAGCCGATGATGTCATAATCGACTGCTCTGCCCGGCCATGCGTTCATCATGATCTTGCTTGCGGTCTTCGGCATATCGCCGCGCATCGTGTAGGCTTCCTTGCCGTCGACATACCATGTGATGTGGTCGGGCTGCCAGTCAAAGCCGTACTTGTGATAGCCCTCGGAGGCGTCAAAGCCGAGATCGTACATGTACTCGTGCTCGCCCTGACCGTTTCTGTAGTAGTTGAACTGGACCTTCGTGGTGTCCTTGCCGAGGATCTCAATGTCGATCTCGTCCCACGGGTTTTTCACGCCGTTGATGACATCGGACGGACCGGTGTAGGTGAAGAACGAGGAGACGACGCCGTCGTTCTTGATCGCCTTCATGCAGGTCTCGTAGTAGCCGTAGCTGTAATACTTGTTCGTGCGGAACTCGCCGCCGCCGTAGCCCGGCTGCCAGGTGGTGTTGCTCTTGTTCTGGTAGTTGTCGCTGATCACCAGCTCGAGCTTATCGCCGTTGATCTGTGCGTTCTGCTCATACCACCAGCAGTCGAACGGCTGCCCGTTCGTCCAGCCGTCGGAGGCGAAGAAGTCGCCCGCCTTGCCGGAGTTGAAGTCTGCGTACATCGTTGCCGGAAGCGTCGGCTGCGGGAAGCTGTCGTCCGCGGCAGACGGGTTGAGAATGCTGCGTTTCATCAGCGTCAGGTCCTTTGCAGTGATTTTGCGGTCTCCGTCAAAGTCCATCTCCGCCGTCACGCTCGTCTTGCCGAGCAGCGCGTTCACCAGCGACTTGACGTCGGTGCCGTCGAGCTTTCCGTCGCTGTTGAGGTCTCCCTTGACCGCAGCCAGAGCTGCATTGGAGAGCAGTGCTGCCGTCAGCACCAGTGCAGAAGCTGCAGATGCTGCACGAATATGCTGTTTCTTCATGATCAAATCCTCCTCTTTCTGTTCATACGGCATCCGCGCAGCGCTGTGCTGCCGTTTCCCGGACAGTCTGTTTTTTTCGGCAGATCCCGTATCTTACCCCCAGCCCAATCCCCGATTGAGCGCTTATCTGCATTATAGCATACTGCGGGCGTGCCGAATATCAAATTTTCGCCTTTTTTATCAGAATTCTATTGTGTTTTTTTGCAAAATGCGATATAATAGAATTGTCCGCAGCAATGCGGGCGCGAAGGGGGAGCATAAATGAATATCGAGCAGAAGCTGACGCATCAGGCATTCCTGAACCGTGAGCAGAGCATCTCGCATCTGGCTTACGAACGGGAGAACGCCTTTTTCAGCGCCATCCAGAACGGCGACGTCGCCGGCGTGCAGGCGCTCTATGAGCCGCTCGGCACCTCGGAGATGGGCAAGCTCAGCGAAAATCCGCTGCGCAATCTGCAGTACCATCTGATCATCACGGTCGCGCTGATCACGCGCTCGTGCATCGAGGGCGGCATGGTGATGGAGGAGGCGTACAATCTCAGCGACATCTATATCCAGAGCGTTGACAAGTGCAAATCCGAGGAGGAGATCCGGATGCTGCACCGCGAGCTCGTGATGGACTATGCCCAGCGCATGCATCTGCTGAAGAAGCAGAACCGCTATCCCAAGGCGATCATCGTCGTGATGGACTATATCTATGACAATCTGCACACGCGCATGACCATCGGGGAGCTCGCCGATGCCGCAGGGCTGAGCGTGACCTATCTGTCCAAGCTGTTCCGCAAGGAGGTCGGCATGACGGTCAAGGAATATATCACCCGCAAGCGCATTCAGGCAGCGGAGAACATGCTGCGCTATTCGGAGTTTTCCTGCCTTGCGATCTCGGATTATCTCTGCTTCAGCTCCGAGAGCCATTTTATTCAGGTGTTCCGCAAGCACACCGGCGAAACACCCAAGCGCTACCGCGAAAAATATTTCCGCGTCCGGCATGAGGAATAGGGAAACGGGGTGCGCCGCTCCGTCGGAATCCCGTGAGAATGCAACAGAAATCTGACAGAAAAGCGGGATATCTGATATTTTTTCGAGGACGTTTGTGCTATAATATGAAATATCAGTTGTCCGTTCATCCCCTTCGGACGGACACCGGGAGGTATGCAAACAGCATGAAAATCAAACGTGCATTTGCCGTTCTGGCGGCTTCCGCCCTGCTGACAGGCTGCGGAAGCAGCTCCTCTGCCGCAGTGCAGTCCAGCCGCGAGAACTCGGCAGCACCCGCGGAGACGACCACAACGTCTCAGGCGGAAACCACGACCGCGCAGACGGCTGAGCAGACGACTGCGCCCGTTTCGGATGTGCCCGTTCCGGACGGCTACAAGCTGCTCTGGCATGACGAATTCGACGGCGACAAGCTCGACACGTCGATCTGGAGCTACGACCCGCACGAGCCGGGCTGGACCAATGAGGAACTGCAGGAATACACCGAATCGACGGACAATGTGTTCACGCGCGACGGCAAGCTGATCCTCAAGGCGATCAAATCCGACCGCGGCGGCAAGGATTACTACACCTCGGGCAAGATCAAATCGCAGAATAAGAAGGACTTCACCTACGGCAAGGTCACGGCACGCGCAAAGGTGCCCGCCGGTCAGGGTCTGTGGCCCGCGATCTGGATGATGCCGAAGGATGAGGGCTATTACGGGCAGTGGCCCAAGTGCGGCGAGATCGACATCATGGAGGTGCTCGGCAGCCGGCTCGACACCGCCTACGGCACCGTGCACTACGGCGAACCGCATGCAGAGCAGCAGAACACCTATGTGCTCGAGGGCGGCTCCTTCGCGGACGATTTCCACGAGTATTCGGTGGAGTGGGAGCCGGGCGAGATGCGCTGGTACATCGACGGCAACCTCTATCACACCGTCAACGACTGGTTCACAGCCGTTGCGGGCGAGGATGAGAAGCCCTATCCCGCACCGTTCAATCAGCCCTTCTTCGTGCAGATGAATCTCGCAGTCGGCGGCACATGGCCCGGCAACCCGGATGCCACGACCGATTTTGACAAGGCGGAATTCGAGATCGACTATGTGCGTGTCTATCAGAAGCCATCGTATGACACCAATGTCACGAAGCCGGAATCGAACTGGCGCGAGGCGCTGGAGGACGGCAATTTCATCTACAACGGCGATTTCTCCGAAAAGGAAGACCTGACCGACGATGTCAACTGGAAATTCCTGCTCTTTGAGGGCGGCGTCGGCGCTGCGGAGATCCGCGACAACATGATCGTGATTTCCTCCGAGAACGAGGGCACGGTGGACTATTCCGTGCAGCTTGTCCAGCCCGAGCTCCCGATGATCAAGGGCAAGAAATACCGCGTGACCTTCGACGCCTATGCCGACGAGCAGCGCGATATCGTGGTCTGTGTTTCCGCACCGACCGCAGGCTGGATCCGCTATCTGCAGGACACCACACTGACCGTGGGCACCGAGAAGCAGACCTTCACCTATGATTTCGAGATGAAGGACAAGAGCGATCCGAACGGCAGACTGGAGTTCAATCTCGGGCACCGCGGCTCGACCGCGACCGTGTACATCTCCAATGTGCGCGTCGAGGAATTGAAGTAACCCCCCCTCTCACATACGGCTTTTTCAGACAAGCCCTCCTTTCCGACAAAAGGCTCTGCACGCCTGTGCAGAGCCTTTTGTCTTTTTGCGGAGACGCGGGGGTTCCGCGCTGCCATTATTCTTTCTTCTTTATTCTTTTCGCGAAGCGCGGCATGCCCGCTATGGATTACAGCGCTGGCAGGGGACATAGCCGTCGGCGATCAGCGCGTCGCGGCTGCCGGAATAATCCTCGCGGTTGCGCGTCTTGATATCCCCGACCGAAGGGCAGTCCGGCAGATGAAACCGCTTCGTGTTCGTGTTGAGCACATAGTCGGTCTTTGCCGCCTCCGTCGCTGGGAGTGTCCGTTCTGCGGGCGCGGAGAGCGTCGTTTCGGTTGTCTCGGCAGTCGTTTCAGTGCATGTCGTTTCGTCGCCGGTCAGCCGGCTTTCGCCTGTCGCATAGTCGATCGCAACGCCCGGCTGCACATTGTAGCAATACACGCAGAACCGCACGCCCGCGCCGCTGTCCTCGACGGAGCAAGCCTCCATCAGCACGCCCGACGCGACCAGATCGTCGCCCGCAAACACCGGCGTGACGCGGTACCGCACATGGTTGCCGGTCGATTCGATATATTCGGCGACGCGAATCTCAAAGGGCAGCATGCCGCACTTGTTCAGCTCGCGCGTGCCGGTGATGAGATTGCGCGGGTTGGCGTTCTGACCGGTCAGCAGATAGCCGATCAGGTGGCAGCGGTTATAGAGATAATTCCCGTCGATCAGTCCGTCGTAGCGCGTGAGCTGCCAGCCCGAGGGGGTCACATTGCCGATGCTGCCGCGGTTTTCGGTCGGCAGCAGCTCGGGACCGAGGCATGCCCGGCAGACCCCGCAGCGCCCGAGCTCGTCGAGCGGGCTGTAGAATTCGTAGGGTTCTGCTTCGGCGGTGTCCGTCTCAAAAAACGGCATTCCCCCGTTGATCTCGCAATAGGGCTGGCTGTCATATTCCGGCACATACTGCAAATCGAAGGCGGTCGTGGTCTCGGTCGCGGTGACGGATTCGGTCGTCTCCTGCGTGACGGTTGTCGTTTCGGCGGTGACGGCGGGTTCGGTTCCGTCCTGCACCGGCACAGAGAGACTGCGGTCATCGGGCTGACTGCACCCGAACAGCAGGATGATTCCGGCGATCACCGGAATCCAGAAGAAACGCCGCATTGTCCGCACCTCCCATCACAGTTTCCTCCATTATACCACATCAATGCGAAAAAAGCAACGTCAGCCCGGAGCCCGGGCTGACGATTTGGCTCCGCAGGTCTTTTTGCACGTTCACCCAATTTGTGTAAGTGCACGGCGCTAAAGCGCCTTCTTATGGGATAAATACTCCCAATAATCTGTGAATAAACGACAAGAGCACGGTATTGATGCCGTGCCCCTGCCGTTTTGTAAGGAAGCGGGGAGCCCCCGCTGGCGATTTGGCTCCGCAGGTCTTTTTGCACGTTCACCCAATTTGTGTAATTGCACGGCGCTAAAGCGCCTTCTTATGGGATAAATACTCCCAATAATCTGCGAACAAACGACAAGAGCACGGTATTTCGCCGTGCCCTTGCCGTTTTGTAAGGAAGCGGAGAGCCCCCGCTGGCGATTTGGCTCCGCGAGCCGTTTTGCATCCTCACTCAATTTGCGTGACTGCACGGCGCTATTCGCGCCTTCTTATGGGATAAATACTCCCAATAATCCGCGAATAAACGACAAGAGCACGGTATTTCGCCGTGCCCCTGCCGTTTTGTAAGGAAATGAGATGTAGGAAGTGGTCTTGTTCATGCTCTCAGAGAGCTTTCGCAAAATGCCCGCGCGGGCTCCGCGCTGAGATGTAGGAAGTGGTCTTAATTGGCTTCCGGGAGCTCCTCGCTCTGGAGTGCGTCATAGTTCACAGAACCGGTACGCACCTTGACGACATGCTCGACCGGATAGGTGAAGATCTTGCCGTCGCCGACCTGACCGGTATAGAGCACCTCGCGTGCGGTCTTGATGACCGTCTCGACCGGCACCTTGCAGACGACGATCTCTGCCTTGATCTTCGGATGCAGCGTCGCGCTCATCTTGGCGCCGCGGTAGTAGTGGTTGGACTTCTGGATGCCGCAGCCCATGACATTCGTGACGGTCACGCCGGTGATGCCGATGCGCTCCATCGCGTGAATGAAGTGGTGCAGCTTCTCCTGATTGAACACGACAGCGATCTTGGTCATCTTCGGATTCTTCGGGTCGACGCTGACCGCAGGAGCGGGTTCCGTGCTCACGGCAGCTGCAGCCGCTTCAGCAGGCTTCTCGACCACGATCTCCGTCTTTGCAGAGGGCGAAGGAACGCCGTGCTCGGGATAACCCGCGATCGCAGCCTCGCCCACTGCCGGGGCAAAGTCTGCATAGGAGCTGACCAAACCGTGCTCTGTGACATCCATGCCGAGGATCTCTTCCTCCTCCGTGGCGCGCAGACCGATCGTGTGCTTGATGACCATGAACACAACAGTCATCGTGATGAGTGTCCATGCAGCGACCGCGCCGAAGCCGAGCAGCTGCGTGCCGAGCAGCGAGAAGCCGCCGCCGTAGAAGAGTCCGTTGTAGGTATCATTGCCCGGGACAGAGGTCGTCGCGAAGAGACCGACCGCGATTGTGCCCCAGATGCCGTTCATCATGTGCACGGCGACTGCACCGACCGGGTCGTCGATGTGCAGCACATAATCGAGCAGCCAAACGCCGAAGCAGACCAGCAGACCCGAGACAATGCCGACGATGCTTGCGCCAGCGACATCCATGACATCGCAGCCCGCGGTGATGCCGACCAGACCGGCAAGCGAGGCATTCAGGCACATCGAAACATCGGGCTTGCCGTAATTGACCCAAGTGAAGATCATGCAGGTGACGGTCGCGATCGCCGGAGCGATCGTTGTGGTGACGAACACCGACGCGAGCTGATCCTTGCCCGTACATGCGGCGCCGTTGAAGCCGTACCAGCCGAACCACAGAATGAAGCAGCCGAGTGCGCCGAGCGTCAGGTTGTGACCGGGGATCGCGTTGGGCTGGATGCTGCCGTCAGACTTCTTGGTAAACTTGCCGATACGCGGTCCGAGGATCTTTGCGCCGACCAGCGCAGCGATGCCGCCGACCATGTGAATCGCACAGGAGCCTGCAAAATCGTGGAAGCCAAGCTCTGCGAGCCAGCCGCCGCCCCAGATCCAGTGCGCCTCGATCGGGTAGACCAGCGCACTGATGACGCCGGAATACACACAGTAGGAAAGGAACTTGGTGCGCTCTGCCATTGCGCCGGAAACGATCGTCGCGGCGGTCGCGCAGAACACGAGGTTAAAGATGAAGTTCGACCAGTCGAAGCTCTCGTAGGCTGTGAACACATCAAAGCCCGGCTTGCCGATGAAGCCGCAGAGGTCCTCGCCGAGGAACAGCCCGAAACCGATCAGCACGAACATCGGCGTGCCGATACAGAAATCCATCAGATTCTTCATGATGATGTTGGCAGCGTTCTTTGCGCGGGTAAAGCCTGTTTCGACCATTGCGAAGCCCGCCTGCATAAAGAACACCAGTGCAGCGCCGATCAGGAACCATACGGCGAACACCTCACTGTCGACTGCCTGCAGCAGTTCTGTTTGCATAAATATCTCCTCCTTCAAAAAAAGGTGCGCAATGCAGTGATCCCGCATTGCGCACCCCGTTGTGCGATATTGCAAAGCGCTTTGTGAGACAGCAAATAAAACAGCTGCGGTGAGTCCGTTCTCGCCGCAGCCCCGTTGCTGTTTCTGCCGCAAGTATACCCCTTTGGCAGAAAAAAGTCAAGTGTTTTCGCACGATTTCGGCACGAATGATAATTTTTCGGCAGCCTTCCGAGAGATTTCCGGCAAAAGCTCTGAAAATGTCCGTCCGGAGCAGGAATGTGTCCGCCGGATATTGACAAAACTTTCACAATGTGCTAGAATAGGAGCAATGAAATGAACAAAGGCGTTCATTCGGCAGACACGGGCTTCGTGTCGCCGGATGAGCGTCTTTTTTGTTTGCAAAGGAAATGAGGAGGAACAGAAAATGTCGCCAAAACAAATGCAGAGTCCCCCGTTGGAGGGACAGGTGCGCATTCCCTCGGGCTGTGCGGTCTCCGCGATGATCTCGCGCGACGGCAGACGCATGAACGGTGAGCGCATCATCGAGAGCATGGTGCCGATGCACGACCGCTCCAACGGTCTGGGCGGCGGCTTTGCGGCTTACGGCATCTATCCGGAATACCGCGATTTCTATGCGCTGCACATCTTTTTCAACGACCGCCGCTGTCAGGAGGAATGCATGACGCTGCTGCGGGAGAATTTCGAGATCGTGCAGGACGAGCATATCAAGGTGCGCAAGATGCCGCAGATCACCGATGAGCCGATCATCCGGCGCGTGTTTGTCTCGCCGATGCAGTCCGTGCTCCGGCATCTGCAGATCGACGAAAAGGAGCTGGTCGTGCGCACGGTCAACCGCATCAACGCGCAGCTCGAGGGCAGCTATGTCTTCTCCTGCGGCAAGAATATGGGCGCGTTCAAGGCGGTCGGCTTCCCGGAGGACGTCGGCAGATACTACCGCCTCGAGGAATACGATGCCTACTGCTGGACGGCGCACGGACGGTATCCGACCAACACTCCGGGCTGGTGGGGCGGTGCGCATCCGTTCTGCATGCTCGATTATTCCATCGTGCACAACGGCGAAATCTCCTCCTACGACGCAAACCGCCGTTTCATCGAAATGTACGGCTACAAATGCACGCTCCAGACCGACACCGAGGTCATCACCTATATCGCAGACTATCTGCTGCGGCGGCAGGGGCTGACGCTCGAGGAGACCGCATCGGTCATCGCGGCGCCCTTCTGGTCGACGATCGAATCGAAGCCCGAGGAGGAGCGCAGAAAATACACCTATCTGCGCACGGTCTTCCCGAGCCTGCTCGTCACCGGACCGTTCTCGATCATTCTGGGCTTTGAGGGCGGACTGATGGCGCTGAACGACCGTCTGAAGCTGCGCTCGATGGTCGTCGGCGAACAGGATGACATGGTCTATATCGCGAGCGAGGAAGCCGCAATCCGCACGATGGCGCCGGATATCAAGACAATCTGGTCGCCCGCCGGCGGAGAGCCGGTCATCGTCAAGGTGAAGGAGGGAGCATTTTGAACATCTATCCCGAATTTGAGGTCGTGCGCAATGACAGCCGCTGCATCCGGTGCCGCGTCTGCGAGCGCCAGTGCGCCAACGAGGTGCACTGGTACGACGAGGACGGCAAGGTCATGCTCTCCGACGAATCCAAATGCGTCAACTGCCAGCGCTGCGTGACGCTGTGTCCGACAAGAGCGCTGAAGATCGTCAAGAGCGACTGCCGCCTGCGCGAGAACGCAAACTATTCCGACCAGACGATCAAAGAAATTTACCGGCAGGCGGAGACCGGCGGCGTGCTGCTCTCCTCGATGGGCAACCCCAATCCCCTGCCCGTCTACTGGGACCGCATTCTGATCAACGCCTCGCAGGTCACGAATCCGCCGATCGACCCGCTGCGTGAGCCGATGGAGACAAAGGTCTTTCTCGGCAAAAAGCCCGGCACGGTCACGCGCAGACCCGACGGCTCGCTCGACACGGCCCTGCCGCCGCAGCTGACGCTCTCGATGCCGGTGATGTTCTCGGCGATGAGCTACGGCTCGATCAGCTATAACGCACACGCCTCGCTGGCACGCGCTGCCACAGAGCTCGGCATCTGCTACAATACCGGCGAGGGCGGTCTGCACGAGGATTTCTACAAATACGGACCGAACACGATCGTGCAGGTCGCGTCCGGACGGTTCGGCGTGCACAAGGATTATCTCGAGGCAGGCGCTGCCATTGAGATCAAGATGGGACAGGGCGCAAAGCCGGGCATCGGCGGGCATCTGCCGGGCACAAAGGCGGTCGGCGATGTCTCCAAAACGCGCATGATTCCCGAGGGCAGCGACGCGATCTCGCCTGCCCCGCACCATGATATCTATTCGATCGAGGATCTGCGGCAGCTTGTGTATTCGCTCAAGGAGGCGACACAGTATCGCCTGCCCGTGATCGTCAAGGTCGCGGCGGTGCACAATATCGCGGCGATCGCGAGCGGCATTGCGCGCTCCGGCGCGGATATCATCGCAATCGACGGCTTCCGCGGCGGCACCGGTGCGGCGCCGACCAGAATCCGCGACAATGTCGGCATCCCGATCGAGCTGGCACTCGCGGCAGTCGACAGGCGGCTGCGTGACGAGGGCATCCGCAACAATGTGTCGATCGTCTGCGGCGGCTCAATCCGCAGTGCATCGGATGTGGTCAAGGCGATCGCGCTCGGCGCAGATGCCTGCTACATCGCGACGGCGGCATGTCTGGCAATGGGCTGCCACCTCTGCCGGAGCTGCCACACAGGCAAGTGCAACTGGGGCATCGCGACACAGCGCCCCGATCTGGTCAAGCGCCTGAATCCCGATATCGGCTCGCAGCGGCTCATCAACCTGATGAACGCATGGCGCCACGAGATCAAGGAGCTGATGGGCGGCATGGGCATCAATTCGATCGAAGCACTGCGCGGCAACCGCCTCATGCTCCGCGGCGTCGGACTGACCGAAAAGGAGCTCGAAATCCTCGGGATCTCTCACGCCGGCGAGTAAGCGCCCGGAGCGCGCTGAGGTAGGAGGTAGCAGGTAGGAGGGAGGAAGGAGGAAGTCTCTCCCGTAACCAAGAACCTCACGGCAGCTCAACGCAAAAGTTTTGGTCGAGCTTTTTCAAAAGCTCGCGAAGTCCAGAGGCAGAGCCTCTGGTCGCTCGCCGCAGCGAGCGAAACTCCCCAAAACGCGCGAAATTCGCGAAGCGAATGAGCGCAAGAAGTCGCTTCAAGCGCTCGGCGGGCTTGGGGACCCCAGTTTGCCGAAGGCAAACTGAGCCGTTTGCTTGCAAACGTGTGCGAGCAGAGGTCCCCATTCTAAAATCCGCAGCGCGCAGCGCTGCCACCTTATTGACAAAGGGCAGAGCTATACGTCAAAAAGCGCTGCTGCCTTATCCAATCAATCACGTTCCATTATCAAAGATTTAGGAGCGAAGAACATGAAACGAATCTATGTCAAAGAGGAATGGTGCCTCGGGTGCCATCTGTGTGAATACAACTGCGCCTTTGCCAATTCCGGGTTGACCGACATGGTGAAGGCGCTGCGCGGGAAGGAAATCTACCCGCGCATTCAGGTCGAGCAGGACGCATCCGGCATTACCTATGCGGTCTCCTGCCGCCACTGCGAGGACCCGATCTGCGTGAAGAGCTGCATTGCCGGTGCACTCTCGAAGAAGGACGGCGTCATTGAGATCGACCATGAAAAATGCGTCGGCTGCCTGACCTGTGTGCTGGTCTGCCCTTACGGCGCAGTGATCGAGGACGGCAGCGGCGTTGCGCAGAAATGTGAGCTGTGCACGAAGAACGCCTCCGGGCAGCCCGCATGTGTCGCAGGCTGTCCGAACGGTGCGATCGTTTTTGAGGAGAGAGGGTGAGCGCATGAAACGATATGTGATGATCGGAAACGGGCGGGCAGTGCCCGCATCCATGACTGAATGCTTCCGCGCGAGCCGCTCCTTTGGAGGTACTGAAAAATGAGACGTTATGTGATAATCGGAAACGGCGTTGCGGCAGCAGGATGCATCGAGGGCATCCGTTCGGTCGATGCCGCGGGCAGCATCACCGTCATTTCCGCGGAGGAGCATCCGGTCTACTGCCGCCCGCTGATCTCCTATTACCTCGAACAGAAAACCGACCGCGAGCGCATGAATTACCGCGCGCCCTCGTTCTATGCCGACAACGGCGTCACCGTGCTCTACGGCAAGCGCGCAGAGAAGATCGACCCGGACGCGCGGCAGATCACGCTCAGCTCCGGCGAATCGCTCCCCTATGACGCACTCTGCGTCTGCACGGGGTCGTCGCCGTTTGTGCCGCCGATGCAGGGGCTCGATACGGTCGCGCAGAAGTTCAGCTTCATGACGCTCGACGACGCACTGGCGCTCGAGCAGGCAGTCACGCCGGATTCCCGCGTGCTGATCGTCGGCGCCGGACTGATCGGTCTGAAATGCGCAGAGGGGCTGCACGGGCGCGTGAAGTCGATCGCCGTCTGCGATCTGGCGCCCCGCGTGCTCTCATCCATTCTCGACGACAGATGCGCACAGATGATGCAGCAGCATCTCGAGCAGCACGGCATATCGTTTTTGCTCGGCACAAGCGCAAAGGAATTTCAGGGGAACAAAGCGATCATGCAGAACGGCGAGACCGTCGGATTTGACGTGCTCGTGCTGGCAGTCGGCGTGCGGGCGAACACCGCACTCGTGAAGGACGCCGGCGGCACGGTCAGCCGCGGCATTGCGGTCGACACACAGTGCAGAACCGATCTTCCGGATATTTTCGCGGCGGGCGACTGCACCGAATACCGCGATATTTCGTCGGGCGCGCAGAAGATCATGGCACTGATGCCCAATGCCTACATGCAGGGGCACACCGCAGGCGTCAATATGGCAGGCGGCGAGGCGGCATTTGACAACGCGATCCCGATGAATTCGATCGGATTTTTCGGTCTGCACTGCCACACGGCGGGCTCACAGCCCGAGGGCTGCGAGGTCTTTGAGGAGGCAGACAGCAGCCATATCAAGCGGCTGTTTGTCAAGGATGACAGGCTGACCGGCTTCATGCTGATCGGGCACATGCACCGCACCGGCATCTATACCGCACTGATCCGGAATCAGACACCGCTTTCGTCGGTCGATTTTGCAAGACTGAGGATCGAGCCGCAGCTCGCGGCAATGGGTGCTGCATACCGCGACCGTGTGCTGAAGGGAGTGATTTGAATGCAGCTCAATGCGGCAGGGCTCGGCTTTCAGGAGCTCAACGAAAAACTGCGCGAAACGGATGACCCGGAGGTCACGCTGGAGGGCTGCATCGGGCAGCGCTTCATTGCGGCAGGCATGTCCGGCAAGCATATCGGCATTCACGGCATCGCGGGCAATGCGCTCGGTGCGTATCTGAACGGCTCGGTGATCGAGACCTTCGGCAATGCGCAGGACGCAGTCGGCGACACGATGAACGAGGGACGCATCATCGTGCACGGCAGCATCGGCGATGCGGCAGGCTATGCGATGCGCGGCGGAAAGATCTTCGTGCAGGGCAATGCGGGCTATCGCGCCGGCATCCACATGAAGGCGTATCAGGAGAAGGTGCCGGTCATGGTGATCGGCGGGCGCACGGGCAGCTTCCTCGGCGAATATCAGGCGGGCGGCGTCATCATCGTGCTCGGGCTGGGCAGAGGCGAGCGTCCGATCGTCAGCAATTTTCCGTGCACGGGCATGCACGGCGGCAAGCTCTTCCTCCGCTCGGACTGTGCGGGCATCCACTTCCCGCATCAGGTGCATCACCGCATCGCGCAGGCGGAGGAGCTTGACGAAATCCGCCCGCATATCGCGGAATACTGCCAATATTTCGGCGCCGACGCAGAGGAACTGCTCTCCGCGCCCTTCACGGTCGTCACGCCCGACAGCGGCAACCCCTATCAGCAGATGTATGTCGCGAATTAGAGGTTAGAAGTTGGAAATGAGAAGTGAGAAGTGCGACCGTCGCTGACGCATTTATTCTTTATTCATTATTCTTTCTTCTTTTCTCCGCAACTCGCCATTCCGCATTCCATAAGACTGTTCCGGAGGTTTTTTTCGTGACCAAATATATTTTCGTGACCGGCGGTGTGGTGTCCGGGCTGGGCAAGGGCATCACGGCGGCATCGCTCGGCAGACTGCTCAAGAGCCGCGGACTCAAGGTCGCGGCACAGAAGCTCGACCCCTATATCAACGTCGACCCCGGCACGATGAGCCCCTATCAGCACGGCGAGGTGTTCGTCACTGAGGACGGCGCAGAGACCGATCTCGACCTCGGGCACTATGAGCGGTTCATCGACGAGAACCTTAACCGCTTCTCCAATCTGACGACCGGCAAGGTCTATTCCAATGTGCTGCAGAAGGAACGCCGCGGCGAATATCTCGGGCGCACCGTGCAGATCATCCCGCACATCACCGACGAGGTCAAGCATTTCAGCTACAGCGGCGGC
>JAEEGL015888488.1_pt1 | contig 34745 bp, 28 predicted proteins | sample 9134231 | NCBI WGS metagenome assembly JAEEGL01 (sample SAMN16246548, study PRJNA631951) | gut metagenome | biome: gut microbiome; feature: rumen; material: fiber-attached | host: Bos | place: Iran: Karaj | collected 2018-10
AATGATGAGCCTCCCTTCGGTCGCCATGATGATTTGCGGTTTCACCGCAAAATGATGAAATGAGTTCCGCTTCATGCGCCGAAGGCGCTCATCATTCGGCGAAGCCGTTCATCATGCGCGAAAGCGCTCATCATGTGCCGCACAAGCGGAACTCATCATCGGTTATTCGGCGGTCACGCTGAGATTTTTGAAGGACATTTCATGGGTGAAGTTGCCCGAGACCTCGGTGGAAATATAGAAGTTCTGAAGGGCGAGGTCGTCGGCCGTCGTATTCTCGAAGACCTTATGCTTTTTCGCGGCCTCGAGCGCTTCGGCGACGACGGCTTTCAGTTCGACGGTTATCTTATGCCAGTTGCCGTCGTGCATTGAGGAGTCGAGGTAGGCCTTCATATTGGGGCAGTAGATGACGGTGTCGGTGGCGCCCTCGAATCCGCTGTCGACCATAGAGGTCCTGGGAGGGATTCCGAAGCGGTCGTCGAAGACTCTGACGCCGAGCCAGATAAAGCTGCCGCAGTCATCCGACTGTTCGTTGACGTTTCTCAAAATGAAATAGATATTGGTCTGGGCGCACATAATGTTACGGTTATACTCCTCTGGCGTCATGTGGTTTATAAGCCGGTCGTTTCTCGCCTCGAAGGAGAGGGTCAAGGCGTTATAATCGGTCATTTTAATGTCGTTATCGAAACGCTGTTCGAACATGAGGTGGACCCACGGGTCGGAGGTTTTGGTGCGGACGGTCTCGTATTCGTTGTCGCAGTAGAGCGCGAAGTTAAGGACCGAGGCGCCGTTTTCGTCTTTATAAACGCGGACCTTTTTGCCCTCGTTTTCGTAGACGACTTCCGTGTCGCTCGATGAGACGAGGGAGTCTCTTTTCATTATGAATCGGCTGTTGTTCTGGTGCATGAACCAGACGCGCTCGCCGTCGGTGGAAAAGGTCCGCAAAAAGCCTATGGACGAGCCTTTGTTGAAGAGCATGAAGCCGTTTTTGAAATCGCAGTCTTTTAACAGATTGTTCATTTTATTACCTCCGTTGCATGATGAAAGTATTAAAGCGAGGGCGGTTATTACCGTTACGAGCAGGGCTCTTTTTTTCATATCAGTCGAGCTCCGAAACGTTTACGACGCGCGATTCCCTTCTCGCCTTCTCGGCCGCGAAGACGACCTTGTGGCTGGCGAGGCTTTCGTCGATATCGGTGAGGATTATAGAGGGGTCGTTTTTACGGATGGCCTCGAAAAAGTTCTGAATTACGAGGAAGTCGCCGCCGCCGTGGCCGATGGCGCCCGCGGGCGGGATAACGGCGGTTTCGGCGGTGCGGTGGTCGAATTCGTTTATGACGACGGTGTTGGTGGCGAGGTTGCATTCGAGGCAGCCTTTGGTGCCGTTTACGCGCATTATGCGGTTGCCGTAGTGGAAGGCGGTGAGGGTGAGGGTCGCGGTCTCGCCTCCCTCGAACTCCATGGCGACGACCTGATGGTCGCAGACGTCGTTATCGCAGTGCCAGATGCAGCGTCCGTAGGGGCCCGTTCTGAGTTCTTCGAGTATAGAGGCCTCGTCGCTCTTGGGTAAGACTATGCTCCAGCCGTCGCGAAGATAGACTTTTAAGCAGTTATACTGGCATTCGTTTATGTGAGGACAGCCGTCCATGCAGCGCATGGGGGCGTCCTTAGGTGCGAATTCGGGTTTGAAATAGGAGAGATTTCCGAAGGAGGAGGCTTTTACGCATTTCTTGCCGAGCAGGTAGCCTATGAGGTCGACGTCGTGGCAGCATTTGGTCATGAGTATAAAGGACGATTTGCTCTCGACGGCCCAGTTGCCTCTTATGTAGGAGGAGGAGAAATGTATATCGCCTATTCCCTCTATCTGGTCGATATTCATAACGCGGCCGATTCTGCCGCTGTCGATGACGCGTTTTACATAGGAGTAGAAATTGTTATGGCGAAGCGAGTGGCAGACGCTTGCGAGGACGCCCGTTTCGCGTCTGACCTTTGCTATCTCGCGGCATTCGTCAAGCGAGACCGACATGGGTTTTTCAAGGAGGATGTTATAGCCCGCTTTCATGAGGGGGACGGCCTGGTGGATATGGTCTTTATCCATCGTCATGACGAAGGCGGCGTCGGCGATTTTGCCGAGCTTCAAAAAGTCGTCGAGATTATCGAAGATCATATTGTCGGGAAGGCCCGTGAGCTCCTTGGCAAGGTCTCTTCTCACCTGACGGGGTTCGACTACGGCGACGACTTTGGCAAGGAGCGTCGGAGTCCCCTTGACTATTTCGTTAAAAAGTTTGCCTCGGTTTCCGAAGCCTATGATTGCTACTTTGAGTTCGCGCATTTCGTTCATTATAGTTTCTCCTAATTATTATTTTATTTTTTTTCAAGCGGCGCGGGGTGTCCGCAGTCGGTGCAGTCGGTAGAATAGTCGGCCGACGGGTTATAGGCCCAGCGGACGGCGTTGCCGATTATTTTTATGATCTCGGGTATCTTATAGGTGGGGTTGGTTTCGTGACCGGGCTGAAAATAGAATATTCTGCCCGCTTCGCGAAGGAAGCAGCAGCCCGAGCGGAAGACCTCGCCTCCCGCGAACCAGCCTATGAAAACGAGGCGGTTGGGCTCGGGGATGCCGAAGGGCTCGCCGTACATCTCCTCGGCGGGGATCTCAATATAAGCGGGGACGCCTTTGGCTATCGGGTGGCCGGGGGCGACGGTCCAGAGGCGTTCTCTGTCGGCATCGCGCCAGTTGAGTCTGCCCGAGGTGCCCATAAGCTTTAAGAAGGGCTTTGAAAGGTGAGAGGAGTGAAGAGCTATGAAGCCCATGCCCTTTCGGACGCGGTCGGCTATCTTTTCGGCAAGGGCGTCCGGCACGTCGCCGTGATGGGCGTGGCCCCACCAGATAAGGACGTCGGTGTCTTCCAGGACGCTTTGCGGAAGGCCGCATTCGGGGTCGTCCATCGCTACGGCGCGGATCACGAAATCGTCGTTTTCTTTGGAAAGCGCTTTTTTAAGCTCGTTATGGATGCCCTCGGGGTATATGGCGGCGACCTCGGGCATTTCTTTCTCGTGGCGGTATTCGTTCCAGATAGTCACTCTAATCATTATAAATCCTCCTTATTTGAGCGTTCTTTTTGCGAACATAGCGGCGCCGATTATCCCGGCGTCGTTTCCGAGCGTCGCGCGGGCGATATGGGGTACTTCTATGATGCCGGCCCCGAAGCTGTTTTCGGCGACGTATTTTTTAATGGGGCCTATGAGCCGCTCGCCCTCGTTTGAGATGCCGCCGCCGATAAGAATTATCTGCGGGCGGAATACGTTTGTGAGGTCTATAAGACCTTCGGAGACGTAGCTTATATATTCGTCGGTGACGGCTTTGGCGACCGGACAGCCCTGTTCGGCGGCGTTGAAAACCGTCTTGCCGTTTACCGTTTCGGCCTCGGCGACCATTTTTGCAAGCAGAGAATCGGGGTGAGCCGCCGCTTCCTCCATCGTCCGCTTTATAAGAGCGCTGGCGGAGGCGTAGGTCTCCCAGCAGCCGCGCCTGCCGCAGGAGCAGAGGTTGCCGCCGTGGTTGACGACGATGTGTCCGAGTTCGACGCCTCTTGAGCGGCCGCCCTCGTAAAGCTCGCCGTTAATGACTATTCCGCCGCCGACGCCCGTGCCGAGCGTTATCATAACTACGTCGGAATAACCTTTGGCCGCTCCCGCCACAACTTCGCCGAGCGCGGCGCAGTTGGCGTCGTTGGAGACGGCGACGGGGCGGTTGATGCGCTTCTGTATCTCGCCCGCGAGGCAGACGTTTATCATGTCCTTAAAGTTGAAGGCGGCTATGACGGTGCCCGTCTCGGAGTCGATGACGCCGGGGCTTCCGATACCTATGGAAGCGACGTTGCTAATACTTATTCCGTATTCGGCAACGGCGCTTTCGATACATTTTATAATATTTGAAATTACCGTCTCGACGCCTTTGTCGGCCTCGGTCTTGACGGTGTATTTGTAGAGCAGTTTGCCGTAAACGCTCACTATGCCGACGGCTATCTTGGTGCCGCCGAGATCAACTCCGATGTAATACATAACATCCTCCGTTCGATTTCCTTTTTATTTATGTTAACATCATTGATTTCTTTTGTCAATACATTATAAAAATATATTTTTATAAGCTTTTTTGTGTTGACACCGCGGCTGTTTTATATTATTATTATATTATAATATTTTTTTCGGAGGCTTATTATGGAACTCGGATTTCTGACCGTTCCCTTCAAGGAGACACCACTCAAAGAGGTGCTTCCCTATCTCAAATCTTTGGGAATAACCGCGCTCGAGCTCGGCGCGGGCGGATACCCCGGGACGGGGCATATCGATCCCGCCAAGCTTTTGGAAAGCGAAGGCGAGAGAAAGGCGCTTTTGGCCATGCTTTCGGAATACGGAATGAGTATTAGCGCCCTTGCCTGCCACGGCAATCCCGTGTCGCCCGACAAGGCGTTTGCCAAAGAGTCGGACGAGACTCTTAAAAATACCATACTTCTTGCCGAGAAGCTTAGCGTCAAGACCGTTATAACCTTCTCGGGCTGTCCCGCCGGCGCGCCCGGCGACAAGACGCCGTGCTGGGTGACCTGTCCGTGGCCCGACGAATACGCCGAGGCGCTCAAATACCAGTGGAACGAGGTGCTTATTCCCTACTGGAAGAGCATGAACGCCTTCGCGGCGGCGCACGGCGTGAGGGTCGCGCTTGAGATGCACCCCGGCTTCTGCGTTTACAACACCGAGACGATGCTTAAGCTCCGCGAGGCGGCGGGCGAAAACATAGGCGCGAACGTCGACCCGTCTCATCTTGTATGGCAGGGCATCGACGTGCCGCTCGCGATAAGGACTCTGGGTCCCGCGGTCTTCCATTTCCACGCCAAGGATACCAAGATCGACGTCCACAACACCGCTGTAAACGGCGTGCTCGACACCAAGCATTACGGAAACGAGATCGCGAGATCCTGGGTCTTCCGTTCCTGCGGCTACGGCATGACAAGAGAGAAATGGACCGAGATCTTCTCGGCTCTGAAGCTTATCGGTTACGACGGCGCGATCTCCATCGAGCACGAAGACAGCGTTATGGAGACCAAGGAAGGCCTTGAAAAAGCCGTTAAGTTCCTTTCTGACCTTATCATATACAAAGAGAAGCCCAACTCCATGTGGTGGGCCTGACAGGCGGGTTTCAATATTGTAAAGTAATTTTGCTTTATATATTATAGAGGTGTTTTTTGTGCATACTTTAGGCATTATCGGATTCGGCGGCGTCGCGAGGTGGCATTACGGCAATCTGAAGCCGCTTGCCGACATCATTAAGGTAAAAGGCGTTTACGATATTAACCCCGAAAAGGGCAAATACGCCGAGACCTTAGGGCTTGTAAACTACCCTTCTGCAGACGCGCTGTTTGCCGACGGGGAAATAGACATAGTTCTCGTAAGCACGCCCAATAATTTCCATAAGGAATACGTTATCCGCTCGGTAGAAGCCGGAAAGAACGTCATATGCGAAAAGCCCGTCGCCCTTTCGGTCGAAGATTTCGACGAAATGCGGGCGGCGGCAGATAAAGCGGGAAAGATATTCACCGTCCACCAGAACAGGCGGTGGGACCATGATTTCCGCATTATCAAAAAGATCTACGACGAGAATATGATAGGCAAACCCTATTATATCGAGAGCCGCGTGCAGGGAGCCAACGGCATCCCGGGAGACTGGCGTTTCCGTAAGTTTGCGGGCGGCGGTATGGTTTACGACTGGGGCGTTCATCTGCTCGACCAGATGATGTGGATGGTAAAATCGCCCGTAAAGAGCGTTTACGCCGACCTTTTCAACGTGAGGTCGCCCGAGGTCGACGACAATTTCAAGGCCATCCTCAAGTTCGAAGACGGCACCGAAGGGTTCGTGGAGGTCGACACCAACTGCTTTATTCCCCTGCCCCGCTGGCACATGTCGGGCGAGCGCGGGACGGCGGTCATCAAAAGCTTCGACTGCGACGGCGAGATAGTAAAGGCAAATCTTATCAAAATGGAATACGAGCCGTCAATCATCTACACGGGGTCGGGCCCCACCAAAACGATGTCGCCGAGACCCAAGGAGACTATTGAGACAATCCCGCTCCCGACCGACGTCGACAGCGATATTCACAACCTTTTCCGTAATTTCCTCGACGTCATTGACGGCAAGGCGGAAAGGATAATAAAGCTCGACGAGGTCAGGCGGGTGCTTGAGGTCATAGAAGCGATATTCGAGTCGGCGGAAAAAGGCAAGGCGGTTTCCCTTAAATAATGTTTTTTGCGGTCTCCCTTATGGGAGACCGCAATTTTTCTTTTTCGGGGCAAATTTCGTATTGACAAAAGGCGTAAAATAAAATACTATATAATATATAGTTTATTATTTAGCGAGGCCGAAAATGAGTTTTTTTAAGAAAGCGTCAATAATATTCTTAACGCTGCTCCTTTGCGCCGTTATGACCCTGTCGGCGGCGGCCGCAAACTCCAAAGCCGCGGTCGACATTACGGACATGACCGTGGCGGAGCTTCAGAAAGCCGTCGACGACGGCATTATCGACTATTACACCATAACCAAGCTTTATCTCGACAGAATTACGGCCTACGGCGCGCAGTTCGGGTCCGAAAGCGGCGCTGTCATAACCATAAGTCAGACGGCGCTCGAAGAGGCTAAAGCCAAAGACGAGGAGCACAAGACGCTCGAAAGTCACAGCGATGTCTTCGGTATTCCGATAGTCGTTAAAGACAATATCGACGTCAAGGGGATGCCGACGACGGCCGCGTCAAAAGAGATGAGAGATAACTACCCCAACGACGACGCGCCCGTTATAAAGACGCTTAAGGAGCAGGGCGCGATAGTTATAGCAAAGGCCAACATGAGTTATTTCGCGATATGCGCTTACGAGTCGACCGGCTCTTACGGAAGCGTCGTGAACGCCTACGACTTATCGGCGTCTGCCTACGGCTCGTCAAGCGGGTCGTGCGTTTGCGTCGCGGCAAAGCTCGCGCCTTTGGCGCTTGGCACCGACACCAACGCCTCGCTTCGTAATCCCGCCTCGGCAAACGGCGTCGTGGCGATAAGGCCGACCTACGGCATGCTCTCGCTTGACGGCGTTATTCCCTACGACTATTACAGAGATACCGTTGGCCCCATAGCCGCGAACGTCTACGACTGCGCCACGCTTTTGGGGGCGCTTACGGGCGACAGCGGGAAATACACGGGCGGTCTTTCGGGGACGAGTCTTGCGGGCATGAAGATTGGTATTCCGAGAGAGCTCGTTTACTCGGTCGAAAGCAAGAAGGCGACCATACCGATATTGAAATACCAGAACGACACGACGGTCGCGCTTATGAATCAGGTCGCCTCGGTCTTCGAGGCGCAGGGGGCGACGGTCGAGTGGCTCGACGGACTTGTCGACGACGATATAAACTATCTCGTTCAGATAAGCTTTTCAAACTGGACCTTCGAGCCGTGGTTCAACGAGTATATCAAGGGGACGACCGGAAAGATAAGAAAGTTTTCGCAGCTTGCCGCAAAGTCGAGTCAGCTCGACGACTACACCCTCGGGAAGACGCTCGACCAGTGCAAAGACAGGCTCGATAAAAATATGGCAAACGCCCAGAGGGTGAAAGACCGCATAGACTCCTATTTCGCGAAATACGGCCTTGACGCCATAGTATATCCGACCATGCAGACGACGGTGCAGAAGTCGAAGTCTGTGCTTTCGAGCTATTATTCAAACGCCTTTCTGCTGGCGCCGACCTGCCGTTACCCCGCCCTCTCGATGCCGATGGGCACCGACGAGAACGGACTTCCGATGGGCTTCGACATCATGTGTCAGGCCGACGGCGAGCAGACGATCTTCAAGATAGCCTACGCCTACGAGCAGGTGGCGACGAAGATACCCGCGACGACGCTTGCGCCCGCGCTTTACACCGTGCCTCAGAACGTCGAGATCCTCAAGAAGCTCTATTTTGAAGAGCTTCCCGAGCGAACCGAGGAGCGCTCCGACAGCGTCTACGGCAAGGTCACCGAGGCGCACGACGATATTGCCAAGTTTTTCAAGGAATACGACAGCTGCGCCGACCCCGACAAGGAGTCGTTGACTCTTATTGACAATTACAAGGGCGCGGTGCTCGAATACAGACAGTATCAGGATAATTTGAGACGTCAGCACAGTATAATGGTGTTCATTATCGTCTTCGTCGCGATCATCGTGCTTCTGACGGTGGGTTACGTTTTCTTTACCGCGGCGAGAAGGAAAAACCGCAAGGCGAAGGCGAGAATGAATAATACCAGAAGATACAGAAGATAACGGTGTAAAGATATGGCTTACGAATATATTGAACGGTTCAAGGGACTGGGCTTCGGGCTGTTCGTCCATTTCGGGCTTTACAGCGTCGTCGGAAAGGGCGAGTGGCACCGCGTCACCCTTTCGGAAGACGGGAAAAAGGAATACGAAAAGCTGACGGAGCGGTTTGACGTCAAAAAAGACTGGGCGACTGAACTTGTTAAGACCGCGAAGGACGCGGGATGCAGGTATATTACCATTACCGCGAGGCATCACGACGGCTTTTCGCTTTATGACGCGGGAAGACTCTCGGATTTCGACGCGCCGCATTCGGCGGCGGAACGCGACCTTATAAAAGAGTTTGTCGAAGCCTGCCGCGAGGGAGGCGTCGTTCCCTTCTTTTATCACACGCTTTTGGATTGGCATGATCCAAGATATAAGAGCGATTTCAAGGCTTATACCGATTATCTGATAAAGAGCGTCGAACTGCTTTGCCGTAATTACGGCGAGATAGGCGGTCTTTGGTTTGACGGTATGTGGGATAAGCCCGACGCCGACTGGCGTGAAGACGAGCTTTACGGGACGATAAGAAAGTATCAGCCAGAGGCGATGATCATAAACAACACCGGGCTTTCAAAGCTCGGCGAATTGGGACACAAGGAAATCGACAGCGTGACGTTCGAGCGCGGCGCTCCAAGGAAGGTATTAAACGGAGACAAGCCCGTGGCGGGCGAGATGTGCCAGGTGCTTAACGACCACTGGGGCTATGCGGAAGACGACCTCAATTACAAATCGTTAAAGTCGCTTATTTGCGACCTCGTCGACTGCCGCATAAACGACTGCAATTTTCTTCTGAACACGGGACTCACGGGCGACGGCGGGGTGCAGGCTTTAGACCGTGAGATACTCAAAAAAATCGGCCGCTTTATTGAAGTCAACAAAGGGTTTATTTACGGCGCGAGGCCGTGCGATATTAAGGCAGAAGGCGCGGACGTGCTGTTTGACGGCGTCCACTATTACGCCGTTATAAAAGACGTTCAGATGAGCCTTGACACGAACGTGTCGTTAAAGAGCGGCCGCAGGGTCGTAAAGATTGACGCCGACGTCAAAAACGCCGTCTGGCTCGATTGCGGCAAAGAGGCCGCAAGGGACGGCGACGGCTTTACGGTCGAGCCGTTCGAATACGGCGTGAGTTATATCGCGCGCGTTTTGCAATTTGATATAGGAGCGTAATAATATGAAAGAAACCGAGAGCAAATATCAGTGTATTCCCTTCTGGTCCTGGAACGGCGAGCTTGACGAGGAAAAGCTGTGTAGGCAGATCGAGTGGATGAAGTCTAAAGGCGTGGGCGGCTTTTTTATGCACGCCCGCGGCGGACTTAAGACAGAGTATCTCGGCGAAAAATGGTTTTCGTGCGTGAGCGCCTGCGTCGAAAAGGCGAACGAGCTCGGCATGCAGGCCTACGCCTACGACGAAAACGGCTGGCCGAGCGGTTTTGCGGGCGGCAAGCTGCTTGAAGATATTGAAAATCACGATATGTATATCGAATATTACGTCGGCCCGTTTGACGAAAAGGCCGACCTTTCATACGATATTTCGGGGGACAGGCTTATCCGCGCCGAAGGCGGCGAAAACTGCCTTAACCTTTATTTGAAGCATTCTTCGTCGACGGCGGACATTTTAAATCCCGAGGTCGTCGAAAAGTTTATGGCGCTGACCCACGACGAGTATAAAAAGCGGGACAGGGGCGGTCTCGTCGGCTTTTTCACCGACGAGCCGCAGTATTACCGCTGGGGGACGTCGTATACCCGCGTTCTTCCGGACTATTTCAAAAAGAAATACGGCGAGGACTTATTCGACGGGTTGGGGCTTTTGTTCGTTGAGAAAGAGGGATACAGAGAGTTCCGATACAGGTATTGGAAGAGCATGCAGGAGCTCATGCTCGAAAGCTTCGCGAAAAAGGTCTACGACCGCTGCGAGAAATACGGCTACAAGTTTACGGGACATTACGTCCAGGAAAACGGCATAGGCGAACAGATAATGTGCTGCGGCGGCGTTATGCCCTTCTACGAATACGAGCATATACCGGGGATCGACTGGCTCGGCAGGGGCATTGAGACCGAGCTTGCGCCGAAGCAGCTCGGGTCGGCGGCCGCGCAGCTCGGAAAAAGACAGACTTTGACCGAGACCTTCGCCTGCGTGGGCTGGGACGCCACGCCGAGAGAGCTCAAGCATATCGCAGAGTTTCAATACGTCCACGGCCTTAATCTTATGTGTCAGCACCTTCTTCCCTACGCCGAGGACGGTCAGCGAAAGAGGGATTACCCCGAGCATTTCTCTTACGTCAATCCGTGGATAAACAAGGGCTTTAAGACGTTTAACGGATATTTTTCCGTTCTTGGAAAAACGCTTTCGCAGAGCACGGAAGTCGTCGACGTCGCGGTGCTTCACCCCTTAAGAAGCGCATATTTCGATTACAGGCGTATGGAAACGATGCCTGACGGAAAGCAGCGCGAATTCAGAGGCTTTAACGTCTCGGACATAAACGACTCTTTCCAGAAGTTTGTGGAAGACCTCGGGAAAAAGCAGATACCGCACCATTACGTTGACGAGACTATTCTCGCGCGGCACGGTCACGTCGAGGGAGACGTTTTGGTCTGCGGAAAATGCCGTTATAAATACCTGATAATTCCTAAAATATACACGATGGACGCCTCGACCGAAAAGCTTATAAGGGAATACGTCGAAAACGGCGGCAAGGTATTGCTTACGGACGAAAAGCCTTCGTATCTCGAGGGGAAGCCGTTTGATTACGGCTATCTGAAATCGAATATTACTCTTGATGAGATAAAGGCGGCGCTTCCGGTGACGGGCGAGGAAAACGCGAATATCCGCTTTACCTATCGCGTCGGCGACGACGGCAAAGAGTTCGTTTACGCCGTAAATCTCGGCGGCAAGACGAGCTGGAAGGTCATAACCGACAGAGCGAAGTCGTTTTCGGGATATGATATTCTGAAGGACGAATACTTCCCCGTAGGGAAAGAGATCGAGTTTTCGGAGTATCAGTCTTACCTTCTTTATTTTGACGATAAAGACTACGAAACCGTAAAAAAGGAAAAGACGTATATAGGCTTGCCCGAGAGGTTTTCGGTTTCGGAGAAGGTCGATAATTATTTAACTCTCGACCTTGTGAGCTATTCGTTTGACGGAGTGAATTACGGGAAGGCCGTCCACCACATGTGCGCCCTCGACGGACTGCTCCGGGCAAGATACCGCGGGAAGCTTTATCTGAAATACGCCTTCGACGTAAAGTCGGCGCCGAAGCGCTGTAAGCTCCTTATCGAAGACACCAATCTACAGAGCGTTTTCGTTAACGGCAAGAAGGCGAAGGTCTCCGGGCGCTCGGAGGTCGAAGAAAAGCTTTTATACTGCGACGTCGCGGAGTTTATAAAACGCGGCAAGAACGAAATAGTGGCCGTTATAGACTATTATCAGGGCGATAACGTCTACGACGTGCTTTTCGGCGACGGAACCGAGAGTTTAAGAAACTGTCTGGCATACGATACCACTATCGAGCCCGTTTATCTGAAGGGCGATTTCGGCGTATACGGCAAGTTCGAGGACGGCAAGACGGAAGGCGCGCTTTTGGGTGAAGAGTTCTATATTGACGAACAGAAGAAAGAGGTCTCTTCTCTTATCAAGGACGGCTTCCCCTTCTTCAGAGGAGACATTACGTTAAAGGGCAAGGTATATGCCGACAGTGAGAACGCCTCGCTGTTTGTCGGAAAGCGCTTTCAGATGATGAAAGTCAAGGTAAACGGCAAAGAGGCGGGCGAGATGCTCTTTTCAAAAGAACTCGACCTTTCGGGGCTTTTAAGAAAGGGCGAAAACGAAATTGAAATAACCCTGACGGTCGGAAACAGAAATCTCTTGGGTCCCTTCCACGCGCCTGACGAGGAGCCCCGCTGGATCGGTCCCTTCACGTTCGAGCGGTTCGGGAGCTGGAAAGACGGAAAGAGCGATATGTATAGAGAGTCCTACGCCTTTATGAAAACGGTTATATAAATTAAAAATCCTCCGCGTAAGCGGAGGATTTAATTTTATTTATTTGGTTTTTTCGAGTTTGGTCTGCCCGCGCATATAGGGGACGAGTGCGGGGGGAATGGTCACGCTGCCGTCCTGCTGAAGATGATTTTCGAGGAAGGCGATAAGCATTCTCGGCGGGGCGACGACGGTGTTGTTTAAGGTGTGGGCGAAGTATTTGCCGTTTTCGCCCGCGACTCTTATCTTTAAGCGGCGGGCCTGGGCGTCGCCGAGGTTGGAGCAGCTTCCGACCTCGAAATATTTCTTCTGACGCGGCGACCACGCCTCGACGTCAAGCGATTTTACCTTGAGGTCGGCGAGGTCTCCCGAGCAGCACTCGAGGGTGCGGACGGGTATCTCGAGGCTTCTGAAAAAGTCGACGGTGTTCTGCCAGAGTTTATTGAACCACATGGGCGACTCTTCGGGGCGGCAGACGACTATCATTTCCTGCTTTTCAAACTGGTGGATGCGGTAGACGCCGCGCTCCTCTATGCCGTGCGCGCCCTTTTCCTTGCGGAAGCAGGGAGAGTAGCTCGTTAAGGTGTAGGGGAGTTTTTCCTCGGGGATGATGGTGTCTATAAAGCGGCCTATCATCGAGTGCTCGCTGGTGCCTATAAGATAAAGGTCTTCGCCCTCTATCTTATACATCATGGCGTCCATCTCGGCAAAGCTCATAACGCCCGTGACGACGTCGCTTCTTATCATGAAAGGCGGCACGCAATAGGTGAAGCCGCGGTCTATCATAAAGTTTCTCGCGTAGGTGAGGATGGCCGAGTGAAGCTCGGCGATCGGGCCCGTGAGATAATAGAAGCCGTTGCCCGCGACCTTTCTCGCGCTGTCTAAGTCTATGCCCGAGAGGCTTTCCATGATCTCGGTGTGATAGGGTATTTCGAACGGAGGCACGACGGGCTCGCCGAAGCGCTCTATTTCGACGTTTTCGCTGTCGTCCTTGCCTATCGGGACGGAGGGGTCGATAATGTTGGGTATGACCATCATTATCTTCTTTATTTTTTCGTCGAGCTCGGCTTCCTTCTGCTCGAGGAAAATAAGGCGTTCGGACTGCTCGGTCACGTGTTTCTTTATCTTTTCGGCCTCTTCCTTCTCGCCCTTCGCCATAAGCGCGCCTATCTGCTTGCTTATGCGGTTGCGGTCTGCGCGCAGCGCGTCGGCTTCCATGATAGTTTTTCTGTTCTCGGCGTCGAAGGCTATGACCTCGTCGACAAGCGGCAGTTTGCTATCCTGAAACTTGTTTTTAATATTCTGTTTGACTATATCGGGGTTTTCTCTTAAAAACTTGATGTCGATCATTTGCCGTCAGACCTTTCAACCCATGAGCTTATTGAGGAGGATGTCGAGGTCGTCGTCGGCGGGAACGGGCTCGGCGGGCTTTTCGGGCTCCGTCTCGGCGGGCTTTTCGGGCTCGGCGACGGTCTCTTCGGATTTAGGCTCTTCAATGGGCTTGCGGGGCTTCGGGACGTCGTCGAAACCGGAGGCAATGACGGTTATCTTCATTTCGTCCTGCATGCTGTCGTCAAGCGAGGTGCCCCAGAAGATGTTGCCGTTTTCGTTGACGGCCTCGAATATCATATTGGAGGCGCGGTAGATCTCGTCGAGGGTTATGTCGGACGACGAGGTGATGTTGACTATGATGCCCTTGGCGCCGTCGATGGAGGTCTCGAGAAGCTGAGACGAGATGGCCGCCTGAGCCGCCTGCTCGGCCTTATCCTTGCCCTGGCCGTAGCCGATGCCGATGTGGGTCTTGCCCGCGTCCTTCATGACCGACTTGATGTCGGCGAAGTCGAGGTTGACGAGACCGGGAACGGTGATGAGGTCGGATATGCCCTGTATGCCCTGCTTTAAGACTATGTCGGCGGTTTTGAAGGCTTCACGGAGTTCTATCTTGCCGTCGAGAATGCTGATAAGACGGTCGTTGGGGATGACGACGAGGGAGTCGACGTTTTCAAGAAGATTGGCGGTGCCGGCTTCGGCCTGCTGCATCCTCTTTCTGCCCTCGAAGGAGAACGGTTTGGTGACGACGCCTATCGTGAGGATGTCGAGTTCTCTCGCGACGGCGGCGATGATGGGAGCGGCGCCTGTGCCCGTGCCGCCGCCCATACCGGCGGTGATGAAGACCATGTCGGCGCCTTTCAAAGCGTCGGCGATGAGTTCGCGGCTCTCTTCGGCGGCGAGACGGCCGATCTCGGGATTGGCGCCAGCGCCGAGTCCTCTCGAGACCTTCTCGCCGATCTGTATCTTATGGTTGGCGTTGGTCATGTAGAGATCCTGCAGGTCGGTGTTTATAGCTATAAACTCGACTCCCTGCACGTTCTCGTCGACCATACGGTTAATGGCGTTTTTGCCGGCTCCGCCGACACCGACTACTTTGATTCTGACGACCTTATTTATTTCTTCAGCTATCCTAAAAGCCATTTTCGTTACTCCTTATATTTTATCTATTATATTTTATAACATATTGCGCTATTTTTCAAGATGTTTATGCAAAAAAATTAGGCGATTATTCGCCTAATTTTAATTCGATCCATTCGTCGTCGGTCAAGGGTTTGTAAATCGCGGCGCTGACGCTGTCGTCACGGAAAAAAATCTCGGCTTTGCCCTCCTCGCCCTTGTGGTCCTCGATACATATAAGGGCGGCCGCGATTTTCCTCTGCAGGTTCTCGGTGTTGCCGAGATTTATCATGACGCGGGCGAGATAGTCGAAGGTTATGTTATATCTTTTGGATATGTTTATTTCGCTTACGGAATCGTAGACGCCGCCGTCCTCGATGGCCTTTACGACCGTTCTGTAAATGCGGAGCGAGGTTTCGTCGCGGAATACCGGGACGAGTCCCGGCGTGGCGGAGGTCACGCCCGAGCCTAAAAGTTCGGGGAGGTTTGCCCTCTCACGGCGGACGTCAAGCGCCTTGCCGTCTTTCGAGAGTATCGCCCATCCGTCCTCGGCGCGGACGGTGACGTATTCGCGCTCCTCGGTCAGCACTATGTCTATTTTATCGGGGAAATGTCGTTCGACGGAGGCCGAGGCAACGTAGGGGAATGCGTCCTTTACGGCCTGCTCGGCCTTGTTTTTGTCTATCAAAAAGATATTGTCGCCTTTTTTAAGGCCGCTCGCCTCTATGACGGCTTCGGCGTCGTAACGGCATTCGCCCGATACGCTTATGTTTCCTATTCTGAAAAATATGGCGGCGAGGACTATGAAGGCGACGGCGATGACGAGGAAAAGAAGGAGGCCCTTTAGCCCTCTTCTTTTCTTTCTTGTGAAAGAGCTTTTCTTCTTTTTCGCCGTTGTTTTCAACTTTTTTCTCCGATTTTCAGTATCTCTTGACGTCGGCTCCGAGGGCCGACAGGTTTTCTTCTATTTTTTCATAGCCGCGGTCGATATGTCCTACGTTATCTATGACGGTAAGTCCGTCGGCCGAGAGGGCCGCGACGGCAAGAGCCGCGCCGCCCCTTAGGTCGGTGCATTCGACGCTGGAGCATTGCAGTTTATCCACGCCCTCGACAACGGCGACGCGATCGTTTACCGTTATTCTCGCGCCCATCCTTATAAGCTCGTTGACGTGTTTGAATCGGTTTTCGAAGATGGTCTCGACGAATACGCTGTCGCCTTTTGCCGTCGTCATGAGCGCCATCAAAGGCGCCTGGGCGTCGGTCGGAAAGCCGGGATACGGCATGGTCCTTATGTTACGGACGCCTTTCAGGCGGCCGTCGGTTTTCACGGTGACGGTGTCCTTCGTCCATCTGACATCGGCTCCCGCGTCGGAAAGCGCCGCTATGACAGACGAAAAGTGGAGCGGGTTGGCGCCTATGAGTTTTCCCTTCCCTCCCGTCGCGGCTATGGCGGCGAGGTAGGTCGAGGCGACTATTCTGTCGGGGATGACGGTGTGGACGACGGGATAGAGGCGTTTTACGCCCTCTATTACCATATTGCCGCCGTCGGTGCCTATTTTGGCGCCCATGTCGCGTAGGAGCGAAGACAGGTCGTCGATTTCGGGCTCTCTCGCGGCGTTGGTTATAACGGTCGTGCCCTTTGCGGTGACGGCCGCGAGCATTATATTCTCGGTGGCGCCGACACTCGGGAACCGCAGATGTATCTCGGCGCCCCGCAAGCCGTCGGGGCATTTACACTCGAGGTAGCCGCGTTTATCCTCGAATACGGCGCCCATCCGTGAAAGGGCGTCTATATGGAGGTCTATCGGTCTCGGGCCGAGCTCGCAGCCGCCCGGCATGCTTATCTTGGCCTCGCCCGCGCGGGAAAGCATGGCGCCAAGGAAGACGATGGAAGACCTCATTTTTCGCATCAGGGCTTCTTCAATTTCGAAGTTGTCTACGTTATCCGACGAGACGGTGATAACTCCGCTTTGGCGGCTGACGCCGCATCCGAGACATTTGAGTATTTCGACGGCCGTGGCCGTGTCGCTTATATCGGGACAGTTCTCTATAACGGTGTTCCCCGCCGTTAAAACGGAGGCCGCGAGTATCGGGAGTATGCTGTTTTTCGCTCCCTGAACGCGCAAAGTGCCGTCCAAACGGCGGCCTCCCTTTATGTAAAGCTTTGACATTTTCCGCCCTCCGTAGAAACGTTTACCTGTTTCTACATACTATGCGCGGGCGGAAAGGAAGGTCAACCGAGGAGGGCTTTTACGTTGTCGACTATTATATCGAGCGCGTCGGGTTTGGCAAGGGTCTTTGCCGCCTTCGCCATCGACGCGAGGCCGTTTTTGCTTCCGAATATGCTTTTCAAGGCCTCGGACAGCGTTTCGGCGCTGAAATCGTCCTCTTTTATAAGAAGGGCGGCGCCCGCGTCGGAAAAGGCCTTGGCGTTGTAATACTGATGGTCGTCGGTGACGTTGGGGGACGGGACGAGTATCGAAGGAAGTCCCGTTACGGCTATCTCGGCAAGCGTTATGGCGCCGCTTCGCGCTATGACGAGGTCGGCGGCGGCCATGATGTCGGGGACGTTTTCGGCGTAAGGGACTATGGTTATATTGTCGGGGAGGACGAAACCGCGGTTTTTGATCTCGTCTTTTATCTCGTCGTAATACTGTGTGCCCGTCGATAGAATTATATTATAGGCAAGGCGGTTTTCCTCGGAGGCTAAGAAATCGACCATTGAGAAGTTTATCTTCCCCGCTCCCTGCGAGCCGCCCGAGACGTAGATAAGCGGGCGGGCGTCCACAAGAAGCTCGCGGCGGCAGACCTCGCGGTCGCGGTTTTGGAAGTCGCTTCTCACGGGGTTTCCGCTTATTATTATCTTTTTCGCCGCGGCGGTATTGGCGTTTCTGTCGAAGCTCAAAAAGAGTAAGTCGGCTTTTTTGGAGACGATGCGGGTCGCCATGCCGAGAAAGGCGTTCTGTTCGTGGACGGCCGTCTTTATGCCGAGCTGCTGGGCGGCAAGGACGGTGGGCGCACTTATGTAGCCGCCGGTGCCTACGACTATGTCGGGATTGAACTCTTTTATTATCTTTTTAGCTTTAGAGACGGCGTTAAGAAGTCTCGCCGCGCTTTTTACGTTTTTTATGAGGTTTTTACGGTAGAAGACGCCCGAGCGGATAAACCTTATCTCGTAGCCCGCGTCGGGCACGAGTTTGGCCTCGAGCCTGTTTTGCTGACCGACGAACATTATCTCGGCGCCGTAACGGTCCCGAAGCGCGTCGGCAATCGCTATCGCGGGATAGACGTGGCCGCCCGTGCCGCCGGCCGCCATTATGACCTTCACAAAATCACCCTCATTTTTTGACGAGTCTTGAATATCTCGAAACGGAGAGGACTATTCCCATTTCGAAGAGGAGTATTAAGATCGAGGTGCCGCCGTAGCTGAAGAACGGCAGCGAAATGCCCGTGTTCGGCAGAGTGTTGGTGACGACGGCGATGTTGAGCGCGGTCTGTATCGCCACCCTCGTTATTATGCCCGTGACGAGGAAAAAGCCGAATTTGTCGGGCGCCGAAAGGGCTATTTTATAGCCTCTGTATATCAGTATAACAAATAACGCGATAATAATCAAGGCTCCGACGAAGCCGAGCTCCTCGCAGACTATGGCGAAGATAAAGTCGTTTTGCGGCTCGGGGATATAGAGGTATTTCTGACGGGAGCGTCCAAGGCCGAGTCCGAAGAGGCCTCCCGAGCCGATGGCGTAAAGGCCCTGAATAGTCTGGAAGCCGTCACCGAGGGGATCGGAGAAGGGGTCTAACCAGATCTTGAGGCGGTCGGTCATATAGTTCCCTCTTTTGAGGAGGAACAAAACGCCCGCGCCGACGCCCGCGAGTCCGACGGGAAGCAGTATGCGAAGCCGCGTGCCCGCCACTATCATGAGCACGACGCCGACGGACGCTATCAGTATGGCGCCCGAAAGGTGCGGCTCTATGAGGGTGAGGACGGCGGGGACGCCGATTATGCCCATAGGTATGACGAAGCCGTATAAAAAGGTCTTCATCTTGTTGTAGTTGACGGACATATAGAGGGACAGCGCCATGATAGTCCCGAGTTTTGCCACCTCGGAGGGTTGGACCGTTATGCCGAAGACGACTATCCAGCGGTTGACGTCGCCTCTTCCGACGAAGAGGGCGACTATGAGAAGGCCTATCGATACGACGTAGAAAACGTAGGCGAAAAGTCGGAGGACGTTATAGTTTATATGCGAGACGACGAACATCGCGACAAGTCCGATGCCCGCGAAAATAAGCTGGCGTTTGATATAGTAGTAGCTGTCGCCGTCGTTTCTGTAAAAGCCCCAGACGAAGCTCGCCGAGAAGACCATGACGAGTCCGACGGCAAGGAGCGTCAGTACGAGGACGAGGAAAAGGGTGTCTAAAGGAAGGCCGCGGGAGAATAACTTCATTGCCGAGGGGGTCTTGCCTACGTTCGCCTTGGCGTCCATCTCGGCGACGGTCTTCTTCTCTTCCCCGGGGGTGACCTCGGTGAGAGTATCTGTCTGTTCATTATTTTTCATAACGGCCCTCCTTTCTTGTAATTTGCGTCAAATCAGGTCCCGAACATCAAAAACGCGAGGAGAGAGGCGAAAAAGGTTATGACGGTGAATACCACCACTATTTTGTTCTCTTTCCAGCCGCATAATTCGAAATGGTGGTGAATCGGCGACATTTTGAAAAGTCTTTTGCCGTGGGATATTTTATAGTAGCCGACCTGAAGAAGAACGGAGACGCTCTCGAAGACCATCATGATACCCGCCAAAAAGACGAGCATCATAAGGTTAAGCGTGACGCCCGAGAGGACGAATACGGCGCCTAAAAAGAGCGAGCCGGTGTCGCCCATGAAGACCCTGGCGGGATTCATGTTGAAAATGAGGAAAGCGAGGGTGCCGCCTATCGCGGCCGTTAGCATCGTCGCCATATCGTCGGCGGCAAAGGAAAGGGCGCAAAGGGTCATGGCGGTGAGGGCGGGTATGGATTCGGCGGCAAGCAGGCCGTCGATGCCGTCGGCGATGTTGAAGCTGTTATTTATGAAGACTATGGCGATTATCGTTATCGGATAGTAGAAAAAGCCGAGGTCCCAGGTGGCTTGCGTGAAAGGAAGGGATATTTCGGTCGAGGTATAGCCCGAGACGGACATATAGACGACAAAGGCGGCCGCGAAAAGGAACTGAAGGAGGAATTTCTGTAAGACCGTAAGTCCCTGATTTCTCTTTTTGAATATCTTTATGAAATCGTCGGCAAAGCCTATGGCTCCGAAGCAGACTGCGCCCACCATGACGGCTACGACGCGGTAGTCGCCGTTTATGGTCTCGTTCATGGCAAAGCACAGCGTGGCGACTACGTAGGCGAGAATAAAGACTATTCCGCCCATTGTGGGCGTTCCCTTCTTCTTCTCGTGCCACTTGGGGCCTTCCTCGAGTATCGTCTGTCCGAACTTAAGCTTGCGGAGCATCGGTATAACGAGAGGGAGAAGGATCACCGTTATACCGAAGGAGAGAAGAAGCGCGAACATGACTAAAAGCATTCCCGACATTTATTTTTTCCATCCTTCCTTAAAAGCGGCGAGACAGTCTTCGGCGCGCATTCCGCGGCTTGCCTTGAATAAGACCGCTCCGCCTCTTTTCATAGAGTCTATAACGTCTATTACGGCGGCGTTCTTATCGGCGTAATGGCGGGAGACGCCTTTCTTTACGCTGTTTGCGCCGTCGGATATATATTTGCCGTTTTCGCCGTAGCATATCACCGCGTCGAAGACCTTCGCCGCGGCGGCGCCGACGTCGAAATGGTATTTCGGGCTGTCGGGGCCGAGCTCGAGCATATCGCCGAGCAGCGCGACTTTAGGGCTTTCGGGGCGCTCCGACATGACGTCGAAGGCGGCCTTCATGCTCGAGGGGCTGGCGTTGTAGCAGTCCTCCATTATCGTCACGCCCTCGAAGGAGAAGATGCTCTGGCGCATTTTTTCGTTTTTATAGGAGGCGAGGCCCTTTATTATCTCGTCGGTCTCGAGGCCGCAAAGATAACCCGCGACGACGGCGGCGAGGGCGTTTAAGACGTTGTGATTGCCGAAAGCCGATATTTTCGCGTCGAAGCTGCCGTAGGGGGTGACGACCCTGAAGGCCGTGCCGTCTTCAAGACGGCGGACGTTTTCGGCGCGGTATGCCGCGGCCTTGTTCTCGATGCCGTAAAGGATCACGGGGTGGGAGAGCGTTCCCGAGGCGGGGTAAAGCATATCGTCGTCGGCGTTTAGGACCATGGTGCCGTCGGCGCCGAGGCCGTTTTCTATCTCAAGTTTGGCTTTGAGGATGTTTTTACGGCTTCCGAGCGCCTCTATGTGGCTGACGCCGATATTTGTGATCACGGCGACGCCGGGACGGGCAATGCGGGTGAGGTAGTCTATCTCTCCCGCGGCGTCCATCCCCATTTCGAGAACGGCGGCGCCTTTTTTGGAGTCCATATTGAGGAGCGAGAGCGGGAGACCCGTTTCGCTGTTGAAATTGCCTTCGCTTTTCAGGACGTCGTAGCGCGCCGAGAGGACGGCGTAAATCATCTCTTTGGTCGTAGTCTTGCCGACGCTACCCGTCACGCCGACGAAGGGGCATTCGAAGCGTTTTCTGTAGGCGAGCGCCAAGGCGCCGAGGGCGCGTTCGGAGGAAATGACCTCTATGAAGGCCGCCTTTTCGGCTTCGGGAGACAGCGAAAGGGCGCCGTAGGGGCGTTCGATGACTATCACCGAAGCGCCGTTTGCGACGGCGGAGTCAATAAAGCCGTGGCCGTCGTTTTGCGGCCCTTTTACGGCGAAGAAAATCCAGTCTTTTTTAATTCTGCGGGAGTCGACGTCGGCGCCGACGCATTCGGTTAAGGCGTCGCCGTGGACAAGCCGTCCGCCCGTCATGCGCGCTACATCGGCGGCAGTAAGTTTTTCCATTTGGAGTTCATTTCCTTTCATGTCGAAAGCGGCGGGTCAGATATACTCTTTGAGTATTTCGCGCTCGTCGAAATCGACGACTCTGTCTTTCAAAATCTGGTAGGTCTCGTGTCCCTTGCCCGCAAGGAGCACGATATCGCCTTTCGAGGCGTTCGAGAGGGCGGTTTTTATTGCAGTCCGCCTGTCTTCTATAATGAGAATCGGAGCGCGGGAAAAGGCGGCGCCCGAGGCTATCTCGTCTATTATGGCGTAGGGGTCTTCGGTGCGGGGGTTGTCAGACGTGATGACGACGAGGTCGGAGAGCCTTGCGGCGATCTCGCCCATTATGGGGCGTTTGGTTTTGTCGCGGTCGCCGCCGCAACCGAAAACGGTGACGAGTTTTCCCCTGCCCTTTACGTCGCGGAGGGCGACGAGGACTTTTTCGAGTCCGTCGGGAGTGTGGGCGTAATCAATGACGACGGTAACGCCGTCTTTGGTCTCTATACGTTCCATGCGCCCCTTAATGCCGCCCGCAGTAGCTATATAATCGGAGGCTTTGTCGAAGGGGACGCCCGAAAGGACGGCAAGCGAGACGGCAGTAAGGGCGTTATAGACCGAAAAGCGGCCGGGGATGTTAATTTCGGTTTCGCGTTCACGTCCGTCATAGCAAAGTGTAAAAACGGTCTTTTCGCGGCTCTGGCGGAGGTTTTTGGCGCGGATATCGCAGTTTTGGGAGGATATTCCATAGGAAAGGTTTTTACCTTTACATACTGACGAGGCCTCTTTAAAGGCGTCGGCGTAAGCGTCGTCGGCGTTATAGGCGAAGTTTTCGCATAACGGGACGAGCAGGAGCTTTGCGGCGAGGTAATTATCCATATTGCCGTGGTAATCGAGATGGTCGCGGGTGAGGTTGGTCACGGCGCCGCTTTGAAAGTTTACGGCCGATACCCTTTTCTGAACGAGTGAGTGGGAGGAGACCTCCATACAGACGTCGGAAAGACGGTTTTTACGCATTTTATCGAGCAGTCCGTAAAGCTCGTCGGGCGGCGGCGTGGTTCGGGCCGAGGCGACGGCGTCGTCGCCCGTCATATTGGCGACGGTGCCTATAATACCCGCCCGCCGACCGCATTTTTCGAGGATATGCCGTAAGAGAAAGGTGACGGTGGTCTTGCCGTTTGTCCCCGTCACGCCGTGGATCCGGAGCGATGAGGCTGGGTCGCCGTAATAGTTTCGCCAGATTATCGAACGGGCCGCGGCGGCGTCCTTTACGGCTATGTCGCCGTCTTCCGTGTCGCCGTCGGCGACTATGAGGCTTCCTTTTTCTCTCGCTTCGCGGGTATAGCGGCCGTCTTTGTTGCTTAAAACGTCAAGCGATATAAATAACGTCTTTTCGCCTGCGTCCTTCGAGGACGCGACTACTTTTTCCACTTCCCTGTCGCCGTCAAAGCGGGACAGAACTTCGACATCCTTCAAAAGCGCTGAAAGCTTCATAGGATGCACCCCGTTATTTAATCGAATACGTTGTTGTAATCGTCTGTCGGATAGTAAAGCTCGAGCGTGACGAGGTCGCCCGCCGGTCGGAATTCGCCCGCCGCCGGCTCTTCGGCGACGACGATGACGTCCTTTAAGTCTTTATAGTCCTCTTTCAGTTTGATATTGAAGCCCTTGGCGTTAAGAAGCTTTCTCGCCTCGTCGAGCGATTTGCCTATGACGTCGGGTATTTCGACGGCTTTTATCGAGTCGACGGTGTCGGTGTAGAGGTTTACGACGGTGCCGGGGAGGACCTTTTCGCCCTTCTTGGGAAGCTGATATTTGATCTTTTCGCCGGTGCCGACGACTTTGACGGCAAGGCCCGCGTCGGAGACGGCCTTTTTGGCGTCGGCCGTATTCTGTCCGACGTAGTTGGCGACTGTTATCTTTTTGGTCGCGACCTCGCGGTTGGGCTCGAGGCCGAGGTACGGCAGTATGGCGGTCAGCATGTCGCGGTTAAGTCTTGTGGCGGAGCTGTAGTAGTTTACGGCGACGTTGGGCTCTATCGACTCGTCGAAGACCGACAGGACGGCTATTTCGGGGTCGTCGGCGGGCGCGATGCTTAAGAAAGACGTGACGTAGAGCCAGACGTTTCCGTCCTTGTCTCTTTTATCGAGTTTTTCACTGGTGCCCGACTTACCCGCTATGAGATAACCCGAGACGCGGGCGTTTGTGCCCGTGCCGTCCTCGACGACGCCGACCATCATTTCGAGCACCTGCTCGGCCGTCTCTTTGCTTACTATCTGCTTGACCTCCGTCGTGCCGAAGCTGTCGACGAGACTTCCGTCGGAGGCGGTTATCTCCTTCACGACGTGCGGCTTTACCATCATGCCGCCGTTTGCGTAGGAGGAGACTATCTGAAGCATCTGTATCATCGACACCTTGAATTGCTGGCCGAAAGAGGAGGTCGCGATTTCGGTGGCGTTATAGTTGGATCTGGTGAAGAAGAAGCCCGCTTCCTCGGAGGGAAGGTCTATGCCCGTCTTGCTGCCGATGCCGAGGCTCTTTATGAAGGAGAACATATTGTCGCCGCCTATCATTTCGGCGATGGTCATAAAACTCGGGTTGCAGGAGTAGGCAAGCGCGCCCGCGAAGGTCAGTCTGCCGTGGCCCGAGCGTTTGGCGCAGCGTATTCTGACGCCCGCGACGACGTGGTAACCGGGGCAGTAAAACTCGTGGTCGGGACTGCAGACGTCAAGTTCGAGAGCGAGGGCGGCGGTGACCGTCTTGAAGACCGAGCCCGGCTCGTATATTTCGGAGACGACCTTGTTCCGCCACATTTCGTAGAGAAGGTCGGTATAGTTGGAGTTATCTTTTTCGAGCCTGGCGGCGTAAAAGTCGGTGAGGGTGAAGGGTTCGTTCAGGTCGAAGTCGGGCATGGTCGCCATGGCGAGTATCTCGCCCGTTTTGACGTTCATGACGACGCTCGCGCTGCGGTTTCTCGAGCCGTTTTCGTTCTGATATTCGCGGAGATAATTCTCGACGGTGTATTGGACGACCTGGTCGATCGTGAGGGTGACGTTCTGACCGTTGACGGGCTCTATATACATTTCGTTGTCGTAGGGGATCAGGTATTTGCTGCTGCCCGAGGCCCGCGTCGAAATGATGCGTCCCGCGGTGCCGCCCAGGTAGGCGTCATACTGCGCCTCGACGCCGTAAAGGCCCTGATTGTCGTCGCCGACGAAGCCTAAGACGTGAGAGGCGAGCGAGCCGAAGGGATAGTAGCGCTTGGGGTCGTCGGTGACGTTGACGCAGTTGGTGAGTTTGTTTTCCTTTATAAAGGCTCTGACCTCGGTGGCGACCGAGGGCTCGATCCTTCTTGCGACGGCGACGTAGCTGCTCTGGGTCTTTGCGACGGCGTTTTCCATGGTCTCGCGTTTTAAGCCGAGTATTCCGGAGAGGCCGTCTATGACCGTCTCCTTTTCCTCTTCGGCTATTCTGTTGGGGACTATGTAGACCTTATAGGCGGTCGCAGATTCGGCGAGGACGATGCCGTTACGGTCGTATATGGTGCCGCGGTCGGCGTTGACTGTTATGACGGCGGTCTGCTGGTTTATGGCCTGCTGTTCGTAATATTCGTGGTTGATTATCTGAATATTGAAAAGCTGTATCACGAGGACGCCGAAAAAGAGGAAAAGGATTATTCCGCTCATTATCATCGTGCGTCTTTTTATCGGTTTCGTAACGCCCGCGGACATCTTCTTTTCCCCCTCTTTCAAAAGTGAAAGCCAAGCTCTGATCTTGGCTTTTTATTCATTATAGTATTGTGTCAGCTGAAATATGCAAGTATGATCGAAAGGCCCTTCGCGATGGATGAGAGAAATCCGCCCGTCTCCTCGGAGGCCTGCTCCACCCTGTCTTCCGACGGGATGCTTATGTATTTGATATTCGACGAGTCGGTCTTTACCATGCCGAGCTCCTCGGCCTTCTTTTCGACGTTGCTTATGTCGGTTATCCTGTTGATCTCGACGTTGAGCCTCACTATCTCGCTCTCAATGAGCTTGGTCTCGTTCTGTATGGTGGTGGCCTCGAAGGAAAGCTCGTTAAGCTTGGCGTAATTGAATATCGAGACGACTATGAGGAGCGAAACGGCTATTAAGAAGGTGACGAGGCTGGGACGGGCGCGGCGGGAACGGGTCTTTTCGGTTTTTTTGGTTTTCACGGCCGTTTTCTCCTTTCACAGTTTCTTTGCGGCGCGAAGTTTGGCGCTTCTTGCGCGAGGGTTTATTCTGATTTCGTCTTCCGACGGAAGTATGGGTTTTCTTGTTATAAGTTCGGCTTCGGGCTTTTTGCCGCAGACGCAGACGGGAAAGTCCTTCGGGCAGGTGCAGCCCTTCATTTTGTCGGCGAAAAAGCGTTTTACCGCTCTGTCCTCGAGCGAGTGGAAGGTTATCACCGCGAGGACGCCGTCTTTTTTGAGCAGTCCGAACACGCTTTCGAGGCCTTCCCCGAGTGACGAGAGTTCGCCGTTGACTTCTATTCTTATCGCCTGAAAGCTCCTTTTGGCGGGGTGCTGTTTTTCGGAAAGGGCGGCTTTAGGCATCGCGTTTTTGATTATTTCGACAAGTTCGAAGGTGGTTTCTATGGGCTTGGTTTTACGGCGTTCGCATATCGCGGCGGCTATCCTTCTCGAGTAGCGTTCTTCACCGTAGTTGAAAAGTATATCGGCAAGAGCGGTCTCTGAGTAGCCGTTCACGACGTCGCGGGCCGTGAGGGGCGCGGATTTGTCCATTCTCATGTCGAGAGGGGCGTCGTGCATATAAGAGAAGCCGCGGGAGGCGTTGTCGAGCTGGTAGGAGGAGACGCCGAGGTCGGCTATCGCGCCGTCGACGCCCTCTATGCCCTGCTCCCTTAACGACGCCGCCGCGTCTTTGAAGTCGGAGCGGATGACCTTTATTCTTTTATCGTTCGCAAAGCGGCTTTCGCAGACCTTGACCGCTTCTTCGTCCTTGTCGAAGCAAAAGAGACGCGAGTTTTCAGACATTTTCGAGGCGATGAGGGCGCTGTGGCCGCCGCCGCCCGCCGTCAGGTCGACGTAGACGCCGTCGCGGTCGAAGTCGAGCGCGCCGACGGTCTCGTTAAGCAAAACGGAAAGGTGTGAAAACTCCATTTTAGAGGCCTATCTGAGACATGATCTCGGCTATATTCTCGGACTTGAGCTTTTGCTCGTAGCCGTTCCACTTTTCTTTATCCCATATCTCCGCGCGAGTGGCGGAGCCGGCGAAGACCGCCTCTTTGGAAAGTCCGGCGTATTCGCGGAGATTCTGAGGGATGAGTATTCTTCCCTGTTTATCGAACTCGGCTTCGGCGGCGCCGTTCCATAAAAATCTGATAACGGGAGTGGCGTCGGAGAGCTTGAGGCTCTTTATACGCTCGTAAAGGGCGTTCCACTCTGTTTCGCCGAAGACGAAAAGACATTCGTCGAGGCCGCGGGTGATATAAACCTTACCGGCAAAATCGCTTCTGAATTTGACGGGGACCATTATTCGCCCTTTTTCATCGATATTGTGATAGTATTCGCCGATAAGCATTTATCTCACCTCCATTTTTACCACTTTATGACACTTAGAACCACTATTAAGCACTTTTTACCACTATTATACTTATAAGCAAAAAAAAATCAAGAGATTTTACGCATTTTCGGCAAAAATCTCTTGATTTTCTTTGAATAATGGAACAAAAGTTCGGATTATTCTTTTTATTCGGTTTTTAAGCGGTTTTTAACGGTGCATGGCGTCGTAAAGCTTCTCTACTCCGGAGGGGGTCAGGGGGACGATGGAGTTTTTCAAAGAGGCGCTTTGAGAGGTGAGCGCGGTGAACTCGTCGACCTCGGCGTAGGAGAGCGAGGGCGGCTCGGGAAGCAGCTTTTTGAGGTCCTCGTAAAACTCCTCGAAGCCGTATCCGACGGCCGTTTCAAAGATATCGTCGCGGCGGGGGTCTTCCCCTCTCACCGTCTTCAAAAACGGTATCAGAGAGTGGGCGCAGGCGACGCCGTGGGGGACGTATTTGACGACCGAGAGCGGATAGCTGACGGCGTGGGCGAAGCAGGTGCCCGTAATGTTTATAGCCATACCCGCGAGTATGGCGGCGTAGGAGAGCTCGTCGCGGACGTCTTCGTTTATGTCGCGGAACTCGACGAAGGTCTGCCAGTGGGCTTTTTTGAGGGCGTCCCAGGCGCGGGACAGCGCCTCGGAGGCAAAGAGCATACTCATTTCGCCCGCCTTGACGGAATAGAGCGATTCGATGGCGTGGGCGAGGACGTCGAGCGCCGTCGAGAGGGTTATTTCCCACGGGAGTTTATAGGTGTATTTGGGGTCTATAAGGGCGTAAAGCGGGTAGAGACGGGGGGACTTTAAGCTTTTCTTATAGCGCATACCGTCGGCCGAGACGGTTATGACCGAGACGGCCGTGACCTCGGAGCCCGTGCCGGACGTGGTGCCGACGACGATCAAAGGAAGCGGCTTTTTGGGAATGCCGAGGTATATGTCCAACGGACTTCCGAAGTCGTTGGTGGCGTAGACGGCAGCCGCTTTCGCGGCGTCCATCGCCGAGCCGCCGCCTATGGCTATCATAAAGTCGGCTCCGTATTCCCTTGCTGCGCTGCCCGCGGCCGCGCAGCTTTCGATAGAGGGGTTCTCCTCGATAGAATTAAAGACGGTGTAGGCTATGTCGGCGCGTTCAAGCGCGCTGACGACGTCCCCTTGCGCGCCGCTTTTGACTGCGCCCGTGCGGCCCGTGACAAGTATGGCTTTACGGCCGAATTTGGAGAAATCGAATTCTTTTACGCAGTCTTTTTTACAGACCAATCGGGTGGGCATGAAATGGTTGTATTCCATTTTCAGACTCCTTGATTACACTTCATAATAAGCTCGTTTTTGACGTCCCAAAGCTTCTGGCTGAGGTCGACGTAGTAGTTATGCGGATTTTCGAAACGGGTGACCTCGTCCCAGAGGTTTGCGACCTCGTTCAGGCAGTATTTCTGTATCGATTTGACGTCGGGCGAGTCGTAGACGCGCTTGCCCTTAGAGAAGAGCTGAACGGGCAGTTCGCGGACGACGTAGTCCTCGACGACCTTGCGTTTCCAGGTGTAGTCGGGGTCGAATATCTCGATGGGCTTGGTGAAGTCTATCTTCTCTTCTCGAAGGGCGACGAGGTCGGCTATGGCCTTGCCCGTCTTCTTTTCGAAGAGGCGGTAGACCGTCTTGAAGTGGGGGATGTTCATCTTGGTGACGTTTTCGGAGATCTTTATCTTGGGGATTATCCTGCCGTTTTCCTCGATGGCGGCAAGCTTATAGACGCCGCCGAAGACGGGCTCGCTCTTGGAGGTTATGAGCCGCTCGCCGACGCCGAAAGAGTCTATCTTGGCGCCCTGGAAGAGGGTGTCGCGGATTATATACTCGTCAAGCGAGTTGGAGGCCATTATCTTGCAGTCGGGGTAACCCGCCTCGTCGAGCATGACGCGCATTTTGCGGGTCAGATAGGTTATGTCGCCGCTGTCGACGCGGACGGCAAGCGGGCGCTTGCCCATGGGCTTCAAGACCTCGTTGAAGCACTTTATGGCGTTAGGCATACCCGACTTGATGACGTTATAGGTGTCGATCAAAAGCGCGCAGGAGTCGGGGTATATTTCGGCGTAGGCCTTGAAGGCCTCGTATTCGCTGTCGAACATCTGCACCCAGGAGTGGGCCATGGTGCCGACAGAGGGGATGCCGTAGATCTGCTCGCAGGCGACGCAGGCGGTGCCGAGACATCCGCCTATATAGGCCGCTCTCGCGCCTAAAATAGCGGCGTGGACGCCCTGCGCCCGTCTCGAGCCGAACTCGTAGACGGGACGTCCCGCGGCGGCTCTCACTATTCTGTTTGCCTTGGTGGCGATGAGGCTCTGGTGGTTAATAAGAAGGAGGAGCATGGTCTCCATAAGCTGCGCCTCTATGATGGGGCCCTTGACGGTGAGGATGGGTTCCTTCGGGAAAATGGGCGTGCCCTCGGGGAAGGCGTAGACGTCGCAGGAGAATTTGAAGTTCCGAAGGTAATCAAAGAATGCCTCGTCGAATATTCCCTTCCTTTTTAAGAAGGCGATGTCTTCTTCGGAGAAGCGGAAGTTTTCGATATAGTCGAGCACCTGCTCGATGCCCGCCATTATGGCGAAGCCTCCGCCGTCGGGTATCTGACGGAAGAAGACGTCGAAGCAGGCTATCTTGTCGCGGTTGCCCGACTTCAGGTAGCCGTTCGACATGGTGAATTCGTAGAGGTCGCAAAGCATTGCGGTATTTACTTCTGAAATATTCATATCAATCATCCAAATCAAAATAAGTATCGAGGCTTATGCCCGTGCCCTTGACGACGCAAAGCTCGGGCTCTTCTGCGAGATGGACGGGAACGCCTATTCTGTTCTCTATGACCTTACCGAGGCCGTAGAGCATCGATCCGCCGCCCGTGAGCCAGATGCCGTTTACCGAGATGTCGCCGACGAGTTCGGGCGGAGTGCGCGAAAAGAGGTTATGGACAATATCGAGTATGGCGGCGACGGGCTCGGCGAAGGCTTCCGTCGTTTCGTCGCTCCCGACTTCGATGGTCTTGGGAAGGCCCGTTAGCAAGCAGCGGCCTTTTACGGTCATGGTGAGTTTTTCCTCTCTCGGTATGACGCAGCCGATCTTGCGTTTGACCTCCTCGGCCGTTCTGTCGCCGACGAGGATGTTATACTTTTTGCGAAGGTATTTGACGATGGCGTCGTCGAATTTGTCGCCCGCTATCTTTATGGATTCGGAGTCGACGATGCTGCCCAGAGAGATGACAGCGGCGTCGGTGGTGCCGCCGCCTATATCGACGACGAAGTTGCCGACGGGGCCGCTTATATCGAGTCCCGCGCCGATGGCGGCGGCAAGGGGCTCTTCGATGATCTTTACGTCCTTGGCGCCGGTGTTTCTGACGGCGTCGCAGACGGCGCGGTATTCGACGTCGGTCACCTTGCAGGGTATGCAGACTATGACGCGGGTGCGGAAAATGCTTCTTCCGCAGGCCTTTTTTATAAAGTAGCGAAGCATCTCCTCGGTGCTCTCGAAGTCGGAAATGACGCCCTCGCGGAGGGGTCTCACGGCGACGATGTTGTCGGGCGTGCGGCCCAACATCTCCTGGGCTTCCTTCCCTATTTTGATAATCTTCTTGGTGGTCCTGTTTCTTGCCACGACCGACGGCTCCATGGTGACGAGTCCGCGCCCTTTGACGAAAACGCAGACGTTCGCGGTGCCGAGGTCGATGGCGATATCCGTTCCGAACATCTTTTTCTCTCCTTATCTGAAAAGTTTCTTTATTTCATTATAATCGGCGTCGCCGTCTATTACGGTGACGTCTATATTATAGCACAGTTTTTCGAACGGTTCTATATATTTCAGCGTGCCGAGCTCGTTTTCTTTTTCGCGGCCCATTATGTGGCAGTTGGTGGGCATCATGCCGAAGGCGTAGTCGCCAGAGCGCATGGATTTCCATTCGAGCATGTAGGGGAGGTTTTCTGTTTCGAAGGAAATAAGAAGTCCGAGGCCTATCTCCTTATTGTAGACGCCGCCGTAGGCCTTGCCGTCAACGGATTTTACGGTGTAGAGGTAGGCGGTCTCCTCGTAGCCGTCGACAGGGTCGGAGACGTTATAGCGTTCGGCTTTACGGCGTTCGGACTCGTCGTAAATGGGCATACAGTCCTTTTCGGTGACGAAAAACTCGGTCCCCGCGCCTATAAGCGGGAAGCTTGTGTTCATATGATACATTATCATAAGGGGTTCTTTTTTGAAACCCTCGTTTTCGACGACATCGCGGATATGGAAGCCTTTTTCGCCGAAGGCGGTGGTTATCTCGCGGCGGAGGACGAGGTTGTCGTTAAAGAAACCCGAATCGCGGGTCTCGCCTTTTATGCGGATGCGGTAGTCGTCGCCCTCCCAGTAGCCTTCGCCCGACGCCTTTTCGGCGGGGATGAAGCGGATGCGGCCGTGGGTGTAGTGGCGGGCGACGGCGTCCTCGTATTCCTTGCCGACGTTGGAAAGTCCGCAGGTATACATAAATCCGCCCGAGATGCTCCGAAGGTAGTTAATGCCCCGAAGGTCGGCGTTTGCCGCCGAGACGGGGCCGGTTTTTGCGAGCAGGCGGAGGTTTCGGCCTTTATATTTGAGGTCGAGTATATCGAGGCATTTTGACTCCTCGACGGTAAACTCAAGTCCGCCGCCGTTCGCCACCTCGAACATCTTTATCCCGTCGCCCTTGCCCTCGTTCAGAATCACTTTTCGGACGTAGGCTATCTGGTCGACGTTGCCTGTGCGGCGAAGGAGGTCGGCCTTGGTGTATTTTTTGCCGTCTATTATCATTATTTCTTCCCTCCGCAGTTTGTTTCGTAGTATTTTTTCATTTCGGCCGAGTCGACGGTCTGAGTGCCCGCCGATTCGGAAATGACTCGCATATTGAGGTCGTAACGCGAGAATACGTCGAGCATCGGCTCGTAGTCGGGGCCGAAAAGGCGGCCGTCTCTGAAGGTGAGATGCCGTTTTTCGCCGCCCTCGGTGTATTCTATCATCGAGAAATGGGAGTGGAGGTCTTTCTTGCCGAGAGCCGCTATCTTTTCGGCGACGGCGGCAAAGTCGGCGGCAGTTTTTAAGCTCCCGTGGGTGCGGGCGTTGAGGTGGCCGAAATCGACGCAGGGTATCACGAATTCGTCGACCTCGCAAAGCGCCAGAACCTCCTCGAGAGTGCCTAACTGGTTGACTTTTCCCATGGTCTCGGGGCAAAGAAGCACTTTGCCGTAAAAGCCGAGTTCCTTCATGGCGGCGACACACTTCGAAAGGGTGTCTTTCGCGAGTATGAGAGCTTCTTCTCTCGAAAGTCCCGAGAGGCCGCCCGAGTGGAATATCACGCGGTCGGCGCCCATTATAAGGGCGGCGCGGGCGGTGTCGGTTATGTAATCTATGCTTTTAAGCCGCTTGGTCTCCTCGACGCCCGACATCGAGATATAGTAGGGCGCGTGGACCGAAAGGGCTATTCCCTTCTCCGCGGCGGCCGTCTTCAAAACGGCAAGTTCGGCGGCGTTTACGTTTACGCCGCGCACGCACTGGTATTCGAAGGCGTTAAGGCCGTAGGACGAGACGTAGGCCGCTATGTCGCCCGCTTTTTTGAAGCCCGCGGCGTAAAAGCCGTCGTCGCGGCCGGCGGGGCCGAATCTGATCATTTTCCGATTTCCTTTTTATATTTTTTCATAAGTATCTTTTCGAAGACGCGCTTACAGGCTATGAAGGCGTCTTTATAGCCCGTTATCGGTTCGACCTTGACGGTCTTCATGCCCGAATTTATGCCGCCTCTGACGTCGGTGAAAAGCTGGTCGCCGACGACGAGGCAGTTTTCTGGCCGGACGCCGAGCTTTTCGGAAAGCGCCAAAAAGCCTTTTGCGGAGGGCTTATGCGCGAGCGGGAAAAGCGGAGCGAAAAAGGGGTCGCGTTTCAAAGGGTTATTCGATATGTAGCCGACCTTTACGCCCGCGGCTTTGAGGCCGTTTATGAAGGCTTGGCACTTTTCGTCGGGGCGCTCCGAGCCGTGAGGGACAACGGTGTCGTCGATGTCGAAGATAACGGCCTTTATACCTTCTTTTTCGAGAAGGTCGGAGGTTATTTCGAAGGCCGTGTCAAAAATGTGGTCGGGACGGAACATATCAGTCTTCCTTGCCGCAGCAGCGCTTGTATTTTTTGCCGCTGCCGCACGGGCAGGGCGCGTTTTTGGATATGACGGTGTTTTTCTTCTTCTGAACGGGAGTACCGTCGGAGGCGCTTTCGCCCGTCTCCTTGGCAACTTCCTTGCGGACGAGTTCCTCGCGCTTTCTCACCACGGCGGTGAGGACAAGGCGGACGGTCTCCTCTTTTATTTCGGCTATCATGGCGTCGAACATATCGGCGCTCTCATAGCGGTATTCGACTATCGGGTCGCGCTGGGCGTAGGCGCGAAGCCTTATGCCTTCGCGGAGGTCGTCCATAGAGTCGATATGGTTCATCCAGTGACGGTCGACGACCTGAAGGAGCACGACTCGCTCTATTTCGCGCATAATCTCGGGGGTGTTCTCGCGCTCGCGCTCGTCGTAGCGGGCTTTGGCCTTTTCCTTTAAGGTCTCGATTATATCGTCTCTTTCGAGGCGGTCAAGTTCGGCGGGGGTGTATTTGAGATCGTCGGGGCCTAAGAAGACGCCCTCAAAGGCGGCGCGGATGGCGCCGAAATTCCAGCTGTCCTTGACGTCGGAGGTAAACTGCGAGACGGTGGTCTCGATGACCTCGTAAAGCATCTTCTCGACGGATTCGCGGAGGTTGTCGCCGTCAAGCACCTTGCGGCGTTCGTTATAGATGACCTCGCGCTGCTTGTTCATGACGTCATCGTAGTCAAGGACGCTCTTACGGCGGGCGAAGTTCATGCCCTCGACCTTTTTCTGCGCCGACTCTATGGAGTTCGAAAGCATTTTCATTTCGAGAGGCTGATCCTCGGGGATGTTTAAGGCGCTCATGACGTTATAGACGCGCTCGCCGCCGAAGAGGCGCAAGAGGTCGTCTTCCATCGAGAGATAGAAGCGGCTTTCGCCGGGGTCGCCCTGACGTCCCGAACGGCCGCGCAGCTGATTGTCAATACGCCGCGACTCGTGGCGCTCGGTGCCTATGACGAAAAGTCCGCCCGCGGCGCGTACCTCGTCGGCGTCGACGGAAATCTGTTTCTTATATCTCGCGACGGCCTCGTCGAAATAGGCGCGGGCGGCTAAAATATCGGCGTCTTCGGTCTCGGCGTGGCTGTCGGCCTCGGCGAGCATCTCCTCGGAAAAGCCGTGCTTTTTCATCTCGGCCTTGGCCATATATTCGGCGTTGCCGCCGAGCTTTATGTCGGTGCCGCGTCCCGCCATATTCGTAGCTATGGTGACGGCGCCTTTTTTGCCCGCCTGCGCGATTATCTCGGCTTCTTTTTCGTGGTG
>JAEEGL014308892.1_pt1 | contig 34743 bp, 26 predicted proteins | sample 9134231 | NCBI WGS metagenome assembly JAEEGL01 (sample SAMN16246548, study PRJNA631951) | gut metagenome | biome: gut microbiome; feature: rumen; material: fiber-attached | host: Bos | place: Iran: Karaj | collected 2018-10
AAAGAAACACCTAAATTTAGTGATAGTGCTCGTAAAATGGAAATTGATAGTCAAGATTTTACTATTTATTATTCTAATGAATGTCCATATGTAGAACATGAAGTTAAAGAATTATCTGATTATGCAAAAGATAAAGGTATTAAACTTAACTTTATAAAAATTGATTCATTAGAGAAAGCTAAAAATGCTCCATGTGTATTTAATAACTGGGCTAATTTCTATAAAGGAAAATTTATTTCAAATACAATTCTAAATTCAAATTCATTTGAAAAACTTATTAAGTAAAAGAAATTTTAATAATTGTATATAAAACACTTTTAGTGTATAATAACTAATTGTCTTTGAAAGAAAATAAGGAGAAGAAAATGGAATTTGGATATTATACTGATGAAATAGCTTTAAAAAATGAAAAGATAAATAATGAAGTAGAAGTAGCACCACTTGATAGTTTTATATTGTCAGCTAAAAATCATTTAAAGAAAATTGGAATTGATCCTCAAAATACAACTTTTTTTTATAAAAGAAATAATAAAAGAGCAAGTGTTTTAGGAATACAATTACTTGAGGGTGATAATGAAGATTTAACAAACTATTTAGTATTTGATTGTGTTCCTTTTGTTCATGGTAGAGATGTTTTATGCAATATTGATATGCATGGTGATTCTAAAATATCATCTATAGGAATGCAATTTGCTAGTCTTGCTTCAGAGGATGTAATAAAATTCTTTAATACAATGGAAAAACAATTAATTATTAATGGAAAACATGATATAGAACTTGATTATATGAAAAGCAGTGTATTAGAAAATAAGAAGCAAAGTATTCTTTCAAGAATATTAAGAAGAAAATAATTTGATAAACAGGAGTAATCCTGTTTTTTTGTTGCAATCTTTCTTAATGAGATAAAAAAATTATAATATGATATAATTTAAATAGGAGGGTATTATGATTTCGAGGGGAGAATATAAAAAACAAATTTTAGCAAAACTTGAAGGTATAGATTATGATGAAGAAACAGATACAATAATTTATAAAGATACTTCTATTCCATTTGAAAAATTTTATCAAAAATTTATAAAAAAGAATGGAATGAGTTTTGAATGTATATATGATGCCCATTGGGAATGTATGAGTATTCTTCAATGTACTGAATGTGGAACAGTTGTTAAATATTTATATGATGAATACTATGAACCTAATTTTAAATGTCCAACATGTACTGATTATAAAACTGGTTATGAATACTATACTAAAGATCAAATTGAAAATAGTGAAGATTTAAAAGCAATTATAAAAATGTACAAAGAATTAGATCAAATTGATCAAGAAAGATATGAAAGAAAAGAAAAAAGAAAAGGCCTTGAAGATTATCAATTATGTAATGCAAAACGATTAAAAATAAAAGATAATATATATGAATTAAATTTTCTGATTGATTCTATATTAAATAAAAATAAATTAAAGGGATTAAGATTGGAAATAACAAAATGGAAAATGGAAAATGATATAAATATGTCACTTGTATATCATAAAACTATTCCACTATCTAAATCAGCATATATATCCTTGAATCAAATGTTTTCAACAAATGATTTTCCAAATGAAATGAAAGGAAAACCATTAACACAAATAATGGAAGAAGAGACAGTAAAAAAATTAAAAAGATAATATAAAAAACGGATGAGAATTCGTTTTTTGTTATAATATTATTGGATGTGATAAAGATGGAAATAATAGATTCTATAATTAAACAAAATCAATCTTTATTTGGTAATAATCCTAGTATTGAAAAGATTAATATTGGATTTACTAATGAAATATATAATATAAATGATAAATATATAATAAAAGTATGTACTAATATAAATAATGAAGAAGATTTTAAAAAAGAAATAAGATTTTATGAATTTAATAAAGATAATGAACTAATACCAAAATTATTTTATTCAAGTACTGATAAAACTAATATTCCATATTATTATGAAATACTTGAAAAGATTAGTGGTGTTTCTTTATATAGTGTATGGTATACATATAGTGAAGAGCAAAGAGAAGATGTTATTAAACAATTATGTAATATTATGAAAATATTTCATAGTGTTAAAGGTGATAAATATAGTTGGTTAGATTATATTAAGAATAAATATAATAATTTAATTGATAAAGCTAAGGATTTATTTAATGAAGAAGAAAAAATATTACTAAATAGAGCATATTTAGAATTTGATAAGTATTTAGATTGTAATGAGTTTGTTTTAGTTCACAATGATTTGCACTTTGATAATATATTTGTTGAAAATGGAAAGATTAAGGTAATTGATTTTGAAAGATCTATGTATGCTCCTAGGGACTTTGAATTAGATATTATTTATAGAATGATTAGAAAACCTTGGAAATTTGCTAGCGAAGAAACTGAAAAGTATGTAGATATTAAAGATTATTCAAATATTATGAATTACATTGATAAATATTATCATGAATTATTTGAAATAGATAATTTATATATAAGATTAGCTATATATGATATAGTTTATTTCTTAGAACAATTATTAGAATATCCACATTTAAAAGAATTAAAAGATGATATATTATCTGCTGTTGATATAGTTATTAAAAATTGATATTATATATAATTAAGTTGGAGGGTTTATGGAAATAGGAGAATTAAAATCATATTTAATAGATTCATGGAAAAAAGAAACTTGTGCCTCTGGGCTAAGAGATGAATGGAGTGAAGAAAATCCATCATTAGGACAATGTGCTATTACATCTTTAATAGTTAATGATTATTTTGGTGGAAAAATAATGAGATGTATGGCTTCAACGGGAAGTCATTATTATAATTTAATAGATAATGAACTAATTGATTTAACTTTTGAACAATTTCAAGGAGAAATACCTCAATATGAACAAGGACAAGAAAGAACAAGAGAATATCTTTTAGGGAATGAAGATACTAGAAATAGGTATTTATTATTAAAAAGTAATTTAGAGAAAACTATTAATGAAGAAAAAACTATTAGAGATAATAGGTTAAAAATGTGTATTAAACAAAGAAAAAGTTCTAATTAGAACTTTTTTATTATGATATAATTTAATAAAGAGGTACTAATATGAAAAGAAGATTTGCATTTAAACCAAATGATAATTATAAATTATTAGAAATAGATGAAACATTTTTTAAAGGATATGCTTGCTATTTAAAATTAGAAAATATTGAAAAACCATTAATAGTGGAAAAAGATGGTGAAAAAGTATGTATTAAAGATAACAATTATGAATGGATTGAAGTTTATCCTAAAGATGGAAAATATGCTATTACTATTATGTTTGATGATAAAGGCAATTTAATAGAATGGTATTTTGATATATCTAAAGAAATAGGTGTTGAAAATGGAATACCATATGAAGATGATTTATACCTTGATCTTGTTATTGGACCAAATTGTGAAACTTGGGTACTAGATGAAGATGATTTAATGAATGCTAAAGATAGTGGAGATATTTCACAAGATGATGTAGATTTAGCTTATAAAACACTTTCTTTATTAAAAGAAAAATATGTTAATAATTTTGATGAATTAAATAAACTAACAGATTATTTATTGGAAAAATTTGATATGAATAATATTAAAAAGAGATAGTTGATAAAAAATAATTGATTATAATTAAAATATGGTATAATAAAACTAGAGGTGAGTAATATGAAAAAATCAACTAAGAGATTATTGTCTTTTGCATTAGCTAGTACAGTAGTTGCAGGAGTACCAGTTGTTGCATCAGCAGAAAGTAATCAAGAAGAGAATGCATTAGAAGAAACAGTTTCTAATACTACAAATTATATTGTTAAGGAAGGGGATACTCTTGGAAAAATAGCTGAGAGATTTTATGGAAACTCTGCTTATTATGTTCAATTAGCTGAATATAATAGATTGACAGATCCTGCATTAATATTCCCAGGCCAAATCCTTTCAATACCAAAAGATTTATCAGTAACATATTATGATTATTATAATAATGAAGTTACTGTAGTAGCAAATACTTATGAAGAAGATAAGACTTACACAGTTAAAGAAGGAGATACATTATATTGTATAGTTAGAGTACAATATGGATTAACTAATCAAGAAGCAGTTGATAAATTAGCTACTTATAATGGACTATCTGATCCTAATAGAATATCTAGAGGACAAGTATTATTAATTCCTTGCAAAGATAAACTATTACAAGTAGTACAAAATGATTACACTGCTGAATATAATAGAATGGGATGGATTTTAAATCATCCATATGGATGCAAACCATGTGATAGACCTTGGTGGATGCCTGAACCTCCAGTATGTCCAGAACCACCAAAACCAGAATGCCCTGAGCATCCAGGACATCCAGGACACCCTGAACATCCAGGACATCATCATGATGGACCATGTCTAACATTAAAACCATAAATAAAACTAGTCAAATGACTAGTTTTTAATTTGAATATTTTTAAAAAATATCAAAAAATATGATATATTATTAAAAGAGGTGCATGTATGATAGACTATGATAAAAATAAAGAAAGATTTGATAGGTACATTGAAAGATGCAAAAAGATAGTTGAAACTAGATTATTTTCTGAAAATGAACTTAAAGAAGGAATTAAAACTAAAAATATTGAAATAAAAAATGGTTTAGCAACTCCTGAAGATGATTTGACTAGAGTACTTAGAGAACATAGAAAAAGACTTATAGATATTAAAGTTAATCATACTATGAGAATAGTTGAAGATGTTACTAAAATAGCTAATAGTGTTGGTGCACCTATAGATTTTTTGAAAACTGTTAAGGTAGCAGCTTTACTTCATGACATAGCTAGATTTAAACAAGCTATATTAAATGATTCATATGATGAAATAAGAGGAACTGATAAGAAAACTAAAACTATTGGTTTAGAGGGTGAATATCATGCTCAATATGGTAAAAAGTTATTATCTGATTATCATATGTTTGACTTTTTTGATGTACCAGAAAAATATAGATTTGCTATTGGAGAAGTAGTTTATCATCATCAAGATGATGTTTTAACTAAGAGTGGTTATGTAGATAAATTTACTAATTCTAAACAATTAGATACAGAAAACTTTTTAAGTGGAACTAATATGTTAAATGAACAAGAAAAGATAATAGTAGCTGCTCTATTACAAATGGTAAGAGATGTAGATATGTTAGATATTTTATATCAAAATTTATCTGGTGAAATGCCTATTATGTTAAAAACTATTAGCTATAAGACAACTAATGAAAAAACAAATAAAAAAGATTCTTTAAAAGAAATAGCTAATCATTGGGGAATAGATCCTAAAATAATAATGGAAGAAAATCATTTAAAAAGTGATGATTTAAGTGATATAGATACTTTATCTATACCTGTTTTTGCAATACCTACTATAAAGTTACAAGTACCTCTTGATATACAAAAGAGATTCTTCAATAATGAAAATATTGATTTAAAAGAAATAAGAAATAGAAGAGATTGGACATTTATTACTGGTATGTGGTGGAGATTAAATCATTTTTTAAATAATATATCTTTCTTAACTAATTTAGAAATGATTGAACAAAAGAAAGTTTTAGATCAAATATATGCAACATATCCTGATGAATATAAACCTTTAGTATTCCCTGCATTTGAATTTGCTAAAGAACAACTAGTAGAAAAAGTAATTAAGGAAAATGAAGGGGAAGTATATATTAAAAGATAACTCATTTAAAAAGAATGAGTTTTTTTAATTATGTGTTATACTATTGGTGGTGATGAAAAATGTATGATAAATATGTTAAAAGTATAATGGATTTATATGATAAAGAACAAGATGAATATGACAAATTAGAAGAAAAAGAATTATCTCATGAACAAGAAGATGAAGAGATGGATAAAATATCAGAAAAATATGATAAGTTATTATTAGAACTTAATAAAAAATATAATATTATTTTTAGATATGATTTAGCTGATAGTTGGTCTACTCAATTAGCGACTCTAATAATAACAAGTGATAAGAATGATAATGTATCTTGTGTATATAATAATGAAGGACATAAGAAAGAATTAGATAATAAATCATTTAGTGTAGATAGTTCTAAAGTGTTAGATATATTAGTTAAATATGAAAGTAAACTTAAAAAGATTAAAAGTGTAGAAGATATACCTGTTGCTCCTGTACTAGATGGAGTAAAAAGTCAATTTTATTTTGATATTAAAGGAAAAACTTATTCATATAGTATACCTAATTTAGCAGCTTGGTATGGTGATATACCTGAGAATGCTCAAACATTTATAGATTTACTAACTGAATTAAGAGAAGTACTAATAGATGATGTAGATAATTTAGATAGATGTTTAACATTACTATAATTATTTACTAAAAGAATAAAATGTGTTAATATATAACAAGTTTTTTGGAGGGATTAGTGTGATAGATGTAATATTAGATGGTTTAATTGATACATTAAAGATTATTCCATATTTATTTTTTGCGTTTTTAATATTAGAATATCTAGAACATAAGTTAAGTAAGAAAGATAAAAAGATACTATCTAAAAATCAAAAATTTGGGCCATTATTTGGTTCACTACTTGGAGCATTACCTCAATGTGGTTTTAGTGCTATAGGGGCTAATTTGTTCTCTAGAAGGGTTATTACAATAGGAACTATAATAGCAATTTTTTTATCTACTAGTGATGAAATGTTACCAATAATGCTTAGCCAAAAAGTACCTGTTATAGAAATATTAAAAATAATAGGTATTAAAGTAATAGTTGGTATATTATTTGGATATATAATAGATGCTTTATTAAAAAGAAAGAAAGATATTAATACTGATGAAATACATAAAATGTGTGATGAAGAACATTGTCATTGTGAAGAAGAAGGTGTATTAAAGTCTAGCATTAAACATACTATTAATATTGCATTCTTTATATTATTAGTTAATTTAGTAATTGGACTTACTATTCATTTTATTGGTGAAGAAGTATTATCTAATTTCTTAAATAAAGGTGGAGTATTATCATATTTCATTTCTAGTTTAATTGGACTTATTCCTAATTGTGCTAGTAGTGTAATAATTACTCAAGTTTATTTATTAAAACTAATTAGTATAGGAACACTATTATCTGGTTTATTAACAGGTAGTGGTTTAGGAATATTATTATTATTTAAAACAAATAAAAATCTTAAAGAAAATATTCAAATTGTTATAATTATTTATTTTATAGGAGTTTTTGTAGGAATAATAGCAGATTTATTATTATAAATTTGCTTTTATTTTCTCTTTTTGTTAGTATAAAAGTATGAAGAAGAAATTAAGTGTAATAGTACCAGTTTATAATGTAGAAAAATATTTAAAGAGATGCTTAAATTCTTTAGTAAATCAATCTCTTGAAGATATTGAAGTAATATGTATAAATGATGGATCTAAAGATAAGTCTTTAGATATTTTAAGAGTGTATGAAGAGAAATACCCAAATATTATAAAAGTAATTAGTAAAGAAAATGAAGGTGTTTGGAGAGCTAGAATGGATGGTCTTAAAAAAGCCACTGGGGAATTCATTGGATTTGTAGATAGTGATGATTATGTAAATGAAGATTTTGCTTTAAAATTATATAGTAATGCTATTAGAAATGAATCTGATATAGCGGTATGTGGTTTTGACAGAATAGATCTAGAAACAAATACTATTTATTCAAGAGAGATGTGTATTGATAGTAAATTTAATTTTGAAATAAAGAAAAACCCAGGATATTTACTTATGCTAAATGGTGCTCCATGGAATAAAATATTTAAAAAAGAATTATTTGATAATATGTATAAAATGAATAGTATTCCTAGGGTATTAGATGATTTAATGTTTCAACAATTATTATATGTTCATGCTAAAAAAGTTTCATTTGTAGGTGAAAGTTTAGTTTATTATATGATAAGAAAAGATTCTATCATGAATACTATTAAAATGGATTTATTACCATCTACATATGAAAGTATGATTGAAGTAAGATATTATTATAAAGAAGAAAATTCTAAATTATTAGAATATGTTGATACTAATGCATTCTTACATTTAGGTATATCTTTAATGTATAGAGTATCTGAAGATAAAACTATTAATTTTAAACAAGTATTAAAAGATAATACTAGGTTCTTAAAAAAGAATTTTCCTAAATATAAAAAATCTAAATATATTAAACTAACATATGTAATTAAAAATAAAGGTGTTAATTTTAAATTATGGGTAGTTAAAGCTTTCTATAATATGGGATTATTTAGATTATTCTTAAAAGTATATAAGTTTATGATTAAACATTATCAAATAGATATTAAATGGTAAATAAAAAGTAGATTAACTAATCTACTTTTTTAATAGTCTGAAACATCAATCCATTCTTTATAATTTGAATACTTTTCTAATTCTTCAATTGTTAATTCTATTGCAGAATTTGTACTTCCACATGCTGGGAATACTGTATCAAATCTTTTTAATGATTCATCTAAATATACATCTATGCCATCTTTAATAGCGAATGGACATACACCTCCAACTGGGTGTCCAATTGCTTCTTCAACTTCATCAAATTTTAGCATATGAGCTTTTTCATGAAAGAATGCTTTATATTTAGAATTACTTATTTTAGCATCACCAGCTAATATAATAAGTATATATTTATCTTTTAATCTAAATGACATTGTTTTAGCAATTCTTTTACCTTCTATATGTAATGCTTCAGCTGCTAATTCAACAGTAGCACTACTTACTTCAAATTCTATTATTTTGTCATCCATTCCATATTTTTTAAAAAATTTTCTTACTTGATCTATTGCCATTATCTCTCCCTTGCGAATGCTATATATACTAAGAATACTAAAGCAGTTATAGCCATAGCTATTGGACTAGTTAGCATTTTAAATAAATTACCAACTCCACCAACATTCTTATATACAGATCCTACTATCTCTTTATAAGTTATTTCAGTAAGTTTATCTCCAGTATCATTCATTGAATCACCAACGTAATATTTAGATGTAGATGTCATAACAACTCTACCTAATCTATAAGTTGATTTATCTTTATAAATAACAACTTGTGATGTTGAATAATAAACTTCTCTTTTACCTATTATTAAATCATTTTTACTATATTCTGGTGCTAAGTTATCCTCAGCATTAATATATGTAGTATAATCACCTAAATAAGCAAAATCACTATCTTTACTTGCTTTATATACTACACAATATATAGTATATAAAAAGAATACAAACATAATAACTAATATAGCGACTATTATAATACCTGCCGCTTGGTTTCCTTTTTTCATATAACACCGTCCTTAGATAATTCTATCAAAATTATTATAAATTGTCTATTAATAATATACCAAATAATATTAATAAAAAATAGTAAAATAATTAACTTTTTTTAAAAAAATCAATATGTTATAATTCTTATAGAGGTATGATATGGACAGCTTTAATAATAAAATAATTATTATAAAAGATAAACAAAAAGAACTGTTTTTGAATAAAATAAATGGTATTGTTAATTTTAAACTAATTACTTTAAGTGAATTAAAGAAAAAATACTATTTTGATTATGATAATGAAGCATTATATTATATATGTAAAAAATATAATGTTATTTATGATGTTTCTAAAAAATATATAGAGAGTATTTATTATATAAATAATAATTATCATTCTAAGAAAGTAGATTTATTAAGAAAGATTAAACAAGATTTAATAGATAATAATCTTATTGAATATAATGAATTATTTCATGAGTTCTTAAAAAATAAAAATATTGTTATATATAATATTGGAAAAGTAGATAAGTTTTATACTAATATATTTAAAGAGTTAGAAAATATTTCCGATGTTAGTTATATTGAAGATGAAATATCTTTTTCTAAAAAGAAAATATATAAATGTAATAATATGGAAGAAGAAATATCTTTTGTAGCTTCTGATATTTGTAAACTAATTAAAGAAGGTATAGATATAAATAGTATTAAATTATGCAATGTAAATAGTGATTATATATTTTCTATTAGAAATATATTTAAGATGTTTAATATACCTGTTGAATTAAATTACGATGAAAGCATTAGTGGTAGTTTATTAGTTAAAACATTTATAGAAAAATATGATAGTGATATTTCTATAACATTAGATGAGATTAAAAAAATAATAAAAACTGAAGAAGATGAATATATTTATAAAAAGATATTAGATACTATAAATAATTATTATTTTATAGAAGATTATAATGATGTAAAAGAATACATTTTAGATGATTTATCTAATATAAGAATTTATTCAAAAAGATATAATAATTCTGTTAAAACAATAGATCTTGATAATATTAAAGATGATGATTATGTATATTTGATTAATTTTAATGAAGGATCATTTCCAGTTAAATATAAAGATGAAGATTATTTAAGTGATAAAGAAAAATCTAATTTAAATATTAGTACATCTAGTGAATTAAATGAAAATGAAACTATAAATATAACTAATTGTATTAAGAAAGCTAATCATTTAAAAGTTACATATTCTAAATATAGTTTAAAGGGAGAAATATTTGTCTCTAGTATTTATAATACAGAATTATTTGATGAAGAAGAATATGAAGAAGATTTATATTCATCAAATATGTTTAATAGAATAAAACTAATAAAATTATTAGATGAAAATAGAAAATTTGGTAGTATAAATGATAAATTAGGATTATTATTAGGTAATTATAATAAATTATCTTATTTAGATTATGATAATAATTACAAAGGTATTGATAGTAAGTTATTAAATAAATATTTAAATAATTCATTAACATTATCATATACAAGTATTAATTCATATTATCAATGTGCTTATAGATATTATTTATCAAACATATTAAATCTTAATAAATATGAACAATCTTTTGAAACAATAGTGGGCAATATTTATCATAAAATATTATCTGAATGTTTTGTTGATAATTATAATTATGAAGAAGCTTGGAATAAACAAGTAGATTATTATAAAAAGAAATTTGAATTTACAAAGAGTGATTTATTCTTTTTAGATATATTAAAAGATGAATTAGTTTTAATAATAGATGTTATAAAAAATCAATTAAATTACACACAATTAAAACAAAGTATGTATGAAAAAGAAATAGTTATTGAAATTAACAAAGATTTACATATTACATTTAAAGGTTTTGTAGATAAGATTTTATATGATGAATTTGATGGTGAAACTATATGTGCAATAATCGATTATAAGACAGGTAATCCACATTTAAATTTAGATAATACTGTATATGGTTTAGAAATGCAATTGCCAATATATGCATATTTAATTAAAAAGAGTAATATTATTAAAAATGTAAAGATAGGTGGATTTTATTTACAAAAGATTCTTAATAATGAAATGGATATGAACAAGAAAAAAGAATTATTGAAACTACAAGGATATTCTAATAGTGATACTAGTATTCTTGAAAAAGTAGATACTTCTTATAATGATTCAAATACTATTAAGAGTATGAAAACATCAAATGGTAAATTTTATAATTATTCAAAAGTTATTAGTAGTGAACAAATAGATATGTTAAATGATCTAATTGATAAAAATATTAAAAAAGCTGCTGATGATATTATTAATGCTAAATTTGATATTAATCCAAAAGAAATAAATGGTAAGAATTATGGATGTGAATTTTGTAATTATAAAGATATATGCTATATGAAGAATGATGATATAGTTTCTTTACCTGTGGTAAAAGATTTATTTGGAGGTGAAGAAAATGACTTGGACTGAGGAACAAGAACAAGCTATTTATGATAGTGGTACTAATATAATAGTTAGTGCTGGTGCTGGATCTGGTAAAACTGCAGTATTATCAGAAAGAGTGCTTCAAAAGATATTAAATGGTACACATGTTAATGAATTATTAATACTTACATTTACTAAAGCAGCAGCAGAAGAAATGAAAAGTAGAATTAGAAAAAAGATATCTTCAAATAAAGAATTATCTCATGAATTAACATTACTTGATTCTGCATATATAACTACATTTGATAGTTATGCTCTTAGTGTGGTAAAAAAATATCATTATTTATTAAATATTTCACAAAATGTTGGTATTACTGATGAATCAATTATTAAAATACAAGAAACTAAAATAATGGATGAAGTATTTGAAGAATTCTATGATAAAAAAGAAGAAAATTTTTGTTCATTAATAAAAAAATATTGTATTAAAAATGATGATTTCTTTAGATATTTAATACTTGGAGTAGCAAATAGTATTGATTCAAATATTAACGGTAGAGAATTTATTGATAATATTAGAAATAATTATTATGAAAAAGATAGTATTGAATCAATAATAAATGAATATGCACAAGTTATAAACAATAAAATTGAATATATTAAAGATTATTTAACTATATCTAACAATTATTTTGAAGATGACTATTGTGAAAAATTATTCTTAGAATGTGAATCAATATTATCTTCTGATATAAATAATTTATGTGATTTTTCTAAAGTTAAATTATCACCAGTACCAAGGGGTAGTGATGATGAAGCTAAAGAATATAAAGCAGAACTTAAGAATCAATTAGATGAATTATATGATTTGGGTAAATATGGTAATAGAGAAACTATTTATAATGATATTATGTCTTCCAAAAATCATATTTTATGTATATTAGACATAGTAGAAAGATATATTGATAAATTAGAAGAATATAAAAAAGATAATCAAATATATACATTTAAGGATATAGCTTTTAATGCTATTAAAGTAGTATCTGAAAATGAAGAAGTTAGAGATGAAATAAAATATTCATTTAAAGAAATAATGATAGATGAATATCAAGATACTAATGACATACAAGATAAATTTATAAAACTAATTGAAAATAATAATGTATATATGGTTGGAGATATTAAACAATCTATTTATAGATTTAATGGATCTAATCCAAGTATATTTAAAGAAAAATATGATAATTATTCTAAAGGTAATAATGGTAGAAAAATAGATTTAATTGATAATTTTAGAAGTAGAGAAGAAGTATTAAAAGGAATAAATGAATTATTTTCTCTAATAATGGATAATGAAATAGGTGGGGCAGAATATCATGAAAGCCATAAGATGAAATATGGTAATTCTTCATATACTAAATTAAGAAGTAATATTGATTATGATATGGAAATAGTTGAATATGAAGTAGATGAAAGTAAAAACTATTCTAATTATGAAATAGAGATATTTGCTATTGCAAAAGATATTAAAAATAAGATTAATAATAATCTACAAGTATTTGATAAAGAAACATCTCAATTAAGAAAAGCTACATATAGTGACTTTGTAATTATATTAGATAGAAGTAAATATTTTGATGATTATAAAAAGATATTTGAATATGAACAAATACCTTTATCAATATTAAAGAATGATAAATTAACTACGGGAACAGATATTAATCTAATAAGAAATATTATAGATTTTATTATTAAAATACATGAAGAAAACTATGATATAGATTTTAAATATGATTTTATTAGTATAGCTAGAAGTTTCTTATATGAATATAAAGATAATGAAATATTTGAAATATTCACTAATGACTCATATAAAGATACTAAAGTATATAAAGATTTTTCTAATATTGAATCTATAAGTTCTATAACATGTGGTGAACTATTCTTAAAGGTATTAGATATTACTGATTTCTATAATAAACTATATAAAATAGGTGATTATGATGAAATAAATATTAGGATTAGTACTATCTATGACCTAGCAACACAATTTAATAATCTTGGTTATTCAATATATGAATTTAGAGATTATTTAGATAATGTTATTAAAGAAGGAATAGACATTCAATATGAAAAGAGATTAGGTAATGTAGATTCAGTTAAAATAATGACTATTCATAAATCTAAAGGATTAGAATATCCAATATGTTATTTTGCTGATTTAGATCATAATTATAATTTAAGTGATGTTAAGTCTAAAATACTTGTTGATAAAAAGTATGGAATAATGATTCCATCTGAATCAGAAAATACTAATTCTAGTGTAGTAAAAGATTTATTTATGAATGAATTTCTTAAAGAAGAAATTAGTGAAAAAATTAGGTTATTATATGTTGCTTTAACAAGAGCAAGAGAAAAAATAATAATATATCTACCTAAGAAAGAAACTAAATCATGTTCTAAAAAAATAAATGGGACTTTTGAAGATGAAAAAAGAATGAAATTTATGAGATTATCTGAAATGGTTTATTCTTGTATAGAAGATTTAAATAAATATTTAAGTTTTATTGAAATGAAAGATTTAGATTTAACAAAGAATTATTTATTCAAAAAAAGTAGAAAAAATATAGAATGTCATGATTGTGAAAAATTAGATGTTAAAGAAATAAATATTGAATCTGAAGAAGTTATTAATAAACATTTTTCACATGAAAATAAAAATATAATTAATAAAGAAATACATGATAATTTAGAATTTGGTACTAAAGTACATGAAGTATTAGAACTGATAGATTTTAAAAATTATAATCCAAATATTATTAAAAATGAATTTATTAGAAATAAAGTTACTAAGTTCTTGAATAATGATTTATTAGTAAATGTTAAAGAAGCAGAAATATATCATGAATATGAATTTAGTTATGTTAAAGATAATACTGAATATCATGGAATAATAGATCTTATGCTTGAATATAATGATCATATAGATATTATTGATTATAAGTTAAAAGATATTTCATCTGAAGATTATAAAAAACAATTACAAGGTTATAAAGAATATATAAATAGTGTATCTAATAAAAAAGTTAATACTTATTTATATTCAATAATAGAAGAAAACTTTAATGAGGTAAAAATATGAGTAGAAAGAAAAAAGAACCAGAAATAGGGGTTAAAACTAGACTATTATTTAAAGCATTTAATATAGTTGCTTTAATAATAGTAGCAGTAATGTACATAACTAGATATTTTTTAACACTGACAGGTTTTGTTACAAATATAATTGTTCTTGTTACGACATATAAAATAACTAAAATAGAAACAAGTTTAATTAGAACAATAATATGTATATCTTCTGCTATGGGGGCAATAATATATATTATTTATAAAATAGTTGTATAATAAAACAACATTATTAGCACTTGATATTGACAAGTGCTAATTTTAGTATTAGAATATTTTTTGAAAGTGAGGAATTATGAAAAAGAGAGAATTTAAATCATCATCAAAAAGAGTATTGGATTTAATGATTAACTCAATTTATACTAACAAAGAAATCTTTTTAAGGGAGATAATATCAAATGCTAGTGATGCTCTTGATAAAATATCATATTTGTCACTAACTAATAAAGATTTAGATGCTAGTAATCCAAAAATCTTTATTGAAAGAGATGAAAAAGAAAGAAAACTAATTATTAGAGATAATGGTATAGGAATGGATGAAGAAGAGTTGGAAAACAACTTAGGTACTATTGCTGAATCAGGATCTTTAAAATTTAAAGAAAGCCAAGAAAAAGATAGTGAAATAATTGGACAATTTGGAGTAGGCTTCTATAGTGCATTTATGGTTTCTAAAAAAGTTGAAGTATTAACAAGAAAAGCTGGAAGCGAAGATGCATATTTATGGACTAGTGAAGGAGTAGATGGATATACTCTTGAAAAGACTAGAAAAGATAGCAATGGAACAGATATAATTTTATATTTAAAAGATGATGCTGAAGATGAAGATTATTCAACTTTCTTAGATGAATATACTATTAGAAGAATTGTTAAAAAATATAGTGATTATATTAGATATCCAATTAATATGGAAGTTACTAATAGTAGATTAAAAGAAGGTTCTGATAAAGAATATGAGGATTATGTTGAAGAAGTAACATTAAACTCTATGATTCCTTTATGGAAAAAAGATAAGAAAAATATAACTGAAGAAGAATATAATAATTTTTATACATCTAAATTTATGGATATGGAAAATCCATTACATGTAATTCATAATAATGTAGAAGGTTTAGTTGAATATAAATCTATGTTATTTATTCCTTCTCATGCACCATTTGATTATTATTACAAAGAATATAAAAAGGGATTAGAATTATATACTAATGGTGTTCTAATTATGGATAAATGTGAAGAATTATTACCAGATTATTATAGTTTTGTTAAAGGAGTTGTTGATAGTGATGATTTATCACTTAATATTTCAAGAGAAACTCTTCAAAATGATAGAAAAGTTTTAGCAATAGCTAAATCTATAGAAACTAAAATACATAATGAATTATTAAATATGTTAAAAGAAGAACCTGAAAAATATAAAAAATTCTTTGATGTATTTGGTACACAAATTAAATATGGTGTATATGATATGTATGGAGTTAATAAAGATAAGTTAAAAGATTTATTAATGTTCTATTCAGGAAACAAGAAAGAACTTATTACATTAGATGAATATGTATCTAATATGCCTAAATCACAAAAAGAAATATATTATGCTTGTGGAGAAAGCTATGAAAAGATAGATTCTTTACCACAAATAGAACAAGTTAAAAATAAAAAGTTTGATGTTTTATATTTAGTTGGTAATGTTGATGAATTTGCTCTTCAAGTATTAGAAAATTATAATGATAAACCATTTAAGAATGTCAGTGATAATTCTCTTGATTTAGAAACTAAAGAGGAGAAAGAAAATACTAAGAAAGCTAATGAAGAATCTAAAGATATGTTAGAATTCATGAAAGAAAGTTTAAATGGTGAAGTAGTTGATGTTAAATTAACTAATAAAATATCATCACATCCAGTATTTTTATCAACACAAGGAGTTATTAGTACTCAAATGGAAAAAGTATTTAATGCTATGCCTATGGAAAATAATCAAAAAGCAGAGTTAGTTTTAGAAATAAATGAACATCATCCAATTGTTGATAAGTTAAAGAATTTGTTTGAAAATAATAAGGAAGAATTGAAGAATTATTCTAAAATATTATATTCAGAAGCTAGACTAATTGAAGGATTACCTTTAGATAATCCAACTGAAATATCTAACTTAATATGTGATTTGATTTCAAAGTAAAAAAAGTGTAAAGTTGCACTTTTTTTATTTAAGGTATTGCAATTTGATATTTATTTTTTTATAATTAAGTCAGTATGATAGGTCGAATCATATTGTACTACTGTGATTGAAAGGAGTGATTATGGCAAAGGGCAATGTCGTAGTAAAGGCTAATAGAGTTAGAAACTGGCAAAAAATGGGTAAATACATTAAGCTTGCTTTACTAATACTATTGCTAATACTTATCGTGATATACCTTGTCCTAAGAGTCTTTTTCAGTGATGGTAGTTTCTCAGTATCCATTGATAACAATGATATGTTATATAGTGGACTTGCCATGTATGAGAGTAGGAACGATCCAATGCCTAAGAGAAGATTAGTGGCCAAGGATGTTCAATTTATGGATAATATTTCCATAAAATGGTTACCAGCTAATATAGATATAGAAGCTGAAGGATCTCATAATGGTGATAATTATGTAGCATATACATTTTTTATCGAAAATCAGGGAGATCTGATGTTTAATTATTGGTATAATGTTAATATGCAAGATGTTATTCGAAATGCTGATGAAGCAGTTAGAATAATGATTATTATTAACGGAGACAGAAAGGTTTATGCTAAACCTAGTCCAATCGGAGGCGAAGCAGAACTTGGAACTATCAAATTTAGAGATGATGAAGATGGTACAATAATTTTACAAAAACGTGAAAACATGCAACCAGGGGATATTGATCGTATTACTGTTGTTGTATGGATTGAGGGTGATGACCCTGAATGTTTAGATAACTTGATCGGTGGACAAGTGAGATTGGATATGAAAATTATAGAAGAACATACTGAAGAAAGTGTAAATGATAAGGAGAGTGCTTTATGAGCAAAGTAAATAAGAGAAAAAGAAATAAGAGAATTAAATCATTAGTACTATTGCTATTTTTAACAATTGTTATGTTATCAACAGCAACATATGCATGGTTTACTTCAAACAGAACTGTTAAAATTGATACAATTACAGTTAATATCGCTGCTACATCAGGTTTACAAATCTCTGCAGATGCTATTACTTGGAAATCAATTTTATCAAATGCTGATTTGAGTGGTGTTTCAACTACATATTCAACAGCTACAAATAACTTAACAGGAACAATGGGACCTGTATCAACAGCTGGTACAGTTTCAACTGGTTTAGTTCAATTTTATTCAGGATCAGTTGAAGGTGACTCTGGTGGTAATATGGCATTAACAACTACAGCAACAAATGATGCTGGTAACTTATATGTTGTTTTTGATATATTTCTAAAAACAGAGACTGCTGCAACAGTATATCTTGAAAAAGGTAGTGGTGTAATTCCTCTATCAGCTAATGACGATAAAGGATTACAAAATGCTGCTAGATATGCATTCTTAACAGAAGGTAATGGTGCGTCTACTACAGCTCCAGCAACTGCACAAGGATGGAAGAATGGTACTGCATCAACTTTAACAATTGTTGAACCAAACTATGACGTTCATACTCAAAATGGTATCGATAATGCTAAGAGATATTATGGATATACAGATGCTACTGCTCCAGGGCAAACTTCTGCAGCTCCAGTACCATATTATGGTGTAGATGCAGCTGTTAACCAAATTTTATTAGGAAGTACTAACCCTCCAGGATTAAGTAACCCTACAGCTAATTTTGCAGCTGTTCAAGGAACTATTTATAAAACAGATGCTGCTTATTCAACAGGAGCAAGTGGATTTAAATATATCCAAGGAACAGGTTCAGCTGTAACTGGATCATATATTCCATTATTTAATCAATTACAAGCTGGTATTACAAAAGTTAGAGTTTATATGTGGGTTGAAGGACAAGATATTGACTGCGAAAACAACGCATCAGGAACAAATTTATCTTATACAATTTCACTTACTTTAGACCAAGCTTCTTAATATATAAAAAAGCTAATAAAACGAGTTATAAAAACTCGTTTTTTTATTGTAAAAAACCCATTTTTTTGGTATACTTTTACTATGATGGGAGAATAGATATTTTAGTATGCAAAAAAATATTTTTCGAAAACTAAAAAATAAGAGATTATTAGTAATTTCAGTACTAATTCTTTTAGCATTGAATATTATTGTTTTCTATAATACTTTCTCTGAAAAAACATCATCTTCAGTATGGGATGGAAGCATAGCCGATAGCTTTACAAGTGGTACTGGAGTAATAACTGATCCATATGTTATAAGTAATGGTAGTGAACTTGCATATTTCTTTACTTTAATAAATGGAAAAGATTATTTAGAATATTTTAATAAATACTATGTTTTAGATAACAATATAGATTTAGATGGAAACGATTTCTCATTTGCTAAATCAAATAAAGTATTTAGTGGTAATTTCAATGGACAAGGTTATACAATATTTAATTTTAAATTAGAAAAAAGTTACTATGACGGAAAAGAAGAATCATTAAATTATGCTTTATTTGATAACTTATCAGGAGCTACAATTGAAAATATTAACTTTAGAGATGTAACAATAGTACTTGGAAATGATATTAAAATTGAAGATGAAATCGAAGAAAATGTAACTATTGAAGATAATAATACTACAGAAGAAAATCAAACTATTGAAGAAAATTCTACAATAGAAGAAAATCAAACTATTGAAGATAATAGTACTATTGAGAAGAACGAAACTGTAGAAAAGAACGAAACAGTAGAAAAAAATGAAACAATTGAAAAGAATGAAACTATAGAAGAAAATAAAACAATAGAAAATAATGAGACAATTGAAAAAAATGAAACAATAGAAAAGAATGAAACCATAGAAAAAAATGAAACTATAGAAGAAAACAAAACAATAGAAAAGAAAGAAGTTAAGAAAGATACTGTTGAAAATAAAACTATTGAAGAAGAGAACGAAACTAAAGAATTAGGTTTTGTTAATACTAATATCATTAAAGTAAGCAATGAATCTCTTCAAGAAAATGAAACTATTGAAAAGAATGAAACTATTGAAGAAAAGAAAGAAACTAATGAAACTGAAGTTTCTAAGTCTAAAGTAACAGCAAGTTTATTTAAGAATGCTGAAAATAGCATAGTTAAAAATATAAGTATTAACAATATTAAGATAACTAGTAAACTAAATGATAAATTTGATGTTGAAACATCTTTAGTACTTTTAAATGACATTGAAAATAATACATTCTTAAATATCAACATTGATGGTAAAAGTAATTTAAAAGAAACAACTCAGCTAATAAACAATTATAATGATGCTAAAATGAATACTATTCTTTATACAAATGGAAGTTTAGATTTAGTTAATGATTATAAAGAAGGAAAAGAATTCTACAAATATACTATTGGTGATGAAGCACCTACATTTGAAGAAAATTATCCTGTAAATACAATCTTAACTTTACTAAATGAAAACTCTGAAATTGAATGGAGTTATTCAAATGGTATGTTTAGATTGATAAATATTGGTGTTGATTTAGTTAGGATGAATAAGAGTTCTGTTAAATTAAGAGCTACTGTTCCAACAGCACATGCTAGTGGAGTAGATGGAAGTATAGCTTATGTTAATAATTATGCATCAGATTATAATTATTATAAAGGATTAAATTATACTTATTCCTCTAATGGAAGTATTCCAACTAAAGTTAATAAAAATATCTATAATGATAATAATTTAGTATATGTTCAATTAAATTATTATGGTACTGATGTAGATGGTGATTACACTGGATATGTTTCAACTACTGAAAGAGTAAATAGATTTGTTTATTATGTTGTATCACCTGTAACTAGTGTTCTTGGTGAAGATGTAGTTAAAATTGAACTTATAGATAATCCATTTGCAGATAGACCAAGTGGTAGATCATTTAATGGATGGGTAACAATGGATTCTGATTCACTTATTAGATTAGATTCAGATACATATACAAGATATATTATTATTCCAGTTACTTATACTGATGGTTCTCCAAATTCAATAAGTGTTGATATTTATGCATCTTGGACAAGAGAACATTATACTACAATTAGTGGTAGTTTCTCAGCAGGGGATTTAGATGATTTAGATACTTATGGAGCACATTTAATAAATGAAAGACAAGAAATAGTAGAAGATTTAACTCCATATTATTACTATGCTGGTTCAGTTGGTAATAATAGTTGGTACCCAAATAACGTTTATACTGAAACTGGTATTCATACAGGAAATCGAAATACAAGATGTAGACAATCAAGATGTAGATATTTTAGAAGAGCAACAAATCCAATTAATTATAGTTATGAATACTATGAACTTGATAATGGTGAAATGGTTGAATATGATCCTGTAATTACAATAGTGGTGGATTATGTAGTCCCAATTGGTAAATCAGTAGCTGGATATTATAGAAAAGTAGCAGATAACAAAGTACCAAGAGGTGCTAACTTTGCCGATTATTACTATGAAACATCAAGTTCAAACTCATCAAATACACACCCTAAATTCTATAGTAGGACTGATGAAGTTTGTAGTACTAATAACGGATGTTCAATAACAAACGTTACTATTTATGAAATGATTCCATACTATGATGAGTATGGTAATCCAAATGTATCAACTGCTGATGGTGAGTATTATTATTTAGCAACTAGAGATACTAATATATTGAGAGTAACTGGAGATTTATATGATAGATGGAGATCAGATTTTACAAAACCATTTACTTTAACTGGATTATATAGTAATTCATTACATTCTCGTACTTGGACATTCCCAGAATCATCTTGGTTTTCCAGCGGAGCTAATGTGGTTGCATATACAGATCTTAGAATAGAATATTTAAGTATAGATAGTGGTGAAACTATTCAAAATGATGGAGGTAATGTATATTATAATGACTCTGGAGTATTTGAATCTAACTATAAAAATGTAAAAATTGGTAGAGGAATTACTAGAGGAGATAGTTCTAATGCTGCTATACATGGATTTGCAGGTAGTCCTGGTGGAAACATAGATACAGGATCTACACCAATTAAATATAGGTTAATAGTTGAATCAGGATTTTATAATGCAACATCTGCAACTTCACTTGCTAGTGCTTCTGGAACTGCATATGTTCAAATGAAAGTTATATATGGTTGTGACTTTGATAGAATAAAAAATGATAATTCAAAATTAGATGTTAGATATTGTTCATCAGGTTCATATGGTGGAACTATAAGAAGCGGATCAAATGATAAAACTGTTCCAGCAATAACAACAATTGTTAAAAGTGGTACTTTTGGAAGCAATAAAGCTGATTATACAACTGGTATCTATTTAGGTGGACAAGTTGCTGGTGCACATTACAATTTAAGAACTGGAATTATTGAAGGTGGAAGTATTTATAATTTAATTGGTGGGCCATTATCAGATTCTAGTGAAGAAAATTACAATGATACAATTATGTACATTAAGGGTGGTACTCTCGACATAGTAGTAGGTGGTGCCGGAAGAACTCAAACATATGGTAATAGAATTATTCAAATGACTGGTGGAACAGTTAATTATGCAATCTTTGGTGGATCAAATGGTGTCACTGGTGAAGACGGTGACCAATCAGCAACACTTAGAGGTGAAACATATATTTATCTTGGTGGAGATGCAAAAGTAGGAAATCAGACTTATGTAAATAATAATACTAATGAAACTGTTTCTAAAGTTGAAGCTGGTAGTGTATTTGGAGCTGGAAATGGAAATAGTGATAATGATGCTCTTGGTTCTGTATATAAATCAACTATTATTATAGATGAAACAGCGACAGTAAGAAGAAATGTTTATGGTGGTGGAAACTATGGTTCTGTAGGTAGAGTGGTAGCAAATCCTCCATCTCAAACAGATATTAAACTTATTGGTGGTACTGTTAATGGTAGTGTTTATGGTGCTGCTAATAACAATGGTGCTGGAGGTGTCACTACTGAAAGAGTTGAAGTTGATAGAGTAACTGGTTTAACAAACAATGCTGCAAATGCATATAGAAATCAAGGATATACTTGTACTCGTAGTGGTAATAGATATACTTGTGTTTTATATCAATATGTTGAAACAGGTGTATTAGCATGTAATATTAACATTGAAATGACTAAGGGTAGTGTTTTAGGAAGCATCTATGGTGGTTCTAGAAGTAAAGGAATAGCTAGAGGAGATGTTAATGTTAGGGTTGTTGGTGGAACAGTATCTACTGATGTTTACGGAGGTGGAGAAGGAGGTTACCAAAATGCCAACAATCCAGGTACTTTCGTTAGTGGAAATGTTAGTGTTACAATAGGTGATAATAATGTAAGTACAAGCCCTACAATTAGTGGTAGTGTTTATGGTGGTAGTGCATATGGTACAGTTAATGCTTCTGCCATAAATACAACAGATGCTACTAAATCAGTAACAGTAACATTAAATAAAGGAAATGTAGTTAATGATATATATGGTGGAGCTAAAGGTAGTTCAACATATACTCCTTATGTAGCTGGAAATATAACAGTTACAACAAATGGAGGTTCTGCAACTAATGTATTTGGTGGCTTTAATGTAGCAGGTAAACCTGCTGGAACATCTGTAGTAACATTAAATGGCGGAACATTCACTAATGCATATGGTGGAGGAAATCAAACATCAATAGATTATACAGATATTAGCTTAAAAGGTGCTACAGTTGGAACTTTATATGGAGGATCTAATCAAAGTGGTACAGTACTTATTACAACAGTTAATATTGATTCTGGTGAAGTTAATACAGTATTTGGAGGAAACAATAGTGGTGGTACCTGTGGAACTGCTAAAGTAACAGTAAAAGGTGCTACAGTTAATACAGCAATCTATGGTGGAGGAAACCAAGTTTATACAACTGAAACTGATGTTAGAATTCAAAATATTGCTAGTACAGTTCCTTCAGTATTTGGTGGAGGTAACTCAGCTGGAGCAGGAACAACAAGTATTAAATTATTATCAACAAATGGAGATAATAATATAAATATTACCAATCTATATGGTGGTTCAAATACAACTGGAGATGTTACTTCAACTCAAGTAGATATTTATCACGGTAACATTGGTACAGCTTATGGAGCTAATAATGCCGGAGGTTCAGTTGGAACAACAACAGTTAATGTAACATCAGGAAATATCTCAACTATTTATGGTGGAGGAAGTGATGCTGAAGCAAATCAAACTACTGTTACTATTACAAACGGATCTATAGGCTATGCATATGGTGGTGGTAGAGGTTCAGGAGCTGTTGTAAATAATGGTACAACTATTACATTAAATGGTGGTACTGTTAATGAAACATTATTCGGTGGTGGAAATGCTGGAGATGTATCAGGAAATACAACAGTAACAATAAATAGAAACCAAGTGGCTACAAATGTTAAGAATGTCTATGGTGGAGGAAACCAAGCCGATGTATCAGGAAATACAACAGTAACAATGAATAATGGAGCTGTTAGTGGAAACCTATTCGGTGGTGGAAACGAAGGAGATATTCTTGGTAGAACTGTAGTTAATATAGCTGGTGGAACAATTAATCAAGCTTTTGGTGGAGGAAACCAAGCTAATGTTGCACAAGGCACAACTGTAACTATGACTGGTGGAACAGTAACTACTAACTTATTTGGCGGTGGTAATGCTGGACCTGTTGTAGGAAATACTGTAGTTAATCATAATGGCGGAACAGTACACACATTATATGGTGGAGGAAACCAAGAAGAAGTTAATGGAAACACTGAAATTACACTTAATGGTGGAATAGTATCCGCAGCAGTATATGGCGGTGGAAATGCCGGAGCGATCAATGGAAATACAGATATTGAATATATCCATTCCCCAATGGAAATTCCTGTAGTATATGGTGGAGGAAACCAAGCTGGGGCTCTAGCAACAACAGTTAAATTAACTGAAGCAACTGGAAATAATAATATTCGTGTTACTAATTTATATGGTGGTTCTAACCAAGCAGGTGATATTAATTCTACAAATATAACAGTTGAAACAGGTATTATTGCAAATGTTTATGGTGGAAATAATGCCGGAGGTAGTGTAGGAGATACAAATATTGATTTTGTAAATGGCCAAGTAGGTAGTATCTATGGTGGAGGTAACTCTGCTGAAGTAGATAGTACAATGGTAACTATTACTGATGGTATTATTGGAAATATCTATGGTGGATGTAATGAAGAAGTAACTAATGAGGATACATATGTAACTATAAACGGTGGATCTATAAGTGGAACAGTTTATGGTGGAGGTAACAGAGGAGCTGTTACTGGAGATACACATGTTGTTCTCGTTTCAAATAGCGGAACTATAGCAAATGTATTTGGTGGAGGAAACCAAGCAGGAGCTGGAAATACATATGTAAATATTAATTCTTCTGGATCAGGAGGAGTTACAGTAACTAACTTATATGGTGGATCAAACAGTGCTGGTACAGTAGGAACAACAAATGTTACTAAGAATGCTGGTACAGTTGATAACTTATATGGAGGTAACAATGCCGGAGGTACAGTAGGAACAACAAATGTTACTATTAACGGCGGAGGAATTAATGACAAGTTATTCGGTGGAGGAAACCAAGCAACAGCTGGAACTTCAAATATTACACTAAATAACGGAACTATTAAGAGTATTTATGGCGGAGGAAACTACGCCGATATAGAAGGAAATACAACAGTTACAGTTACTGGAGGAATTGTACTTGAAAATGTCTTTGGAGGAGGATGCCTTGGAGAAGTTAAAGGAAGCACGAATGTTCTTGTAAATAATGGATCTATTTCTAAAAGTGTATATGCTGGTGGAGATGGTTCTACAGCTGTTGTATATGGAAATACGTTAGTAAGCATCGGAGGAACAACAACAGTTGGAAACTCACAATGTACATTATTAAGTGAATGTTCAGTATTTGGCGGAGGAAATGCCGCTAAAACTGGAACAGAAGGAAATAACACTTCAGAAGCAATTGTTAATATAACTGGTGGAGAAATATATGGGAATATCTATGGTGGTGCTAATACTTCAAAAGTTTGCGGTACAACAACAGTTAATGTAGCAGCCGACTCACCAACATCAACTTCATTAGCAAAAGCACCAATACATATTCATGGAACTGTATTCGGTGGTGGTGAAGCAAATGCTAATGGTTCAGAATTCTACGACTGGACATTCGTAAGTGTTACAAATGGAATAGATGTTAATATTGATGGAGAAGATTATAATCTAACAATAGATGGATCAATATTCGGTAGTGGTAATGCATCTACAACAACAGGTGTAAGTACAATAACTATTAAGAATTTTGGTACATATGATTATCCTAAAAAATGTGTATCTATTCAAAGAACTGACTTATTAACAATAGATAATTCAGCACTTATCTTGTCAGGAGCAGCCGATAGAACAAATGACTATTCAGAAGTTAAATTTACATTATCATTAATTGAAGAATTAGATTTAATGAACAATTCAACATTGTATTTAGAAACTGGAACGAATATCCTGAAGAAATTTAAGAGTTTAACTGCTACTGGAGCAGTCGCTAAAGTAGATATATATGAAGGAAATAAAACAGTTGAAAAGAATGTTGATAACAGAATATATGTTTTATCAGGTAAGAATATAAACATTGCTAAAAATGCAAATGTTACTGATTATGGCGAAGTTATAGGTATGACATTCTTCGGAATGTATAAATATAATGGTGATAGAACAGTTAATCAAGGTATTTATGATAAATATGACTTTGATGATGTACTAGATGCATCTGGTACATTCTCACAAGGTTCTTATGTATTAGGTCTTCATAAATCAAATCATAATATACAAAAAGATGGATTCTATACAAATATTATGACAGACCCAGAAACTAGAATAAATGCTGTTCAATATATAGAGCCAACACCTCCAGCAAGTGCTGAATATATTTGGGTAATTGGTAAGAAGATAATCTCTTATGAAATTGAGTTAATTGCTTCTAAGTACTCAACATTAGGTACTTATGAGCTTTCACTAAGAGACTTTACATTACCAAATACAACATTTAAAATTACTTCATTTGATACAACATATTTAAATGAAACTATAGTTTTAACTGATAAGAACTCTATTCCTAGGGTTGCTCAAACAGATGAAGAAGCAGATACATTGATGGGACTAACAATGGAAACTAGTAACACTGGTTGGTTAGTAAATGGTTATACTGAGTTTAGAAATGATATTCCTGACCCAGTAAATGGTACTATTGATTATATTGGTGGTAATAATACACTTACACCATCACTTCTATTCTGTTTACATCATGTTAAAAATATAGCTACAGCTGGTGATATGGGTAGTGTAGAAATTCAATTATCTGCGATTACACAACTAGATGATTTAAATAAACAGGTTGAAGATTTAGCTATTTCAATTCAATTATCTAGGGTATTATATACAACAGCTGATTATGAAGGTGCGATGACTGCTGGTAGAAAATATGAATTATTTACTAGTACAGCAACAAATATTACATCTTCAGCATCAATTAGTGCATACTATGCGTTATTCCATTTAGGTTCTTCAGTATATGATGAAGGATATTATAGAGCATTAGTATCAAATTATGTATTACCGTTAGGTACTAAGATAACTATGTTAGATTTAAGTGGTGATTCAGTAGACTACTACTATCATGTTATTAGTGCTAGTGATGTAGCTAATGCTGAACATCAACTGCAAACCCAAGGTGATATACAATACTTGCTATCGATGTTTGAGACGATGGGAGCGCAGAACAGTGGTGTTTACTATGATGATGAAACGAAAAATGGGGAATATTTCGATGAGAATGCAACGACGAGTGATGAAGAGTTTATATTCATACTTGATTTTGACGATTGTGTTATAAATTCTAATCAACTTGGATGTTCATTACTTATTGAGATGTTAAATGCAGATGGAGAAACAGTTAATACTGTCTTAGGTCCACAACAAGCTAACTTAACATATAATATTTATGCTAATAAAGATGCTCTTATTGATATAGAAGGTTCTTTAGATAGACAAACTATATATAGTGGAGAAAATGTTACAATGGATTTAACAATCGATTATACCCAAAGTCAAATAAATGGTGTTGTTGTTTACGATACACACTTATTTGATCAAAAATTAGGTATTAAGATTTCATTATTAAATTCTAATAATGAAGTTGTTAAAGGTACATCTTTAATAGGTTTATATTATTCAATTGGAAATGAAAAACATTACCCGAATATCGATGGTACGACAAGAATTAAGATAGCTGATAGGGTTGATAGTGTAGAAAAATGGATAGTATTAAATACTGACACATCTAAACTGGCGACGGGCAACTATAAGTTAAGAATTGAAACTTATGGATCGCCAGATGGTATTTACTATGGTCTTAATTCTTCGGATGTGGTAGAATTAGATTTAGAAATAATAAATGAAATTTATGGATTGGATGCTCATGTAGCAGCTGAACAGATGGTTATAGATTCTGAAACTGGTTTAACATCAGATGGAACACACAATATCAAGTATACATTTGATTACAATTCAGGATTGAATAATCCAAGTATTAATATTAAAATGTATAGAAGAGACTATACTGAAGAAAATAGTACTGAATATGATGAAGTTGATCCAGCAGATTACTTCGATAGTTCACTAATTTCCACAAATAATTCAAATGAATATAAGATTATTAATAGACCAACTGATCAGTGTAGTTATACATTCACAACCAAAGAAAATTTATTAACTGGAACATTCAAGCTAGAGTTTATACTATATGATATGAACTCGCCGATTGGATCGATAGAGAAATACATTATTATTAAGTAGGAAGGATGATATTATGAAAGAATTAACAAATAATGAATTATTAGAGACATATGAAATGTTGAAAAAATTTATTAAGTCTTTAGAAAAGAGTAAGGAGGAAGTTACTCATGACTAAGGAACTTCAAAAAGAATTTGATGAAATTACAGCAAATTTAGAAATCCTTCCTACTAATAATGCTAAGAATGTAGAAAAGTATATTGAATATATAGATGGATATCTAAAAAAATATACTGATATGCTTAAAGATGCTGAAAGCGAAATAAATGCTAGATATAGTGAAACTTTAAGTAAATATTCTACTCTTACATATGAAGAGGGGAATGTAAGTATAAATTATAGTTCATTTAAATTATCTGATCCAAGAGTGCCTTCAGATGAAAAAATGAATTTACCATATTTATTTTACAAACTAAGGAATTCAACAAGTCAAAATCTACAAGAAGTTAATAATATTATTTTAGAAATACAAGAAAGTTTTAAGACAGTTGGAGTAGTATTAACTGAAAAAGATTTTGATATATCAGAAAATGCTAATTTATATATGAAATCATTATTATCAAATAGTGATAATATCCAAGATATATTTAATAATATATTTTGGAAAACATCTAATTTGTTGGATCAAATAGAAATTAATTATAGATATTTATATAATAAACATAAAGGTAGAATAGATGAGTATTTTAAACAAAAATATGCTAATTTTGACTATACAAAGTATCTAAATTCTCATAGAGATTTAGTTGCTTCAAATGAATTAGCTAAACATAGTAATTTAAAATATATATATGATCTATTTATAAATGGTGTTTATGAAGTTGATGATTTTGTTAGTGAAAGTAGAGTACAAAATCTATTTAATAAAATACTTGCTGATTCATCTTCTGATAGAAACTATGAATGTCTAATTAAATTAAAAAAATCTTTAATGGAATATAAAGGTTATTTAGATTATGAATTTGTAATTAAAGACTTTAAAGAATTATATTCTCATCAAGACGAATATAAAGGAGTTTTTGATAACAAATTAAAGGAAATTTCTAAGAAAGAAGCAACTATAATAGGTCTTAATAAGAAAATCAATAAAACAGGATTCTTTAAGCTTAATAAGAGGAAAATGGATATTGCTGTTACAGATAGAAATAGACTTATTGATGAACTTATAGCTGATTATAAAGAATTAGATGAATTAAGAATAAAAGATTATATCTTAAAATATGTTACTCCTGAGAGTAGTTTATATAATATATTAGTATTCACATCATATAACTTAATATATTTTATAAGTTTACTTGAAAGAGAAGGGGAAGAAATAACAGTAGAAAATGTTAATAAATTAATGTTAAAACTTCAAAAATTCTTATATGATAACTATATAGATATTATTAACAATATTTATATAAATGAAGATAAACAAATAGATAAAATAATTGTTGAAATGTATAAGAGAAATAGTATTGTATTAACAGAAGAAGATATAACAATAGAGCAAATATCTAAGTATATTGAAAGTGTAGATAAACTAATTACATATTTTGATGTTTATACAGTAATGATTAATTTAAAAGATGTAGATTTTATATTAAAAGTACCTGGAGTACTAAAGAAATAGGTGATTTAAATGAAGAAAATATTAGATTTTTTAAAGGGATTAGTAATTACTATATGGGTTTTTATAGCGGTTATAACAACAATTTATTTAATCTTCTATAATGATTATAGTGTTAGTGAAATAGGAGATTTATCTATATTTATTATGGATAGTAACAGGTTACAACCTGAATTTAAAAAGAATGATATAGTAATTGTTAGAAAAGTTTCTGAATCAGAATATAATGAAGGAGATTTTGCATTCTTTTATGTAGATAATGCTGTTGATAGAGAATTTATCAATTATGCAGAAATTACTAAAATAGATAGAAATGATAGAGCAGAAGATGCATTTCATTTCGGAGATAAAGAAGCAGTTTCTTATAGTAGTATGATGGGACCTGTTAATGGGACTATTGTTTATCATGGAGTAGGTGGAGTCTTAAAGGTATTCTCATCAAGAATAGGATTCTTATTCTTAATAATTTTACCTACATTATTTGCTCTTGTTTATGAAATATTCTCAATAGTAGAAGAGGCTAAAGCAGAAGCAAAAGCTGAAGCTAAATTAGAAAGAGAACAAGAGAAGAATGAAGCCTAATTTTAAGACAATAATTTGGGTTATAGTATTCATAATGGTGGTATCATCATTTCTTGTTTTTGCTGATACTTTGGCTTTGTTTGAGTCAAACGGAACAGGAAAAGCAGGTATGGATATTGGTGCCTGGGTTATTAAAATTAGTAATGTAGATATAACAAGTAATCATGCACAAGAAATAGTAATAGATAGATTTATCTATGAAAATAGTTTAAATGTAGCTTCTGGTAAAATAGCACCTGGAACTAGTGCATATTTTGATCTAGTTGTTGATGCTACTGGATGTGATGTTGCAGTTAAATATGACATTACATTCAATTTTGATGATATAGATTATACAGATAATGTTAGTTTTAGTGTAGTTGAAAGAGATGGCAATAGTACAATTCAAACTGGAGAAAATACATACTCTGGTATTATCGATTTGGAAACTATTGAAGCTGAAGAAGTAGTTACACTAAGAGTAACTGTTAGATGGGATAATATAGAAACTTATAATGAAAATGATACTGTTTTAGGTACAACAAGAGATAGTAGATTAGCTCTACCTTTAACAGTTATCGCAACACAATATTTAGGTGAGGAGATTACTCCATATACACCTCCTGTTGTTGATACAAATTCAACAATAGATACAAATCAAACTAATAATGGATAAAAAGGAAGATAATTATGTCAATAACTAAAAAAATGCTAAAAATTTTTGTTGATATTCTTACATTTGTGGTATTTATCATACTGATAATAATTATTTTTGCTAAGCTTAAAATGATGTTTTCTGGCAATAATTATTTTGAAGTAGCGGGATACTCTATTTTTACTGTGAAAACAGGAAGTATGGCCCCTGCAATCAATCAAAATGATGTAATAATTGTTAAAAGGGTAGATTTCTATGAAGTAGATGATATAGTTACTTACAAAGAGGGAAAAGACTATATAACACATAGAATTATTTCTGTTAGAGGCAATGATATTATTACTCAAGGAGATGCTAATAATGCAAAGGATAATTCTATAACTACTGACATGATTATCGGAAAAGTTGTAAAAGTATTCTCTAATATGGGTATATGGCAAAAAGTGCTTTCTACACCTAAAATAATAATAATGGTATTTGTTACTCTTATTCTTTTTGATATTGCTTTCTCATACAAAGGTATTAGAAGAAAACAAAATATTAAAATGGTTGATAAAATAAGAGATGTATCATTTGAAAAGATATTAAATATTGATGATGCCCCTAAATTAACTAAAAAAGAGATAAAAGCATTAAAAGAAAAGACACAAAAAGTACAAAAAGGTGAAGATGTTGTCTTTGATAAAAAAGAGAAGCAATTCATCAATTATACTATTAGATTAGATTTAGGAGAATTGAAAAAAGAGATAGATAATAATGTAAATGGAGATTTGTAATGGTAAAAGACTTTTTAAAGAATTTTGATACACAAAGATTCATATTTGTGGGTAAAATTATATTGATTTTACTAGTTTGTGTAGTAGCTTATAACTTAGTTGATAAGACAAATTCTAGATATGAATCTAATGCAAATGTTAGTGCAGAAGCATCTGTTGCATTTTTTGTAGTTGATCAAGGAACCTATGAAGGTTCAATTTCTTTATCAGGTCTTGAACCTAGCAATGAATCTTATTATTACACATTTTATGTAAGAAATTATGATTCTCAAGGGTATAGAACAGATGTTAATCTAAACTATACTATTAAGTTTGAGACAACTACTAATTTGCCTCTAACTTATGAAATCATAAGGAATCAAAGTTTTAATAGTACACATACTAACCTTTTTACAGGTTTTACAACTCGTCAAGATGATAATGGAGTATTCTATAAAACATCCAATATTTTGGGTACTTATAGCTTCGGATTTGCTAATAACCAAGTCGATGAATATACCATAAAAGTTAACTTCCCGATTTCGTATAAAGAACATCCAGAATATCAAGGTTCTGTCGAGTTATTTTCCATCATTATTAATGCAACACAAGTTGCATAATCTTTTTTTATATGCTATAATTTTTATGATTGGAGAATAGCAAATGAAGAAGAAAAAACTACTCATTATGATACTAATTATACTTATGATAGTTGTTCCTTTTAGTCTTACTTTGGGTAGATATGTTCTAGAAAATATAAAGAGCTATATAATGGAAACAAACAACTTCTTTTTCAGTAGCGACAAATTGAAGGAACATGGCGTAATTTATGAAGTTAATAACTGGGGTGGTGCCAATGATTTTTATATTCAATTTGAATTAAACAATCACAAAAATAATATTCTAACTAGTAAGGGAGATATCGAGTATTCGATAGTTTTAGACTACGATGAAAACGATACCATATGTACTATTGATAATGATAGTGGAGTAATCTATGAGAATGAGAAAACTGATAGTTTTGAAGTAACTGTTACACCTAGAAGAGTTTTCGATGATGAAGAATCAGTTAATTTAACTATTACAGCTAAATCTTCAGTTCCATATGAAAAGGAATTAAGTGCTACATATGTCATTACCGTTGGTAAAAGAGGTATTTCATATCAAATAACTGATAGTGCTAATACTCCATATATGATGTTTTCAATAACTAATGCTCTTGATACTTATGTAGTTAGAACAGCATTTGATGGTAATAATCCAGGTAAAACATTAACAACAGCAGAATATTTAGCTTTATCACCTGAGAACCAAGCAAAATGCGCATCAGCCTTAATAACATTATCATGGGATCCGTCAGAAGTAATAATTGATACTACAAGTAATATTGTTACAAGTGGAATTGCTACTACAACAACCTCCACATATAACGGTATAGCTTATATCAGTTCTATTACATTCCCCGTTGATATATTAAGTAGTACTGAAGTAAGGTTTTATAAGTGGGATGTTACTCAAAATTATTCTTATCCAGCTGTACAATCGACACCAATAGTAACATTTAGTGCTTCCTAGGAGGAAATATGGAATGTATATTTGACGAATATATAAAATTTGTTGAAAATTTCCTTATAAATTACTTCAAATTATTATTATCAGGGGAGTATGAGAGAAATTTAATTAGACCTTTTATTGATAGATACATTGATGTTAGGTATTTTAATAAATTCTCTTTTGTAAAAGAACCAACATTTACTCAAAAATTAAACAAAGAATTGAATAATGTTGCTAAGGAAGTAATGAGTGAGAATGAAGATAAAGTAGAAAAGGTGAAGAATATATTCGCCCTTTTTGGCTATGTTCTTTACATAGATGGATGCTTTAGTTATTCAAATATTAGTACTCTTACTAAATCACTATTTAATGATGCTAATATCAAGTTAGTATATAGTGATAAGACAAAAGCTGGTGTTACAGAACTAATAAGAGATTTTACTGATAAAAAGAATGAATTCTTCAAATTATTTGATACAGATGAATTCTTCTTAAAAGGTAGAAAACTAGACAATAATACATACTGTGTAGATTTAGGTAATAATTGTCATATATCTAAGTTATATAGTGAATATGCTATTCAAAAAGCATATAATTCAGAAGTAGTAATGGAAA
>JAEEGL012978364.1_pt1 | contig 34742 bp, 29 predicted proteins | sample 9134231 | NCBI WGS metagenome assembly JAEEGL01 (sample SAMN16246548, study PRJNA631951) | gut metagenome | biome: gut microbiome; feature: rumen; material: fiber-attached | host: Bos | place: Iran: Karaj | collected 2018-10
CAATACCATTTTCTCTTTGTTGTAATCTATCTTCAATTTCTTTTGCTTCTTCTTTTTTATTTTTAAGTTCTTGTTCAAATTCTTGTTTCATTCTATGTTGCTCTTCTTTTAGTTCAAGAACTGCATCCCTTTTATATTTTTCAGCTTCTTTTTTAGCTCTTTCAATTAATTTATCAGATTTTTTGTTATTAATTCTAGAGATTATAAAGCATACTATTGCTGTTATAACTACTCCTATAAGTAACCCAATAATGGAAGAAATTAAAAATTCCTTATCCATTTTTTTCTCCTTATATATGGCACCATAATGGACCATACAATTATAGTATAAAATTATTTTTAAAGAATGTCAATGTAATAAAAAAAGGAAGCTTATGCTTCCTCTTCTACACCAAAATATTGTTCATACCAGATAATAAATGTATATATATTCCATACTTTTTTGAAGCAATCTGCTTTACCAGTTTTATGTTTATCTAGTATCTTGTTTATTCTATTTACATCAAAGAATTTATGTGCAATTTCAGAGTTAAATTTTTCTTTGATTTCGTTATATAAATCATCTTCTTTTACCCATTCTCTAAGCGGAACTGGGAATCCAAGTTTTCTTCTATTATAACTTTCATTAGGAATAGCACTCTTAGCAGCTTCTCTTAAAGCAACTTTATTACAATTCTTATTAATTTTTAATCTATAAGGTAAAGTTGAAGCTACTTTAAATACCTCAGTATCAAGGAATGGTGTTCTAGCTTCTAAAGAGAACATCATAGTATTCCTATCTACTGCCATTAAAAAGTCATTTACTAAACATAAATAATAATCTATCACTTGTCTTTTAATAACATCAGGTGAATCTTTATAATCATCATAATATGGTTTAGTTATTTCTTTAGTGCTAATTTGGTTAGGTAATTTAACTAACTTTCTAGCCTCATGATCAGTAAATACTGCACAAGCTCCAATAAAGTAGTTTTCTATCCTTTGGCCTCTTCTATATAAAAAGTTTAATTTAGGTATTTCTCTAATCTTATAATAACTTAAACAAGAACTAACAGCATGTCTAATGAAATAAGGTATCTTATTATACCAAACATGGTCAAAGTCTTCCCTAAACTCTATATATCCACAGAATAACTCGTCAGCACCTTCTCCTGAAGTAACTACTTTTATTTTATTTTCATGGGCTACTTTAGATACAAAATATAGTGCAATAGCAGATGGATCTGCTAGTGGTTCATCCATGTAATACATAATTTTTGGAAATTCTTTTAAATATTCCTCTTTAGTAATAAGATATGATTTGTTTTTTATACCTAGTTTATTTGATAAATCTTCAGCATAACTAAGTTCACTATATCTAGAATGTCTTCTATCAAAAGTTGCAGTAAATGTCTTATTTGGTCTAAGTAATGAAACTATATATGATGAATCTACTCCAGATGATAGGAATGCTCCAACTTCAACATCTGCAATCTTATGATGTTCTACAGAATCTATCATAGCATTCTTTAAATCTTCAATTATTTCCTCATCAGATTTATCAGTTTCTCCAAATTCCATTTTAAAATATCTTTTAATAGTTATTTTGCCATCTTTATATCTTAAATAATGTCCTGGTTTTAATTTAAATACACCTTTAAAGAATGATTCATCAGATGCAACAGAGTTAAAACATAAATAACTAGCTAATATATCTCCATTAAACTCTTTCTTAAAATCAGGATGTTCTAATAATGCTTTTATCTCAGATGCAAACATAAATACTTTATTATTTTTATAATAATATAATGGTTTAATACCCCATTGGTCTCTAGCTACATATAATTCTTTTTCTTTTTTATCATATATAGCAAAAGCAAACATACCTCTTAAATGGTTAACTACATCTATACCCCATTCTTCAAATCCCTTTAAAAGAACTTCAGTATCGGATTTAGTTTTAAATTTATATTTAGACTTAAGTTCATCTTTTAATTCTAAATAGTTATATATTTCACCATTGAAGATGATTACGTGTTTGTCATCTTCAATAGGTTGTTTACCAGTGTTTAAATCAATGATAGATAATCTTCTATGACCTAAAGCAATATTATCATCAACATAATATCCAACATCGTCAGGGCCTCTATGAATTAGTTTATCTGCCATAGATTTAATTATATTGTCTTTATCAATGTTTCTATCTGAAAAACCTACTATTCCACACATAAATATCCATCTCCAACATATAGTATTATAGCTTAAATGAAACTTAAAAAGAAGACAAATTGTCTTCTTTTTTACTATTTTTTTGCTTTTAAATCATGCTTTTCTCTAATTAAGTTTTCAAGTTCAGTACATAACTTAGGATTTTCCTTTAAAACAGCCTTAACAGTTTCTCTTCCTTGGCCAAGTTTTTCACCCTTATATGCATACCAAGAACCACTCTTTTCTAAGATTCCATCCTCTGTTGCAAGATCTATTATTTCTCCTTCTTTACTAATACCTGTTCCATACATTATTTCAATATTAGCTGACTTAAATGGAGGAGCTACTTTATTCTTAACTATTTTAACTTTAGTATAACTACCTACTATATTTTCTCCCATCTTAATAGCTTCAGCTTTTCTAACGTCCATCCTAATAGTTGAATAGAATTTTAAAGCTCTACCACCAGTAGTAGTTTCAGGATTTCCGAATAACACTCCAACTTTTTCTCTTAATTGGTTAATAAATATTGCTATTGTATTTGTCTTATTAATAGTACCAGCTAGTTTTCTAAGTGCTTGTGACATAAGTCTTGCTTGAAGTCCAACATGACTATCTCCCATTTCACCCTCTATTTCTGCTTGTGGAACTAGTGCTGCTACTGAGTCTATAACAATTATATTAATAGCAGAACTTCTAACTAATGCATCACAAATTTCTAATGCTTGTTCACCAGTATCTGGTTGAGAAAGTAAAAGTTCATCTATATTTACTCCAAGGTTTCTAGCATAAACAGGATCTAATGCATGTTCTGCATCTATAAATGCTGCTCTACCACCTTGTTTTTGAACTTCTGCTATTGCATGAAGAGCAAATGTAGTTTTACCAGATGATTCTGGTCCATATATTTCTATAATTCTTCCTTTAGGATATCCACCTACTCCTAAAGCAATATCTAATGCTAAAGAACCACTAGATACTGTATCTATTTCCATCTTGGAATCAGCTCCAAGTCTCATTATTGATCCCTTACCAAATTGTTTTTCTATATCTTGCATAACTTGATTCAAGATTTGTTCTTGATCTTTATTTATATCTTTTGCCATTTAATATCCTCCTATTAACTGAATACAATAAAATTATAAAACATATAAAATAATAAGTCAATAGTTTTTCAAACATTTGTTTGTTATTTTACAAACTCCCCTAAAACCCTTATTTTATATAATAAAAAAAGAATTTCTGTTTAGAAACTCTTACAAAAATCATTATTTTGTTATAAACTTTTTAGCTCCATTAAAGTATTGTATACCAGATATAACTGATAATACTGTAGCAGCTATTATTAAAAAGTCTGCTACTGGTAAATTCCATAAACTAAATGGCAAGTTACCAACTAACTTTAATGCAATACCAATCATTAAAAATGCTGTTTTAAATTTACCTAACTTACCAGCAGGTAATACTTCACCTTGTTCAGTAAGAAGCATTCTAACTCCATCAACAACTATATCTCTACATATAATAACAACAGGTATAATTGTAGGAATAAATCCTTCACCAGCAAGTATTACTAGTAAACTATTAGTTAAAATCTTATCAGCGATAGGATCCATTAATTTACCAAAATTACTAACATAATTATATTTTCTTGCTATATGACCATCTAAGAAGTCAGTTATACTTGCTACGATAAATAAAACTGCACAAATAGCTAGTTTTACATCAAGGACAGCAATACCATTAATTAGATACTTTGGAAAATTATATCCAATCATATCATATGGGAATAAAAATATTACTATAACTAAAGCTGCTAATATTAATCTAAAAACAGTTAAAGTATTAGGTAGCTTTGGACTTGGTTTCTTACTCATAAATTAATCCTTTCTGCATATCCAACTTCAAAGTTTGGATTTGATCTACTATCAACTATCATATTAATAACAAATATAGATGCACATACAAATAATATAGCTAATAAACCTATTATTATGTATTTTAAATAACTCTTTCTATTAGTTTCTGTATTTGTATATGGAGATGCTATTTTATTACTATCCATTTTTTCTAATTTCTTACTAGCTTTAGCTATTTCATTTAATGGAATCTTAGATGTCGATTCAAATACGAAATCATTGAATTCATCAATAATATCTTCTGTTTCTAATCCTAAATACTTAGCATAATCAACAATTATAGTTTTAAGTAAGAATTTATCTTTAAAATCTTTAAAGTTTCCTTCTTCAATAGCAAGCAATTGAGATGCTTTATATCCTATATCAGAAGCAGCTTCTTCTAAAGATAATCCCATACCTTCTCTTTTTTCCCTTAATTCTTCTCCTATTTCTTTCATATATTCTCCTTAATATAAAATTAAAAAAATAATTTTTAATAAGCCATGTTCTGTACCATAAAGGTGGTAAACATTTATCTATGATTTCTCATCCACTATTAGATTCAATTCTCCTTTAGCGGTTCCTCTACCAAATTTGAGTTTCTCGCTTGCGGGGTTTACCTCGTTTCATTCTACTTTTTTCAAAATAGATTCGTCACTGTGGCACTTTATAAAAATATATCCATAGAAATCCTTAGGATATATTTTTGCCGTTAGCAAAAGCTACTATAGGTTATTTATTCCCTATACACAAACACTACTGTCATCGCAGAACAGTGCGAGCATGGACTTTCCTCTACATTACGTTTAAAATGCAGCGTTTACCTAAAAATTATTTAACCCTTTTTATTACTTAATTTATCTATTCTTTTTTATCACCATAAATTATTTTTTCAAGTTGTGATACTCTTCTTAATAAATCAACATTAGATACTTCTTTATCAGTGCTTTTAACTATTTCAATACTTTCTCTAGCATTTCTAAGTTTATGTTTTAAATCAAGTATTTCATTATTTAGTTCTTCAATTTGATTATTTAAAGCACTAATCTTTCTTTCATAAGTTCTATAGTCACTTATAACTATATCTAAGGCTTTATCTACTTCTTGAGGTCTATATCCTCTAGCATCAAGATGGAAATCCCAATTAAGTAATGCATCTGGAGTTAAAACTATTTCATCGTTTTTCATAAATATCACCATAATAATTATTACATTTTAAAGTATTTTTGTCAATTTACAAGTATTTGAAATACCATTTACAATTACTTTAATACTAGATTTTTTTATAAATTAAACTATCAATAATTGCAAAAATATAGTATAATTAATTAAGGTGAAGTATATGAATTATCCAGACGGCATCAAAAGAAAAAACAAAACTATATATTCTGGTAAAAGAGGTATGACTTTAGAAAGTGATATTAATGATACTAATAGATATTACTTGGAGAAAGATATTGCTTTAATATATAAAAAGCCTACACCTACTAAAGTAATTAAACTAGATGGTAATAGAATTAAAGATGGATTCTATGAGATACCTTCTACTACAGATTACAATGGAATATATAAGAGTAAGTATATTGATTTTGAAGCTAAGGAAACAAAAAGTAAAACTTCATTTTCATTAAATAATATACATGATCATCAAATAAAACATTTAGATAGTGTTTTAAGACATGGTGGTATATCTTTTTTAATTATTAGATTTACTGCATTTAATGAAACATATTTATTAATGACAAAAGATTTTATGGAATATATTAATAATAATGAAAGAAAATCTATTCCATATGAGTTTATTAAAGAAAAAGGATATTTAATTAAAGAAAAGATTAGTCCTAGATTAGATTATCTAGATATATTGAATAATTTGGAGGTTTTTAAATGAAAAAATTAAAACTAAGAAAGAAGAAAGAAAGTACCGGTAAGAAGTTTAAATTACCTAAGATATTAAGGAAGAATAAACAACCTTTAACTAAAGAAGGTAAAAGAAGAAAAAGAAGAAAGATACTAAAAGGGTTATTTAATCTATGTTTAGTTGGAATATTACTTATACTTACATTTAGTATTGTATTCTCAATATATATAGTTATTAAGGCTCCTGATTTTGATCCTGAAAAACTATATAGAGCAGAGTCATCAATTATATATGATAAAGATGGTAATGAAATAGCTAAACTAGGTATTGAAAAGAGAAAGAAAGTTACTTATGATGATCTACCTGAAGTATTAGTAGATGCTATAGTAGCAACAGAAGACTCTAGATATTTCCAACATAATGGATTTGACTTACCTAGATTCTCTAAAGCTGCTGTAGGACAAGTTGTTAATAAACTTCTTGGTAGAGGGGCTAATGCTGGTGGTGGTTCTACTATCACAATGCAGGTTAATAAAAATAACTATACTACTTCAGAAGTTTCTATAACAAGAAAATTTACTGATATATATATGGCTATCTTTAAAATAGAAAAGAATTATTCAAAACAAGAAATAATGGAATACTATGTTAACACATCATTCCTTGGTAATGAATCATATGGTGTTGAACAAGCATGTCAAACATACTTTGGTAAATCAGTATCTGATATTGGTTTAGCAGAAGCATCTATTATAGCTGGTTTATTCCAAGCTCCTTCTGCATATGATCCATATAGACACCCAGAAGCTACTCAAAATAGAAGAGATACAGTATTATACTTAATGCAAAAGCATGGATATATTACTGAAGAAGAATATAATATAGTATCTGCTATGCCAGTTACTGATATAGTAATGAAAACTAATCCTATGGTTGAAGATAATGAATATCAATCATATATAGATATAGTTATTGATGAAGTTGAAGAAAAGACTAAGAAGAGTCCTTATACAACTGCTATGAAAATATATACAAACTTAGACACTAGAAAACAAAAAGAAATCCAAGATATCATGGATAGCGAAACTTGGCAATGGAAAGATGATAAGATTCAAGCTGGTATTGCAGTTGTAGATATTAATACAGGTAAATTAATAGCCGTTGGTGGTGGTAGAAATAGAACTGGTGAAAGACAGTTTAACTATGCTACCATGATTAATAAACAAATTGGTTCAACTGCTAAACCATTATTCGATTATGGTCCTGCAATTGAATACAATGGATATTGTGAAAATACACAATTCTTTGATGGACCTTATTCATATAATAGTGGTGGTTCATTAAAGAACTGGGACGGAAGATTTGAAGGTAACTTAACACTTAAAGTAGCTTTAGGCGAATCAAGAAATATACCTGCTGTTAAAGCATTCCACTCAGTAGAAAATAGTAAGATAAAAGAATTCGTAGAAGGTTTAGGATTACAACCTGAAGTTGATGAAAACGGATATATTCATGAAGCGCATGCTCTTGGAGCATTTAATGGATCTAATCCAGTACAAATGGCTGGTGCTTATGCAGCATTTGGTAATGGTGGTTATTTTACTAAACCATACACAGTATCTAAAGTTGAATATATAGATACTGGTAAGACAGTAAGTTTAAAGAATAAAACAGAAAGAGCTATGTCTGATTCAACAGCATTTATGATTACAGATTCATTAATCTGGGCAGTTGAAGGATATGGTAATATTGGTGGTAGAGTTAGAGGAGTTAAATTAGCTGCTAAAACTGGTACTACAAACTTTACAAGTTCAATTATGAGACAATATAAGTTCCCATCATCTGCTGTTAATGATATGTGGACTGTTGGATTTACTCCTGAATATGCTGTGGCTATTTGGTATGGTTATGATACTCTAGAAGAAGGATATTATAATACTAATGCTGGTGGTAGAGCTAAGAACCAAATATTCTTAAAAGTAGTTGATATAGTATCTGATGATAAATCTGGAAATAAGGGATTTAAAGTACCTTCAAGCGTTACAAGAGTAACAATTGAAAAGGAAACAATGCCTGCTTTATTACCAGGTGAAAATACTCCAGAAGATATGAGAGTTACTGATTATTGTGCTAGAAAATCATTACCTGGTGGAACATCAGAAAGATTTAATAAACTTCCAAATGTTACTGGTTTAACTAGTAGTGCTACTAATACAACAGTTACATTAAAATGGGATGCTGCTACTATTCCAGGATATTATGATGATGAAAATCTAAAGAAATTAAATGAAATATATTTTGCTAAACATGTTGATGAAAACTTACAAGAAAGAAAGAATGCTTTAGGACCTTGGGGTTATGAAGTAATAGAAAGAAATAATAATACTGAAGAAGAAACTTCTTTAGGATTTACAACATCAACTACATTTAATACAACTAGAAAGAGTTATAATGCAACATATATAGTTAGAACAGCATGGCAAAATGACTGGATAGTAAGATCTAGTGGTACTTCAGTAGATGTAGAATCTAATAATCCAAATCCTACATTTACTAATAGCTTTAGTTATAATCCTATAAGATATAGTAAATCTTCGGGTACATTCTTTGATAGTTCAAATAACCAAGTTGATAATATTAAAGATGATATTGTAGTAAAAGGATCTGAAGGAACTATTTCAAATCCAGTATTAACATTTACTTGTAACGGTACTACTTGTAATTCTGATGGTACTCCAAAGATTACAGAAGGTATTAATAGTTATACAATTACTTATAATATAACTTATAATGGTAAAACTTATAAATTACCTACTGCTAGAACAGTAAATATAATAGAATAAAAAAAGACTGAAATTATTCAGTCTTTTCTTTTTGTACAATTTTTTCTAGTTCTTCTACAGCCATATTAAGGTCATCATTAACGATATTATAGTCATATCTAGTAGATACCTCTATTTCCTTTTTTGCTGTCTCTAATCTATCTTCTATATCCTCAGGAGATACATTACCTCTTTTAATTAATCTTTCTTTTAATACATCCATAGATGGTGGTAATAAGAATATAGATACTGAATCAGGATATATTTTCTTAATATTTGCTTCTCCTTCAACCTCTATAATCATTATTACATCTATACCATTATTTAACTTTTCATCTAAAGTGTTTTTTAAAGTTCCATAATAATTATGATTATATATAGTGTATTCTAAAAATTCACCATCATTAATTTTCTTTTCAAACTCTTCTTTAGAAATAAAATGATATGTCTTATCAGGTATATCGCCTTCCCTCATCTCCCTAGATGTACAAGATACACTTTTATAAGCATTATTTCTTTTTAAATATTCAGATACAATAGTATCTTTTCCTATTCCACTAGGACCACTAACTATTATTAATTTACCTTTCATATTAACTCCTATTTATTAGTATTATGATAATAATTGAATTCTGCTAAATCCATAGACAATCTATCTAATTCTTCATTATCTTCTTGATTTAAGATGTCTTCTATTTCAAACATTAATTCATCAATAGACTTATTAGAATAATCTATATCATTTCTCTTAAGTATATCTATTTGTTTTCTAGTTAAATATAACTTATCATTTATCTTTTCTAATTGATTTTCTTCAAATATATCTTGAATAACTCTATCTAATTCATTCATTATCTAACTCCATTAATGCGCTAAGTAATCCTAATTTACCATATTCATATGTTAAAGCACCTTGTTGATATGCTGAATATGGTTCTCTTAATGGTCCATCACAGCTAAGTTCTATAGAAGAACCTTGAGTAAATGAACCAGATGCCATAATAACATCATCTTCATAACCAGGCATATAGGCAGGTATTGGTACTACATTAGAATCTATTGGAGATCCTTTTTGAATACCTTGGCAATATTTTATTAATTTATCTCTATCATGGAATATAATATTTTGAACTATATCCACTCTTTCTTCATTATATTTTGGATCTACTTCATATCCAAAACTTTCCATTACTTTAGCAGTTAATACAGCTGTTTTAACAGCATTTCTAACTACTGAAGGAGCAAGAAATAGTCCCTTTAATATATCTCTATTAGAGTTCTGAGTAGGGCCTACTTCTTTACCTTCTCCAGGAAGAGTAAGTCTTTCTGCACATAGTTTAATTAAATCAGCTCTACCTACTATATAACCACCATTAGAAGCTATTCCAGCTCCTAAGTTTTTAATTAAAGAACCACAAGCTATATCTACTCCTACTTCAGTTACTTCTTTCTTATTAACAAATTCGCAATAACAATTATCCACCATAATAATAGTTTCAGGAGATACTTCTTTAATTAACTTAGTTACTTTTTCTATTTTATCTAAACTAATACTTTTTCTTGTGGAATATCCTTTACTTCTTTGTATCTCTATAACTTTAACTTTATTATTAGTTAAGTATTCTTTTACTCTATCATAATCAAAATCATTTTCTACCAAATCTATTTGATCATATTTTACTCCATAACTCTTTAATGAGCTATCATTATCTCTAATACCTATTACCTCATGTAATGTATCATATGGAGTTCCTGAAATACTAAGTAATAAATCATTAGGTCTAAGTAATGCAAATAAACAAACAGTTAATGTATGAGATCCAGATACAAACTGAGTTCTAACTAAAGCATCTTCTGTTTTAAATATATCTGCATATACTTTTTCAATTGCTTCTCTTCCTATATCAGAATAACCATATCCTGTTGTACTATTAAAACAATTCTCAGATATATTATTCTTTTTAAAAGCATTTAATACCTTATTAGAATTATAAAAGCATATATCATCTAACTTTTCAAATTCATCTCTTAATAGGGATTCTTCTCTATTAACTATAGTTTCATAATCAATCATGCGTGTTCACCACCATCTACTCTAATAATGGCGTCATTTATATATGTACTTATTGAAATATTATAAATAGCATCCGCAACTTCTTCAGGTTCAGCAAATCTACCTAATTTAATTTTTGTTGTTTCTTCGGCAACAAAATCCTTATCTAATTCTTTATTCATTTCAGTATTAACCCATCCTGGGCAAATAGCGTTTACTCTAATATTTGGTGCAAGTACACCCGCAAAATTATGTGTTAACGAAATTACTCCAGCTTTAGATGCATCATAATCTACTGATTCAGGATAAACTGTATCAATACCATTAGTACTAGCAATATTAATAATTACACCATTATCCATTATCCTAGATGCATATTTAGATACTAAAAATGTACCAATTAAATTAACATCTAATGTCTTTCTAAAGTTTTCAACAGTTTTATCTTCAAAAAGAGTATCAATAGCAATACCTGCATTATTAACTAATACGTCTAATCTACCAAAAACTTCTTTTATTTTATTAATCATTTCAATTACTTCTACTTCATCAGAGATATTACATTTAACAACTAATGTATTTACTCCAAATTCTTTAGCTAATTTTTCTGTTTCAGAAGCTCCCTCTAAATCTGAGTTATAATTAATAACTACATCATATCCTTCTTTAGCATACTTTAATACAGTAGCCTTGCCTATTCCTTTACTTGATCCAGTTACTAAAACAGTTTTATTCATAATATTCACCTCTATAAAAATTATATCATAAAAAAAATACTAATTACTTAGTATTTTTTATATTCCATTTGAAGTTTTCAACTTCATCTATATCAGTACCAAATTCTACTATATGTTTTTTATGTTTTTCTAACATATCTAAACAATATTGTCTTAGTTTTTCTTCTGCTTCATCATTAGGTATATATTTTAATGCATCTAATACTAAATGATATCTATCTATTTTATTTAGAACCCTCATATCAAATGGAGTTGTAATAGAACCTTCTTCTAAATATCCATGAACATGGAAATCATTTACTCTCTTATAAACAAGTTCATGTATTAAATTAGGATATCCATGGAATGCAAATATAACAGGTCTATCTTTAGTAAAGATTTCTTCAAATTTACTATCACTTAAACCAAATTTATATTTAGGAGATAATTTCATTAAATCTACAATATTAACTACTCTTACTTTTACATCTATATTCTCTTTTAATAACTGATAAGCTGCAAATACTTCTAAAGTAGGAGTATCTCCAGATGCACATAGTATTACATCAGGATCATCATCTGATGCAAATGGCACTATCATAATACCATCTTCTACTAATTTAATAGCTAATTCTTTAGAGAACCATTGCATTCTTGGATGTTTAGAAGCTACTATAGCATTTATCTTATTAGTAGATTCTAATACTTCATTCATGCATGCTATTAATGTATTTGTATCTGGTGGCAAATATATACCAACCATATCAGATTTCTTAGTTACTAAGTGATTTAAGAATCCTGGATCTTGATGAGTAAATCCATTATGATCTTGTTGCCATACATGTGATGTAAGTATAAAGTTTAATGAAGATATTTCCTTTCTCCAAGGTATTTCAGAGGCCATTTTAAGCCATTTTGCATGTTCAGAAACCATTGAGTCTACTACTCTTATAAATGACTCATATGAATCTAATATACCGTGTCTACCAGTAAGTAAATAACCTTCTAATAAACCTTCACATACATGTTCTGAAAGAAATGAATCAAATACCATTCCATCAGGAGATAAATTCTCATCTGTAGGAAGTATTAGACTATTCCATTTTCTATCTGTAGACTCAAATACATAATTAAGCCTATTAGATAAATTCTCATCAGGAGAGAATAATCTAAAGTTATCTCTATTAAGTATTATAGTATCTCTTAAATATCTAGATAACTCTAACATATCTTGTTTAACTAAAGTACCAGGTAAAAATTCATATAAATATTCTTTATAATCAGGTAAATTAAGTTTCTTAATAATACCAGGATTACTATGTATATTCATACCTATTCTTTTATTACCTTTAGGTATTATTTCTTTAATGTCATCCATTAAAGAACCATTTTCATCAAATAATTCATTTGGTTTATAACTATTAAGCCATATATTTAAACTAATTAAATTACTAGGATCATTCTTATCTATCTTTAATGGTACTTGATGAGATCTAAATGAACCCTCTAAAGGTTTACCATCTACCATTTTAGGACCAGTCCATCCCTTAGGAGTTCTAAATATAATCATTGGTAATTTATTATTATCACCATTCTTATATTCATATATTCTTTTAACTATTATATCCATTAAAGCTGCCATTCTATCATGCATTTCAAGTGGGTTATCACCCTCTATATAATATGCTTCATATCCATATGAGCTAAACATCTTAATAAGATCTTCATTATCCATTCTAGATAATATAGTAGGGCTATTAATCTTATAACCATTTAAATGAAGTATTGGAAGAACTACACCATCACTCTTTTTATTCATAAATTTATTTAAATGCCAAGAAGTTGCTAATGGTCCAGTTTCAGCTTCTCCGTCTCCTACTACACAAGCACATATTAAATCAGGATTATCAAGTACTGCTCCATAAGCATGTACTAAACTGTATCCTAATTCTCCACCTTCATGAATAGAACCAGGTACTTCAGGAGATGCATGAGAACTAACTCCTCCAGGAAAAGAAAATCTCTTAAAGAACTTCTTCATTCCTTCTTCGTTTTGACTTATTTCAGGATACATTTCTGTATAAGAACCCTCTAAATATGTATTAGCAGTAAATGCATTACCACCATGACCAGGACCCGCTATATACATAACATTTAAATCATATTTAGTAATAATTCTATTTAAATGAGTATATATAAAATTTTGTCCTGTAGTAGTACCAAAATGTCCTACTATTCTAGGTTTAATATCTTTTAATTCTAAAGGTCTTTTTAAAAGTGGATTATCAACAAGATATAATTGCCCCACAGATAAATAATTAGCCGCTCTAAAATATCTATTAATTATATTTAATTCTTTATCTGATAGATATCCCATAATAATCCCTTCCTATTCTAATAATAATTATACTATAAAAGAATAAAAAAATATAGTTCATTGAACTATATTTTTATTCTTCATCAAAGAAATCATCGAAGAAATCATCATATTCTTCTTTTTCTTCTTTAACTTCATTTGGTTTAACTTCTTCATTCTCTTTTAGTTTAAAGTTTTCTAAGTCAACCATATTACTGTGAACAACTTCTGAAGTCTTAGGTGCTCCTTCTTCTTTAGGAGTAGCATCTTTAACTTCTAGTTCTTCACTAGGTTTTTCAGCAGGATTTAAATCCATTGGTTCTGGAGTAAATGGTTCTAAAGAAGGACTAAATGGTGTCTCAATAGTAGATTTACTCTCTTCTTGTTTCTTCTTTTCTTCCTCTTCTTCTTTTTCTAATGCTGCTATTTGTGCATCTATCTTCTTGATTATATCATCAAGTTCAGATTCAGAAGGCATATTACCACCAGCAAAAGGATTACCTGTAGGTCCAGGAACTGGATTAGGTCTTTGATTTAAGAATGGATTTTGGTTTCCTCCACCCATAAATGGATTAGGACCAAACATATTTCCTCCAGCTGGATTTCCTCCACCAAAATCTAGATTTGGTCTATTTTCAGACTTTTTCTTTTGAATATATTCTTTTAAATTAAATACTGGAATTTCTCCAAGTTCTCTTTGAGGATATACTACATTCTTACCAAAGTAATCAGATCCTTTACCAAATCCAAAGTCATTATCAAAACCTTGTCTTATCTTACCCTTATATGGTGAACATCTTTGCTTAATAAGTATAAATGAACCAAAAGGCATAGTTTGAAGTTCTGTAACAGTAATTAAAGGTCTTGTTTCTTCTTTCTTATCTTTACCTACTCTAATAATCTTATCACCACATAGTTTAGAGATTTCTTCTAAGGCTTGTAGTTCTCCAGTAAGTAAGTAAATCATATTACCACAGTTACCTCTAATAGTTTCAGCTTCTTCTTTACCATATGTTTTATTAATTTGTGCAAAGTTTTGGATGATAAATGTAAATCTTATTTGTCTTGAACGAGCTGCTGTAACCATTGTAGTAATATCTTTAAACTTAGGCATGTTAGCAAACTCATCTACGATGAAGTTTGTTCTAACAGGAAGTTTACCACCATGTTTATGAGCAACTGTAATTAATGATTCATAACATTGTTTAATAAAGATTGTTGCTAATGAGTGATATGTTGTTTTTTCATCTTGTATTATTAAGAATACTGCTGTTGGTTTTTCACCAATAGATGCCATATCAAAGTCACTCTTAGAAAGCATTTCTGATAGGTTTCTAGTAACAGCTAGTGTTTTAACTTTTTGTTGTAATACTGTTAATACTCCGGCTTTAGTATCTTGAGCTGTATTAACAACAGCCCCCATATTAACTGCTATAGGTGATGTAGGATCTTGCATATTGAAGTATTCTTGCATATATGTTTTAGGTCCAATTCTTTCTTCACCTTGGTTAATCATTAAGTTAACTGAGTTAATATTTATTTGTTCTTTAGGAGCATCTTTAAATAGTGCTAATCCAATACCTGTTAAATAGTCAGCAGCTGCATTTTGCCAGAATGGATCATCACCTTGTCCATCAACAACTATATTAGTAGCTAAGTCATTTAATAATTCGTTAGCTTTATCAAAGTTTCCTTCTTGATGGTATGAATATGGTAAATCATATGGATTCCAACAATTACCTTTTTGAGGTTCACGGAAGTTTAGGATTATTATTTGATAACCTAATTCTCTTAATTTACCAGAATGGTGGTCATAAATTTCACCTTTAGGGTCAGTGATAATCATTGATTCTCTGCCCTTCATTAAATGAACCATAGTAGGATCTACGAATCCAGATGTTTTACCTGAACCAGTAGCACCTATAACTAATGTATGAGATTCACCATTATCTACATAAGCAGAGTCTTTTCCATATACTAATGGAACCCCACCACCATCAGATTTAGATACTGAATAAGGAACTTCTAAAACTCCTCTTTGAGCAATAATATCTTTATCTTTAAACCATCTAGAATATCCATTAGTTTTCTTTTCATCTGAATATCCAAAACCCTTCTCCATATCAAAGAAATATGAAGATGTAGTAGCAAATAAAGCTGCTATAATAGCTATCCAAACACCAAATGTAATTAATATATTATTTGGATAAAAAGCTATTAAAAAGTTAATACCCGATGGAGAACCATATTCCATTATTGATTTAACATTAGAAATAACAATTGCAATTAAAAAAAGTAAAAAGAAACATAATGTAGCAAATATAATAACGTCTCTTTTTTCAGCAACAAATTTTAGTTTCATATTTCATCTCCGTATAATTAAGTATATTATATCAAAAAAAAGGTATTTTTTAAATACCTTTTAATTGTAATTTAATGATATTAATCACATTTAAAATCTTTTAAATCATTATAGAATTCATGTGCATATTCCATTCTCGTACTAAAGTGATGATCTTTAAAGTATTTCTTACTTACAACCTGATATTGTATAAAGAAAATTTCTCCAGCATCTTCAATAGTTGATGCTTTATTCATGTTTGATTTTGTTTTTGATGATTTAAATGTTGTGCTCATTTCTATCTCTAAGAATTCTAACTGAACTTGTAAATCTCCTATACTTCTACCAGTTTTCTTAGCATGATCATATAGACCAGCTTTTCTTGTTGACCATGTCCATTGTGCTAAACCATAGCCTCCACCATTCAGTTTCTTCTTTATAAACTCTTCTCTACTTATTTGCCCATTATCAACTTTTTTTGTATAATCTTTAGATTTACTAAGAGTATCTTTTGTATACCAGTTTTGAACTACATATGGATATAAATTACCTCCGGATTCCCATTTCCATATACCCATTATGGCAGCAGTAGCTTCCTTAGTATATCCTTTACTTTGTAGGAATGACCATATCTTTTCAGCAATAGTATCTCCACACATTTTTGAAATTGTTGGAGTTGTTGGACCTGAACCTTTTTGAGGATCATCATTCTTAGTATCAAACATAGAATCACATAGTTTTAAATCACCAGATGCTTGAGTAGAACCAGCTGAACCTGAAGTAACATCAAATGTACCACTATTAATATTACCATTATTAGTAAATTTAACTACAGGCGAACTAGGATCCCAATCAATACCCCAGTTTTTAGCTACGTTCTTCTTTTCATTATATATATACATATCTACTTCAAATTCTATAACGTCAACGCCATCACCTAGTGCATGACCCCATTCATATTGCTTATCTCCACCTTTAGTATCTAATACAACTAATGGAAGAACTGTACCATCTTCAAGTGTAGCATTAAGAACATCTCCAGGATTACCGACACCTTTTTCTCCTTCTCTAGGAACTACTGCAACTAGGTATCTTTCTACACCATCAACATACATAACTGCTATACCGTTTTTATATTTAGCACCTTGTTTTACCCATACATCATGTACTTCTTTATCTGGAGATAATATAGATGTTGCTTCTTCTTTACACAAATAACCATTTGCTTCTCCACCAGATTTATGCCATCCATCAGCACCTACACAAGTTACCGAATACTCATGATATTGTTTAAATGTTTGTGGGATTTTTATAGTAACAGCACCAGGATAATCAACTACACCACTACATTTAACAATCATATTTGTAGGGTCTATTGCCGTTCCATCCGCTTTTCTAAATTCTAAATATAATGATGGAACACTTAATCCCTCAGATTCCGCGGCAGTTCCTATTGTACCTACCTGTTGATGATCTTTTACCGTTTCATTCTTCTTCAGAGTAACACTAGTTTTACTTAAACCTTTATATAGAATAGAGAAATCATATATTGTTGGAGTTGTACCTTCTGTAGAATGTTTATAAGATATTTCTATGCAGCCACCTGTACATTCCATAGTACCATCTGCAGATGATGCCTTAACTGTACCTCCATCCATAACAGCATATACTTTATCCCCTTCTTTATTTCCTGTAGAATCTTTATTTAATTCAATACCATTATGTAATTTGCCATCAGTAGTATATCCATATGCATTATTATTAAAGAAACTAATACAATTCTTAGTATTAATATCTACTGGTAAACTTAAAGCATTAGCTAAAGTTCTATCAATTGCACCAATACATAGATTATTATAATTTTCAGAATCATCTTCATCTTGAACTAAGAATAATCTATCAAAGTAATCCTTATATTCATAGATTTCATCAATAATATCATCTATTGAATCTTCAATTATATTATTATCTTTATCACGACTTATATAAGGTGCAAAGTCAGGATTCTTTTTAATATATTCTTCTTTTAAATACTTTCTATAGTTTTCTTCACTATATTTATACGTGTAATATTTAATCTTAATTTGACTTAATCCTAAACCACCAGAAACATCGATTGATTTTATAGATAATGCTCCGAGGAATAAACAATTTAATAATACTTTTGCATCTTGAATTTCACTACCCGAGAAAATAAATGGTACTGGAATTCCTGTAAGAACAGAGAATAATGTTCCCTTACCTACGGCAGCGAGCAAATCATCCATCATTCGCTTTAACGCATCAATATACTGTCCACCATAAGTTTCTATCCATTTTTCTAATGTTATTTCATGTTCATTATAATCTGAAGCACTACCAAATAGTGTTTGATTAAACATTGCATTAGCAAGCAATTTTAATCTATAAACCTTACCAACAGTATACATTAATCCAGAATTTGGATCATAAGTTCCTGTTGCTTCTGTCTCAATTTTGTCTATTTCACTCTTAATTAATGAAGTAAATGATGCTCCATAACTAGCTTTTTCATCATCAGTAGTATAACCTGAACCCGCTGCTCCAATAGCCATAACAGCATCTACATCATCATAATTTGTTTGATATCCATTTTTCATATCAGTATAGAATGTCGTAGCCAATAATAATGACGCATCTAGATCCTGACCATATACTCTTCCGAGCCTATCCAGTTCTTCATAGAAGGTCTCTTTTGAATCAGCAAAGCTACCATTCATGTACAAGTTTGCTATCTTTTCAGCACTATTAGCAAGATTAATTGCTACTTGTTCTACATTCATTAATGCATCTAACATAGGTGCAAATATCATATATATACCAATTACTAAGAATGTAATAGGAACTATTAAACTTATTAAAGCAGAAATAGTAACATATTTTGTAATTTTGAATACTTTATCTCCTAATTTATCCAATAAAGCATCTGTCTTTTCTCTACCAATTAAATTATCTAATACTTTAACGGCAGCATTACCTACTTTAGAGTATACATTTGTGTCTTTTGATGCTTCAAGAGCAGTTCTTATTGCATCGGCACCCATTAGTCCTTTTAGGCCATCTTTTTTAACAGCATCTCCAACATTTTTGGCAGCCTTTGCCTTATCTAAATTAGAATTACCAGCTTTATTGCCTAAATCTTTTGCTTTATCTCCAAGTTCCTTACCCTTATCAGCAAGTTCCTTTCCTTTGTCTCCAAGTTCTTTACCTTTATCAGCTAAATCTTTTCCTTTTTCACCAGCATCTTTTGCAGCATCTTTAGCAGTGTCAGCTGCTTTATTAGGTGTATTCTTGTTATCAGGAATATTTCCTTTGTCCTTAGAATCACCTTTTTCACTCTTTTTATCAGGTACTGTATCTCCTGAATCTTTACCACCCGTAGTTTGTGGTTGTTCATTTGTAGAACTATCATCAGGTTTACTACTTGTTGATTCACTTGAACTAGTGTCATTTGGAGTAGTATCAGAAGTACTATCACTTGTAGATGTATCTGATGCACTATTTGATGATGTATCATTAGTAGCAGTATCACTACTTTCTGAAGGTGTAGTATCCTCTGCCGTTTCTCCACCAGATTCAGATACTGATTCACCACTATTTTTTGTATTACTTTCACTTACATTTTCTTCTTTTTCCGAAGAAGATTCACTTGACTCTTCAGATGATTCAGGTTCACTACTACTTGAACTAGTTTCTTCAACTTCACTAGCAGAATCAGACGAATTACTTGTAGGAGTTTCATCTTCAATAGTGTCACTATTATCTGAATAATCTGAAGAATCACCAGTTTCTTCAAAATCATCATCAGATATATCTTGAGGTTCTGGATCTTCATTTAAAATTTCAGCATCATTGTCAGAATCATCATATATTGGTTCAGCATCATTCTCATTTTCATCTTGAACCTTATTTGATGATTGATCGTTTTTTTTGTCACTATTAAAAGAAGATGGCTCTTCTGACATTGAACCACCATTTTGAATCGAAGAAGGGTCTATTTCAACTGTACCTTCAAATATTACTTCAACAGTATTATCATCATTTTTATTAACACTCTTCTTTTTATCGTCGTCCAATGTCTTCACCACCTTCCATTATTAGTTATTTTTATATATTATAGTCCGCCTTTAGAACCAAATGAATCAAGTTCTGCATCAGTAACTACTACACTAACTTGTAATCTCTTACTACCACAGATAAATAATGCTTCACCTTGGTTATAACCCTTAATACTTTCAATCTCATTTTCATTGATATCAAGTAATTGAGCTAAATCTTCAGCAGCTTGTTTTCTAAGTCCCATTATTAAATAATAAGACGAGTTATCAAATATTGCTTTACCTTGAGTAATTACGTTTGGATCAGTAAAGTCTGATGGTTGTTGTGTAATTACTATAGTACCAGTATTATATTTTCTTGCTCTTCTTTGAACATTTGCTAGGAAGTCTGCTCCTAAAGTATTATTTTGACCAAGTAACATATGTGCTTCGTCTACCATTAATACTGTGTTAATATTTGGATCAAGACATAATCCCCAAGCATGTTTTAAAATATTGAAGAATAATGCATTCTTAATATTTGTTTCTGCATTCATAAGTTCTCTTATATTGAAAACTATGAAGTTTGATTTTGGTTCAATAGTTGTATGTCCATTGAAGAAATATTCTAGTCCACCAGAAACTAGTGGTCTAATTTTCATTTCAAGTCTTTCCATTATACTTCTTTCAGCTGTAGCTTCACCGTAAGAAAGTATCTTACCTCTAACAGTTTCATATACATCTGAGAATGTTGGAAAGTCTTCTTTTTTAAATGTAGTAAAGTCTGTATTAATATTTACATTAAATCTTTGATATGTTTCCATAACAACTTCATTAAATAAATTTAATACATCTTCTTCTATAGATGGATCATAGTATCTCATAAATGCTTTTAATGTTTGAAGTGTATTAGTTAAAATTGAATAACCAATACCTCTTCCAGTAGCATCATCTATACCATCTGCAACAACTTCTAGTGGGTTAATCATACCATATTCGCCGCCTAAGCCTAGGTTAATGAAATCTCCACCAAATTGTCTAGTCATATCTTCTAATTCACCTTCAGGGTCAATAGCAACTATCTTATAATTATTTCTTATATGAGATCTAAGAAGTAATTTAGCTGCTGTAGATTTACCTGATCCAGAAGATCCTAACATAATCATGTTAGCATTATTTCTATTATGTTCTTTTCTTGTTTGATATAAGAATTGGTTAAATAATACTACACCACCAGAAAAGTCTACACCAAATAAGCAAGATAATCCAGGATCTTTGATACTATCAAAGATAAATGGATACATAGCTGCAAGTGTAGGAGATGGTATTGGAGTACCAATTCTATCTTCTATATCTTGTTTTTCAAATATTGGTAGCATTGATTTAAATACTTTTTCTTGTTCAAATCTAAGAGGAACTGCTCTCATAAGCATACCTTCCATTAGATTCTTAACTTGAACTTTCTTACTTTCAAGTTCTTCTTTAGTATCTGCTACTATCATTATATGTAATTGAAAATTGAATACTTTTGATTGATCTCTAGTTATTTCAGAAATGAAGTTGTTTAATGAATCATAGTCATTTCTTAATTTCTCTTGCATTGTTACATCACGTTCTTTTTGATATTTTTCTTGAACGTCTACTAATTGCTTATTAAGCATCTTAGCAAGTACTGAGAATGCTATTGGAATATGTTTAGCAACAATTCTAACACCAGATAATCCAGTAGATAGATTTGCTAAATATCCAGGTTCTATTGCACCAGGATAAGATACAACAGTTAATACTGTCGAATACTTATCACTGATATAGAAATCATTAGTATTAAAAGTCATGCCCTTAGGAGCTAATTCTTTCTTTATACTCATTCTGTAATCACACTCCCACTCTTATATGTAACCCCACCATTTAAGAAGTTATCTAATATTGATCTTAGATCTTCATTAGAAGTTTGAGTAGCAATTAATCCAGTACCAGCCATATTATTAATTAAACTTCTTACTTTCTTAGTTAAAGCATCACTATTAGTATCTTTAACTAAAATATAATATTCAGTATCTACAACATTGTTTAATGAGAACATTTCTGCCTTTTCAATGTCATCTGCTAAAAGTTTTCTTCTAGCTGGACTTTGCTCATTAGACATTTGTAATTCTAATTGTGATACATATAAATTAATATCAACTGGTCTATCTGCTATTACTAACCAAAATTCATATTCAATTAAGTTATAGAATTCTTTTAAAGAATTAATAATTCTATTTTGTTCTCCTTCAGTTAATATGAATATGTTTCTAGGACTAATTTTTACTCCCGAAACCATACTCTTATCATCTAGAAAAATCATTCCATTATTAATTTCTTTAACTTGAATCCAATTTTCAGCTAACGAACTATCCTTTGTATTCATCTAGATAACACCATCCTTCCCACTTATAATTTCTTCTATGATAAAAGAAGTTTATACATTCTCTTATTACTACTCTAATATTATGATAATTTGGTACTGGAACACAAAGTCCACAACAAATTAATCCAGGAGCTAAACACATTAATGCTCCAAACATACCATGTGGTTGAAATATTAGTAACGCAAGTAACGTTACTGCTACTCCAGATATTGCAATTATCAAATCTATTGGTAAAAATATATTAAATATTAACTTACCATTATTTGTGTTTGCAGGTATTATATACATCTAATATCACACTCCTTTTTTTATTCATCATCTTTCTTACTAAGATTTCCATCAATACTACCTAATGTTTTATTAGTTTGTTTTAATTTAGTATCTATATTTGTTACAGTCGTACTCATTGTTTTTAATGCTGTATTAGTTTCACCAATACTATTAGTTATATTGTTTCCAGTAGTATTAACAGCATCAGTAACACTCTTGCTTCCATCTTTAATAGAACTATTAATTTCATTTAATTTATTTTCTAATCCGCTCATATCAACATTTACATTTCCAGAACTACTTGTTGATGCAGTACTTCCTGTATCTGTAGATTGTGCAGGTGCAGGAGTTGGTTCTGGAGCAGGTGCTGGCGCAGGTTCACTTGTTGCTCTTCCTGTAGCTCTATCCCAATAAGCTTGTGATACATTTTCTGAACTTGTATCAGCAGCTGGTGCAGGTCCCGCATTTTGTGAAGAACTAGTAGCTGACGCTGCAGATGCTGCTGCAGATGCTGCTGCCGAAGTTGCTGTCGAAGTTGCTGCTGATGTTGCAGCTGCTGCTGCGGCTGCGGCTGCTGTAGATACTGCATTATTAATATTTTGAGCATCCACCCTTCTTTGTTCTTGTTCATTGGCAGTAAATAATTTATTAATAGAATCTGTTATTGCATTAAAGTCATCTTTAGAAGCGCCACTTAGTGTTTCTGCTTCCTTCTTGATGTCCTCTGATTGTTTTTCATATTTTTCTTTAGCTACAGCATTTTCTTCATTTAAAACTGCACCTGATTTTCCACTTGCAATTACATCTTTAGCATTGTCATAAGATGCAGTTGCCTTTGCTCTTAGTGATTCAAATGATTCTACAGATATTGCATTTGAATTAGGGTTTTTTATAGAAATATCAGCTATTCTATCTAAACTGTTCTGTAGCGTATCTTTATCTAATTTATTAGCTTCCCATAAACCAAGGGCACTTTCTGCAATACCTCTTTGTTCCTGATTTTTAGTAGAACTGATAATATCTTTTAAGCTTGATGATACATCATTAAATTTATCCAAATTTCCCTTAGCTTCACTATAGCTGGCTCTCTTTTTATTTAATTCGTTAAGATTTTCTTTTTGCATCTTAGTAAGGTTTCCACCCATACCATTAATAATATCACTATTAATCTTACTTATATCGTTTGATCTCCATTTATTTCCTTTTACTGATTCGTTAAAATCAACACCACTCTTATCATCTTTTAATTTTAGATTTTTCCCAGTCTTACCAGGAACTTGTATATCTCCAGATGCTAATGTTAATCTACCAGCCATTTTAGCATCAGCTTTTTGTTCCATTCTTCTCTTAGCTTCATCAACTTCTCGTTTAAAGTTTTCTCCACCAGATTTCTTTATTGTTCCAAGAGTATCTTTTCCACCATCTTTATAAACATCTCTTGCAACTTTTCCTCCTCTAACAACAGCGGATGCTCCAGCTTTAATTCCTTTTCCAGCAGCTACAGCTCCTCTTCCAAGTTTAGCTTCTAATCTACCACGTCTTGTATCAGTATAATAATTTCCATCATGTTTTTTGTTCCATTTATCAACTAGTTTATTGTCTAAAGCTCTAGCACCTTTTCCGATACCTTTACCAGCTGCTTTAAGTCCTTTACCAATACCCATTGCAGCAGCTCCAGCTCCAACTTTAGCAAGGCCACCCATAGCACCCCATGCATTTTGAGCCATCTTACCGATACCAGCCATTTCACCAAGTTTATCTTTAATACCACCCATTTTAATCTTAGCACCAAATAAGTTACCAAGAATATCAGGTAATTCTTTAACCATTCTTAAAAGTCCAATGATTAAGAATACTTTAAACCAGAATGAAACACTATCGTTATTGAATATACTATTTCTATCATTCATTAATTGGAATCCAAGTACCATGAAACATAGACCAGCAATTCTTATAAGAATACTTGTAAATTTTTGTACTGTCATCTTAGCCCATTTTGATAAATGATCTGCTCCAGAAGCAATATATGAAACAATTACTACTGGTGCTATCATTTCTAATAAACCAAGTTCAACTAATCTTAATCCAGCATCCATACACATAGCAATTATTTGATATAGAACGAAGCATCCTACAACAACTAATGCTAAACCATTAATGTCATATATTGGTTTTCCTTTTTCCCATACTTTATCAACATTGATTTTATTTAAATTGTTATATATAGGTTCACCGCCAAGGAATGTTACGTAAGGTTCATAATCAGCATTCTTATCAATTAGTGCTTGTCCAAAATTACAATTTTCATCCTCATTACATAGAGATGATTCTGTTATTGTTACACCATTAATATCTATTGGAACTACGAAACTTGAAATAATTGCAGATGTTAATACACCACCTGCTCCCTCAATACCACTTGAAGAATCAGTATCAGTATATCCAAGAATTAGTTTTTCAACTACACTTCCAACTATTATTTCTGCTTGTAAATAATATACAAAGTTAAATATATTTGGAATAGCTACAATTAATAAAAGTCCAATAATAGTTCTTTTTAATACTCCAGTAACACCCTTCTTAGCATCTGTTAATAAATCAGGATTAACAATAGCTTCTATAAGTTTTACTGAAAAAGCAAATAGAATAACTACACTAACTAATATATAAATTCTATCACTAACGTTCTTAATTGTATCTGCTCTAAATAATCTAGTAGTTGCTAATCCATAGAATAATGAATATATTCCATTAACTGCACCATAAATCCAGTTTGATAAACCTAAAAATGCTCTATTTAATAATACGTCCATATGCATCCTCCTAATTCTAAATATACTATACTATCATAAAATTAATTATACCATTTGTTAATATATTTTTCAACAAAACATAAAAAAAACATAATAGTTTTTATTATGTTTTTTTAGTCATTTCCAACAACAATACATTTTATTAAACTTGTATCTCTTATAGAGTCATTTCTTGAAAATGTATTAACAAGAATATTTATTAAAATTGGTATTATTAATAGTAAAAATAATGCTACTAATCTTCTTGCAATCTTTGATCTAAATTTACTAAATTTCTTAGGATCTCCACTCATAATTGATGTTATTAAATCAAATGTTATAAATAAGATTGTAAGAATAGGAGCAAATGTAGTTGTTGCTTTGTACAAAATATGAAATGGTTTCATTGTTTCACATTTTATTTTTGATTCGGTTTTCTCACTCTTATCATAGAAATCAGGTGATCCATTGTAACCACTATGAGTTATATTTTTACAGTATTTATATTCTGTTTTTCCACTTTCTGATTCTGATATAACAACCTTACATTGTTCATAAATAACAGATAAACTGGAATTCTTACAATCACTATAATCCCATTCATTTACAAGTTCAAATCCACAACCCATAGTTTTATTAGTCCAAACAGTAGTGTTATACATTGGATGAGCTCCAGGTATAAAAGTATATCTATAACAGTGATATTGTCCATCAGAACTATCACCTGTATAACAAGACTCTATAGCAGCATTTTTTTTCATCTTCTTTGCTTTATCCGCAAAATCTTCTTCTGCTCTAACAGTTAAAGGTATACAAAGAAAAAGAAATGTAATTATTAATAAAATATATTTTTTCATTTAATTACATCTCCCTTTAATTAATCTTCTTTATCCTTTTGCTCTTGTAATACTTTTATAACTGCTTGAGCAAAATCTTTATAACAATTAGCTCTTGCTGCTTCTATATCAGAACCTGTTTGTTCATAGCAAGTATTTCTTGATTCCCAATATGTATCCATACATGTTGTTTCACAATCTTTAATGTCACTTGGACAATTTACTACACAGGCATATTTAATATAATTTTTTTCTTTTTCTTGATCATGAACACTATTAACAACAACTTTTTTCTTTCCACTATTAGTACCATTAGAATATGAATATCTATTATTCTTCCAACATACTAACCAATCAGCATTTGACGATAAATTATTTACAATAGTTGAAACTAACCATGGAACTAAGAATATAGCAGCTGCTGCTATAAATCTTTGAATTATTGGTTTTCTCATTTCAACAATTTTCTTTTCATCACCAGCAATCATAGATTTTAATAAATCTATAGAAGCCCACACTATTAATAGAATAGGTGCAGCTATTTGAAGAATCTTAATAATTAAAGAAGTATAATAAACTATATCCCCAAATCCAAAGCAATTAGTTAATGTGATTTTAGCAATATAATCTAAATCTTCATTTATACTACCTTGAGTACCACTATTACCAGCACCATAAGTATATGATGCATTCTTCTTTTCTGCTTCTTTTTGTTTTAAATAATCTGTTGGTGTTAATCCAGTTTTACAAAACTCGTTATCTTTATTTGATGGTAAATCACAAATAACACTAGCACATGAAGATTCTGTGTTACATGTTGAACTACTATTTAAGCAAGCATTATATGTACTTTCCCAAGCTTTATAAGCGCCCATTTGCTCAGATAGTTTTTTTGCAGCAGCTTCACAAGCCTTTTGTTTTGCAGTTTTTCTAATATTATTATCCATATCAGAACTAGCTAAATCTGCTGATTTTCCCCAACTTTGTTTAGACATAATAGTTAATATACGACTTTTATAACATTTATCACCTTGTTCATTCGTTTGTTTCTTAATACAATAACAATCCTTGTCAGTCGAAACAGAGTCAGAATTTGATGATGATTTACAAATATTTATGCATTCATCTTTATGATCAGGATATGCATTGCTACAAACACTATTACACATATCTTTCATATAACTTGATGGAAATGTAGCATCATAAGTACAAGCACCCTTTACTTTATAACCAAACGATAAAATAACTGCTGATAAAGCAACTAAAAATAATATTTTTTTCTTCATAAATACACCTTCTATCATACACACAATTATATCATTTTATAAACAAAAAAATCAACTTATAAAGTTGATTTTATTTTTATATTAATTCCAAAGTTCTTCAATATCTGGACTGATTGATGCTGGTCCATTTTTCCAAGCATATTTCCAGCAAGTTTTCCAGTCTGCGTTTGCATCATCAGATGCAAATCCGATTACCATACTAACTAACCATGGTAATAAGAATACTAAAACTGCTGATAAAAGTCTTTGAATAAATGGTTTTCTTGCTGCAGAAATTTTCTTTTCGTCACCAGAAATAATTGATCTTAATAAATCAATTGATCCCCAAATAATTAGGGCAATTGGAACAACAATTTGAATTACTTTAACAATATAAATACCATAATAAACAATTGTAGAAGCACCAGCACAAGCACCAGTTCCTTCTCCAATTTTATCTAAAAAACTTAAGTATTGCATATTCAAATCTCCTCAATTAATTCCAAATATCAATGTTATCGAAAGTTATTGGACCAGCTTTCCAAGCTGCTTTCCAACAAGTCTTCCAGTCAGTGTTAGCATCATCAGATGCAAATCCGATTACCATACTAACTAACCATGGTAATAGGAATACTAAAACTGCTGATAAAAGTCTTTGAATAAATGGTTTTCTTGCTGCAGAAATCTTCTTTTCATCACCAGAAATAATTGATCTTAATAAGTCAATTGATCCCCAAATAATTAATGCAATTGGAACAATGATTTGAATTACTTTAACGATGTAAACACCATAATAAACTAGTGAAGATACACCAGCACATGGTCCAGTTCCATCACCAATACTGTCTAAAAAACTAATAAATCCCATTCTTTTTCCTCCTTTTATATTATAGATTTATAATACTATTTTGATAGTTTTTTGTCAATAGTTTTAAAATACTTTACACTTAGTCTTCTATTATATAATCTTCAGATTTAAAGTGTTCTGTTCTAAGTAAATTATTATAATTTTGTTGTCTTAAAACTTCATAAACCGCTATAGCAGCAGTATTAGATAGATTTAGCGCTCTTACTTTATCACTCATTGGCATTCTAATACATCTATCTAAATCATTTCTAAGTATTTCTTTAGGAATTCCTGTGGATTCTTTTCCAAATATTAAATATATATTTTCATCTTTATTTGAAAAGTCGAATTCGGTATGAGGTTTCTTACCATATCTAGTAAAATAGTAATATGTTCCATCATTTTTTGATTTAAAATCATCCCAGTTTTCATATACTTCATAATCTAAGAATTCTAAATAATTAGCAGAACTTCTTTTTAAGTATTTTTCATCTAATGAAAAACCAAGTGGTTTTATTAAATGTAACTTAGTTTCAGTAGCTACACAAGTTCTCATTATATTACCAGTATTTCCAGGTATTTCTGGTTCAAATAATACAATATTAATCATTTTTATCACCAAGATATATTATATTATGTTTTATATTTTTTAACAATATGTTATAATTTAAAATAGAGGTAAGATATATGGATATTGTATACATTATTTTAATTGTAATAACAGTTTTGTTTTTTATATTCCTATTCTTTGATATAACTTTATATAAGTTAAAGTATTTTGCTAGCAAAATATCTTTAGTTGAAGAAAAGATTAATAATATTTTAGATAACAAATATAATAATATTATTAGAATAAACGATATTATCAAAGAAAAAATAGGAACAGAAAAAGAAATAATAGATGATATATCATCATTAAAAGAAGAAGGTAAAACCAAATCTGAAATAGATAATGTTCTTGTTGATTCACTAGGTAAAATAGAATACATAAGAGAACAATATGATGAACTTGATAATGAAGAAGAGTTAAATAATCTATTTAGTGATATCAAAAAAGATGATGAATCACTAAATGCTTACAAAAAATACTATAATGATAATGTTAATGACTATAATTTATTAGTTTCAAAGTTTCCATATGTTATAACAGCAAAATTATTTAAACATAAACCAAAAGATTTTTTTGATAACACACTAGACGAATAAAAAGAGATCACCAATTGATCTCTTTTTTATTATTCTTTTTTAAAAATTCATTTGTTTTAGAAAAAGGTTTACTTCCAAAGAACCCATTTCTAGCAGAAAAAGGAGATGGATGAGCAGACTCAATTACTAAATGCTGTGGATTAGTTATTAATTTTGCTTTTTCTCTAGCAAAATTTCCCCACAGTATAAATACAACTGGATCTTCTCTTTCATTTAATTTACTAATAACAGCATCAGTAAATCTATTCCATCCTAAATCTTTATGAGAATTAGGTTTATCTTTTTCCACAGTTAAACCTGCATTTAAAAGCATGACACCTTGATTAGCCCAAGGAGTTAAATCTCCATTAGTCATATTTTTTTCTACCCCTAAATCACTATATAATTCTTTATAAATATTCTTAAGTGATGGAGGAATAGGTTTCTTTAAACAAGAAAAGGCATAGCCATGAGCTTCCCCCTCTCCATGATATGGATCTTGTCCAAGTATAACTACTTTAACATCTCTATAAGGTATCTTAAATGCATTAAAGATATCTTCCTTTTTAGGATATATCTCTTTTTCTTTATATAGATTATCCACAGTATTAATAATATTTGTGAAATAATCTTTTTTTATTTCACTAGATAATATATTATCCCAATCATTATTAAACATATTATCACCTACTTATGATATGTTTCGTTATTATTTATTTTAAATGCTCTATAGATTTGTTCTAAAAGTATAACTCTAAATAGTTGATGTGGAAATGTCATTTTAGAAAATGATAATTTATAATTACTTAATGCTTTTATGTCTGGATGTAATCCATAAGAACCGCCAATTATAAATATAATATTACTATTTGTTGATTGAATACTATCAATCTTCTTTGCAAATTCTTCTGAAGATATTTGATTACCATCTATTTCCATAGTAATAATATAATCTTTATCTTGTACATACTTCATAATACTATCTCTTTCCTTTAATAGAGTCTTAGATTCATCAAAGTTCTCATCTTTAACCTCTATTATTTCAAGTTTACAGTATTTGCCGATTCTTTTCTCATATTCAAGTATGGCATCTTCGAGGTATTTTTCTTTTATTTTACCTACACATATTATTCTTATCATACTTCTATCACCTCTGTAGGTTCATTTTGATTAGATAAAATTATATTTTTATTATAATCATTATACTTTTTAAATGTTTCTAATACTAATTCAGGAGTGTTATTTTTTTCACTTCTATGAATAAATATAATATTCTTTGTTTTATCTCCAATAACTTTCTTTAGATATTTACTTGTTTGCATATTAGATAAGTGCCCCCTATCAGATATAACTCTTTGTCTTAAGAAATATGGATAAGGACCATTTTCTAACATTTCTTCATCATGATTACTTTCTATAACATACATATCTTTATTACTTGTTAATTCAATATATCTTCTATTTATATAACCAGTATCAGTTATATACACTAATTCCTTTTTATTCTCTTTTATTATGAATCCATTACATATAACAGAATCATGACTCATCTTCATTACATCAATTTTTAAATCACCTATAAGAATAGAATCATCATATAATTCATATCTAAAATCTTTAAGTGATTTTTTTAGTACATCATATAGTTTGGTATCCACATATAAAAGAGGATCATATTTAGAAATTAATTTTCTTAATCCCTTAATATGATCATCATGTTCATGTGTAATTAAAATTCCATCTAAATCATTAATAGATACATTTAATTCTTTTAGAGTATCCTCTATATATGGTAATTGCATTCCATCATCTATTAAAACCTTAGTTTTATCAGTCATAATAATTGATGAATTACCTTTAGATCCAGATGATAATACGCATATTTTCACTAGTATAAACTTAGTGGATTAAATGCTTTACCTCCACCATACCTTCCGTATTGTGTTCCACCATAATATGTACCAAAATGTAAGTGAGTTCCTGTTGATGAACCAGAATCACCCATGAATCCTATTAATTGTCCTTTAGTAACAATTTGTCCTGCATTTACAGGAATAGATCCTCTCAAATGTGCATATACTGCATATACATTTTCGTTATGTCTAATCCAAACTGAATTACCATAACCTCCACCACATCTATCACCATAACCAGAACCATGATCAGGACAACCTCTTGTAACTTCTAATACTTCACCTTCACCAATTGAATATATTGGAGAACCAAATCCACAACCAGATATATCTACACCTTGGTGGAAACTACCCCATCTATACTCAAAGTAAGTTGTAATCCTATATGGAGATATTGTTGGCCATCCCCAAATACCAGTAGTAACAGCAGGAGCTCCACCACCAGAATAATAAGAATCATATTTTGTACCAACTAAAACGACTTTATTAACAGGCTCTTTAATAGTAGTAGCATTAATAATATATGCTGGTTGTTCATCACCATTAATATATTGAACTTTAGATGTTACTCTTTGAATACCATCTACACCTTCAGTTTTAACCTTAGTTTTACCAATATACATAGTATTATCTTTTTCTTCTACTGTTTCAAACTTCTTAGGCATATCTTCAACAACAGTCTTTTCAACAACAATTTTAACTTGTGGTTGAATTAAAGCTACGTTAACAGTTTGACCTATAGTAAGTAAATTATTCTTACTAGTAAACTCAGGATTAACTATTAAAAATTCTTTAACAGATAATTTATTATCAAAGGAAATAGATTCAATAGTATCTCCTCTTTTAACTATATAGTCTTCCTTTGAACTCATATTACCAAATAATAAATATTTAGTTAATTCAGCAGAATTAACAAATATTTGTTCATCAGTAGATATAAATGCTTCTTTTATACTAATATCTTGGTCAATATAGACATTGTCTATAATTGAACCAACTGATTCAATTTTATCTTGTTTCTTTTTAACATATTTAGTAATAGCATCTTCATTTTCAAATACATATAAAACATTCTTAACAGCTTCATCAAAGTCTTTCTCTTTTAAAATATATAAAGATACTTCTTCATCTACACTGAATCCACCTTCATCTAATTCTAATTCATCTGTTGTACTATCTTCTGAAGACTCTTTCTTTTGTTTCTTTGGAGATATAGTTACAATATAACCCTTAATAGAGAAACTCTTTTTAGATTTAATCTCTTTATAGATTTTCTTTTCAGATACTAATTTAGTATCATACTTAATTACTTTTTGAATATCTATACCATTAGGAATATATACTTTTTTAACACCATATTCCTTCTTTAAATCAGATTGTTCACTGTCTATATATTTTTCTAATTTTGATTTTGATTTTATTGTTCCAATTAATTCACCATCAAGATAAACATCATATACTTCACGAGCTTTATTATCATTTAATATTATATGAGTAATAGTTAAACCCGCAATTATAAGTACAGATAAAATAAGAGAAACAATAACAATCACAATTGCTTTTGCTTTATTCATTTAGATTACTCCTTTTTACTCTCCCCTTGATAATTAGCAAATGTAACAGTACTTCCTTTAAATAAGAATTCAATTGTTTTAGTAGGACCATTACGGTTTTTACCAATTATGAATTCTGATACACTAACATCATTGTTCATAGCTTCTTTATTATAGTAATCATCTCTATATAAGAAACCAACCATATCAGCATCTTGTTCTATAGAACCAGATTCTCTTAAGTCACTCATTAAAGGTCTCTTATCAGGTCTACCTTCAACAGCACGAGATAATTGTGCTAAAGCTATAACTGGAACGTGTAATTCCATAGCCATCATTTTTAAACCTCTTGAAATATCAGATACTTCTTGTTGTCTATTATTTTGATTAGATTTATTAGTTCCATTAATTAATTGTAAGTAGTCGATTACTACCATAGCAAGTCCTTCTTTAGAACTAGCTAGTCTTCTACATTTACTTCTTATATCAGATATTGTTGATCCTGCTGTATCATCAATTTTGATATTTGTATCAGCAAGAACAGAAACACCTTCTCCAAGTTTCTTCCAATCATCATTATCAAAGTTACCATTTCTGAATTTAGAAAAATTAATTTGACCAATAGATGAAAGCATTCTGTTTACTAATTGTTCAGCACTCATTTCAAAGTTGAATATAGCTACATTCTTCTTAGTAGATCTAGCTACATTAGTAGCAATATTTAATGCAAATGCAGTTTTACCCATACCTGGTCTAGCTGCTATTATTATTAATTCATTTTCATGGAATCCACTAGTTAATTTATCTAAATCATAAAAACCAGTAGCAACTCCAGTAATTTCACTTTTGTTTTCACTTAGTTTTTCTAAATCACTTTGTGCTTTATAAACAACATCTTGAATATTTCTAAATTCACTAGTTTTTCTTTTATTAACTATATTAAATATTTTACTTTCAGCACTATCTAGTGCATTATTAATAGGACCATCAAATGTATAAGAGTCTGCACTTATTTCATTTGATACTTCTATTAATTTTCTTAAAACTGATTTATCATGAACAATATTAATATAATATTCAACATTAGCAGCCGAAGGAACAAAGTTAGCTATTTCTACTAAGTAATCAATATTACCAACTTTAGTTAATTCTCCTGCACTTTCTAATCTATCAGTTACTATTGTTATATCTACTGGAATACCTTCATCATGAAGATCCTTTAATACACTATAAATAATCTTATGAGAATCTAAATAGAAATCATCTTCATTTAAATCATCACAGATTTTAGTTAAAGCATCTTTTGATAAAAAAGCAGATCCAAGTACTGATTGTTCAGCTTCTAAGCTGTATGGTACTTCTCTTCTTTCCATTTTAATCC